>CEQS01074328.1_pt1 | contig 22958 bp, 18 predicted proteins | sample 530981 | NCBI WGS metagenome assembly CEQS01 (sample SAMEA2621176, study PRJEB7988) | marine metagenome | biome: marine biome (ENVO:00000447); feature: mesopelagic zone (ENVO:00000213); material: "saline water (ENVO:00002010), including plankton (ENVO:xxxxxxxx)" | depth 800 m
GAAAAAACACTTCTTCCCTTTAAGCGATGAATTCTCATTGGCACAATTGAAAGCGGGTCGAAAACAGAAACATTACGAGATTCTAAAAACGAAGCAATCGGTTCTACCGACTCTTCATCAATATCAAATATGATAAGATTGGGGCGATGATCGTTGTCTAATAGCTGGATGGAATTGACCAATGAGGAGCGAATAAAAAATAGATGCAGAACGAGAATTGCTGACAAGCCAATGATACTTATTAGCAGTACGGTTTGGTTTTGTGGCCTGTACAAAGCGTTAACGGCATAGCGCAATTCGAATGATCGAAGCCTTGTAACTATTTTTCGTGCAAATTTTCTCAGTAGCATGGCAAGGCCCCACAGGCAAAGCATAATAAGCAGCAATCCGAAAGTAAAACCAAGAGCAATAAAGAACTTTCCGGTTAAATACCAAGTAATTAAAATCAGTGATGCCAATTGGATGGAGCGAATAATTAGGTTAATTCGCTGGTAACCTTGCTGATTAACCAAACTACTTCGAAGTGCCATTAAAGGGGTAGAGTTGAGTAAAGGTATTAAGGTTTTCAATCCAAACAACACACTCACTAACACCCCCATAAGCATAGAAATCAGAAATACTGAAAAATGAAATTGTTGAACAAAATCAACGACAAATACGCCTTTGAACATCCCCGGTAAGGCTTGTTGAATTCCTAATCCAATGGCAACTCCCAACCCGCTTCCAAATAGCCCTAAAAACAGAATCTGTACAAGAAATAAAGTGGCAATTTCCTTGTATCTAAACCCAACACATTTAAGAACGGCAACTGTTTTCTTCTTCTCGCTAAAGAACAAATCAATCGCACTTCCTGCGCCAACTCCTCCAATGATCAAAGCAATAAAAGCAGCAAGATTCAAAAACAGAAATAAGTTTTTGTAGCTTCTTCCTAACCTTTTTCTACCTGATTCAAGATTCTCCAACCTAAGCCCATCATCAATGACTGCTTTTTCAAGGGCTTTGAATTTGTTCTTGGTCGTTTCTTCATCAGCATAAAGAAAATAGTAGGAATGCCTAATTCTACTTCCAATTCGAGCTAAACCGGTCCCTGACAAATCATCGAGTGAAATAAATACTGAGGGTGCTACGGTGGCCGCAATTCCAGATTGTCCTGGGGCCTTGGAGTGAAAAGCGGCTACCTTGAAAACCGAATTTCCAATGAACAAGGAATCCCCCAACTCCAAACCATATTGAATTCCCAGACTTTCGTTAATGGATACCAAACCACCCTGGGTATTAATTGCCCTGGAGTCACCAGCCCGATCTTCAATTGAACCAATCAGAGGGTAGTCAGCACTTATGGCTCGTACATTAACCAGGCGTGTGTTCTCCTTGTTGGCGAATACAACCATGCTTGCAAAGCTTTTTTCATGCGCTACTGCAGTCGATTGATCCAGGACTTCATCATAAAGGGAATCATTAATTGCCGAAAATCCTTTTACAACAAGATCTCCTCCAACCAGTTCCTTGGTTTCTTTATCAATCTGGGTAATTAAATCGTTTTTTAAGCTTCCGGTAGCAAAAATTGCTGCAATACCAATGCTAATGCTTAAGGAGTATACAAACAGCCTTAGGCTATTGTGCCTTAACTCAACAAATGCAAGTTTGAATAATCCAATGGATCTCAAATCGTTTCTTTTTGAAGGATTTGATCCCTGGTAAGCTTACCCTGTTTTAATTCTATAATTCGATGGGCTTTATTTGCCAATTCCAAATTATGGGTAACCAAAACCAGGGTTGTTCCTTTTTCCTGATTAAGGTTGAAAAGAATATCTTCAATCTTGGCTCCGGTTTCTTCATCAAGATTACCAGTGGGCTCATCTGCAAAAACGATCTTGGGGTTATTACTAAACGCCCTGGCAATGGCCACTCGCTGTTGTTCTCCACCACTCATTTGTGTCGGATAATGGTGAGCTCGGTCTTTTAACCCTACTTTTTCCAGCAATTCCATTGCAGTGTGACGTGAAGATTTTGCACCAATTAAATCCAAAGGAAGCGAAACGTTTTCCAATGCAGTTAGCGAAGAAATGAGTTCGAAATTCTGGAATACAAAACCAACATTGTCCCTTCTCAAAACAGCTCGTTGATCTTCAGAGAGTTCACCAATGCTTTTATCGACAAGTTCTACACGTCCAAGGGTTGGTCGGTCCAGTCCAGCACATAGTCCAAGCAAGGTTGTTTTTCCACTTCCGGAGGGGCCAACAATTGCAAGGCTCTCTCCCGAGGTTACTTCCAAGTTAATCTCAGAAAGAACCTCAATTTCATGTTGACCGGATTTAAACCGTTGGGTTACGTCATTAAGTTTTAAAATCACTGCGTTTTGTTTATTGCGGTTACAAAAGTATCAGGTGTATTGCTCTACAATTGAGCATTAAGAAATGATAACGTTTATATAGAAAATGTAAAATCGGAGAACCTTTGAAATCGTTGTTTCAGCATTCAACTTAAACAACTACCATCTAAAAAGGTTCATGAATAATTATTAGTTCCAGCCAGCATTTGGAATTGTTATTCCAAGCCTAAGAATTCCGCATGATCATCTTTCTCACTAAATCGAACGGAATAATGAGAAAGGATAAAAACAGTACCCAGGCCCACTCAATTACATTCATGGGAGTGGTTCTAAACAATTCACCCCCAAATACCGCAAGTATAAATTGAACCCCAAAAATGATCATCGTTACCCGAATGAAACCTTTGTTCTTTGTTATATGGTCCAAAAGACCAAGGTCTTCTACCCGAACATTAAACTTATTGAAGTTATTCAGAAAGACAAACAGGGTAAAAAAAGCGGTTTGAAACAGGACTTCGTTCTCAGAACCTGGAACTCCATCCCAACCAAAGAGATCATAAACCCAATCACTCTTTAGAAAAAAGATACAAAGAGTTGTCATGAATAATCCATTGGCCAATATAGAGGACCACATTTTCTTTGAAATTAACCCCTCCTCCCTGGATTTAGGAGCCTCTTCCATGTGCTTATCCAATGGCGGTTCTCCACTAAAAGCAAGCGCTGCCAGGGTATCCATAATAAGATTAATCCACAACAACTGAATCATGGTTAATGGCAATTCAAAGCCTAAAAACGGACCAATAAAAGCCAGCAATATAGCACTTACATTTACAGTCAACTGGAAGGTTATAAACTTTTGAACTGAACGGTAAATAGTTCTTCCATATTGAACAGCATTCGCAATGGATTGAATATTATCGTCCAGGACCACAATGTCTGAGGCTTCTTTAGCTACTTCGGTTCCACTACCTAGTGCAAATCCAACATCAGCCCTACTTAGTGCCGGGCTGTCATTAACGCCGTCTCCGGTCATGCCTACCACCAGACCACGCGACTGGGCAATTCTAACAAGCCTGGTTTTATCTGAAGGAAGGCAACGAGAAATAACACTTAATTTGGGCATTATTTCACTCAGCTCCTCATCACTCATAGATGCCATGTCTTCCGACCTCAACGTTAAATGATCTTTTCCATTAATAAGACCTGCTTCATTTGCAATGGCTACAGCAGTTCCATGCCGGTCTCCTGTACACATAACCACCTGAATACCTGCATTGGATAACTCCACAATCGCATCGTGTGCTTCCTCTCTTAATTCGTCGCGAATAAGGCTAAACCCAATCAAGGTCATTGAGTCAGGTAAGTAATCTCCTGCTATCGACTGATCGGAAGTGCCAACTCCAATGATCCGAAAACCCTGTTCGGCTTTCTTTTCCATGGCCAGTGAGATCTCTTCCCTTCTGGTTTCTGTTAACTCCTTCTTAGCCCCCTCTATATCATAATACGTGGTACACTTTTCCAACACCCTTTCTGCGGCTCCTTTAATTAACGAAACTTCGGTGCCATTTTTTAACGTAACCTCCGATGCAGAAAATTTACGGGAAGAATTAAACAGTATTTGAGCCCTGTGCTTTACAACAGGAGAGCTAAACTCAATTTGATCGGCCTTTACGTATTTCAATAAAGCCCTGTCCGTAGAATTTCCACCAATAATAATTTCTTCCTTACGTTCTGCCTTCATGTTTACTATAGCTGAAGTATTTTCCTGAACAGACAATCGAAGGTCATCCTGAACATTGGATGGTAATTCCTCTAATTTACGAAACTCATGAAGGTTATCTTCCTTTTGTTCGTTGACTAAAACAAATGCTACCGCATCCAATTTTCCCTTGGTAATGGTTCCTGTCTTATCCGAAAACAGAATATTTAAGCTTCCTGAAGTTTCAATCCCAAGCAATTGCCGAACAAGTACTTTGTTCTTCAATAATTTTTTCATATTCTGTGCCAGAACAATGGCAATCATCATGGGTAACCCTTCTGGTACAATTACCACAATAATGATGACGGCCAAAATGAGCGCTTGCATAAAATCAGCAAAAATTAATTGCCACTCTTGCGAAAAATAATAAGAAACATCACCATCGTTATCAATGAAGATAATTTTAAACATGAAGGCCAACGCAATAAGGGGTGCCCCCATGTAACCAAGCTTAGCAATTGTATTGGCAAGCGACGTCAATTTCAGTCGCAATGGACCCGGTCGATCTTCTGTTTTTAACTCCTGAGCGAGCTTTCCAAATTGGGTTGAATCTCCTACTCTGAGCACATGCATTATCCCTTCTCCGTCCTCTACTATGGTGCCCCGAAATATCGAATTGGGGTCATTTAAATCATCGAGATTTGCACTACCCACCTCTTTTTTAACGGGTTCAGCCTCACCGTTTAGCATGGCCTGATTAACCTTAATTTGTCCGTTTATCAGTTCGCCATCAGCTGGTAGTTTATCTCCCGGTTGCAGAAAGATCTTGTCCCCAACAACTATATCGTTAATATTTATATGCCTTAATTGGCTACCACGATAAACATTTAAAAAAACTTTGGATGCTTCTTCCTGAAGTTTTTGAAATGTCTCTTCGTTTTTAAACTCAGAATAAGTTGAAACCAGGGTAGCCAATGCTACAGCCACTCCAATACCTACTCCCTCATACCATTCGGTATAACCCATGAACGAGAGAAAGACCACAACAACAAGAGCCACAATGAGGATTAATATCATCGGGTCTTTTACGTTTTCTAGAAGTTTGTCAGAAAAAGTTTGCTTATCCTGTTCAGTAAGCTTGTTCGAACCATTTTTAAGGGCCGACTCTTTTACTTCCGAATCAGATAATCCAACAACTTCAATCATTTAGCCGTGATAAGCAGTTTATCCAAAATTTTGATGCCTCTAAACTAAACAACTTTTTGCAACTTTAACATACGTTTTAAACAGCAATGAGACACATTTGTAATCAAATTATAGACATGAGAATAATTACGAGATCTGCTCTGGTTGCGGCTATGGCACTTTCCTTCTTTATAGCTTGCCAGGCTCCGAATTCAACATCCAAAAGTGAAACCACCAAAGAGGTTGAGACCCCGGTTAATAAAAATTCAACCAGAAAAACCATATTGTTTTTTGGTAATAGTATTACCGCAGCCTATGGGTTAGAACCGGCTGAAGCTTTCTCAAGCCTTATTCAAAACAAAATTGACTCCATCGGACTGGAGTATGAGTGCATCAATGCCGGAAACTCAGGAGAAACAACAAAAGGAGGCTTATCGCGGTTAGATTGGGTTATGAAAGAGCCTATCGATATCATGGTACTTGAACTGGGGGCTAACGATGGCCTGCGTGGGTATTCACCGGAGGAAACCAAAGCCAATTTAGAGCAACTTATTCAAAAATTCATGATGAAAAACCCTAATTCGAAGGTGCTTCTGGCCGGAATGAAAGTTCCTCCAAGTATGGGAGATCAGTACTTTTTGGAGTTTGAACAAATATTCACTGAACTTGGCACCATAGAAGGGGTTGTACTGATTCCTTTTCTTTTGGAAAATGTGGCAGGAATTAAAGAGTTAAACCTTCCTGATGGAATACATCCTACTGCTGAGGGTCATCGTATTATTTCTGAAACAGTTTGGGCAAAACTGTACCCGATTCTAGAAAAATAAATGGGGCTAATTGCTAAACGAAAACTGGGTTGGAGAAAGGGTTGTGTTACTCATGTTAAGTGACCGATCCTTCATCTTAACCTCAAACCTAAAAGTATCGAAACCAAAAAAGGTGGTCCCAAGATCAAGTTCAATTTCCGCCTCATAAATATCAGACCTGCTGTTGTTTTCCACAACGGGAACACGGTAATAGTAGTTTAATACGTCAATTATTGTGTCATAACCTATAACAACCCCACTATCATTCTTTATTTCAACATAGCTAGTATCGTTATAATCGAACGTTTTATCTGCCCAATCACCGTTTTGCCATGGACGAATATCCACAAATGCATTGTACCTATATCCATCGGTAGTGTCGGTTTGATTTAGCCCAATATCACCGTCACAGTCAATTACATTAAACACAACAACCGTGGTATTGAGACTTCTTTGAACCTCTTTAAAACTTACCACAGGGATATTGTTCTCACAAGATTCTTTTTTGCAAGAAGTAATTAAAATCAAAAGACTTAGCGGTATAAATAGTAGCCTCTTCAAAGCGTCGTCAAAGATAATACATCGCAAACGAATTTTTAAGTAGTACTATTAAGTGGTATTGGCTAAGGAATTATAGTTAATTTCCTACATTTGTGTAAGTTCAACTTAGGACCGTTTCTGGAATGAGATTTAACCACATACTTAAGATCGTTTTAATGGGATTAGCTGTAAGCTTTTTCCTGATTTCCTGTATTGGTTCTGGAAAGCTTCCAAAAGGTGAAACTTTTAAATACCAGGAAGGTGAAGTTGTGTACTATAAAGTTGACCAGCATCCCATGCTTATTGAAAAACAAATCGTAAAAAAGGGGGAAAAATTCTACAAGGTTATTTTCAAGAACGAAAGTGGTGAACTGATGGAAAATGAAATTAAAGAAGACGATTTGCTAAGTACGCCTCCTGTCAATCGGGCAAAGATTTAGTTCAGGTTCTTTCTACCGTTGCCAAGGCTCCACATAAATTTTGTTATGTCAAACTTTGAGTTCATTCAAATTAAATCTGTCAATGAATTTGAAAACGCTTGCTTTAAGACATTTGACTATCAATATCGAAATAACCAGATTCTTAAACAGTATGTTAATCTGGTAGGAGGTAACCCAAACCCGAAATCGCTGGAAGAAATAACTTTTTTACCTATCGAGTTTTTTAAATCCAAGGAAGTAATAACCGGCTCATTTACACCGGAAATTACATTTACAAGCTCTTCAACAACTGGTGTTGGTGTCTCGAACCATCACTTGCGATGCATTACCAATTACAAAAAGAGTTTTAATACCTGCTTCAACAATTTTTACGGTAACATCTCCAACTACTTGTTTTTAGCGTTGCTTCCCTCCTACCTGGAACGGTCGGGATCTTCGTTGATTTATATGGCAGAGAACCTTATAAAAAGCAGCCAGTATGAAGAGAGCGGATTCTTTTTAGACGAGTTTGAAAGCCTCGATACCAAGCTAAAGTGGGCGGAAAAAAATAATATTCCTACAATTTTATTGGGAGTAACATTTGGTTTACTCGATTTTGCTGAAGCTTTTCCCCAACAACTTAACTCAACCCTGGTAATGGAAACCGGTGGAATGAAGGGAAGAAAAAAGGAAATGACCCGCGAAGAAGTTCATAAAGAACTAAGCACAAACCTGGGAGTAGACAAAATTCATTCGGAATATGGGATGACCGAACTCCTTTCTCAGGCATACTCTTCCGCAGACGGGATCTTTAATTGTCCTCCCTGGATGAAAGTAGTTATTCGGGATACATCAGACCCGTTGAGTCAACTTGGCAGCAATAAAACAGGAGGGATTAATATAATCGACCTGGCCAACCAGGATTCCTGCTCGTTTATTGCAACTCAGGATTTGGGAACGGTTAACCAATTAGGCCAGTTTGAAGTTCTTGGCAGATTTGACAACAGTGACATAAGAGGCTGTAATTTACTAGCCGTTTAGATTGCTTTTACCAAAAAGAGTTTTTTCTTCCCTCGCTGTAAAAGCAGGTACTTTTCAGATACCAAATGTGACTTATCAATAATAATTTCTGCTGAAACTTTATCCTTATTCACACTTACTGAGTTCTCTTTTATAGCTCGTCTTGCTTCTTTATTAGAGGGTAAAAAGTGGGTTTTTTCAACCAACATGTCCACGAGATTAATCCCCTTCTCCAAGTCGTCCATTGAGATTTCTGATTTTGGAACTCCCTCAAACACGGACAACATATCCTCTTCTGAAAGTTTTTTCAAAGCTTCTGAAGTAGATTTACCATACAAAATATTGGAAGCCTCTAGAGCATTCTCAAAATCTTCTTCTGAATGTACGCGAATTGTAATGTCTTTAGCCAAGGCTTTTTGTAACAACCGTAGACCTGGTGCTTGATAATGTTCCGCGATAAGTGCCTTTATTTCTTCTTCCGGCTTTAGCGTAAAAATCTTAATGTAGTTTTTTGCATCTTCATCGCTACTCCTCAACCAATATTGGTAGAATTGATAGGGACTTGTTCTCTTCTTATCCAACCAGACATTCCCGGATTCGGTTTTACCAAACTTGGTCCCATCTGCTTTTTTAATTAGTGGAGTTGTTACGGCAAATGCTTCTCCGACGCCCATTCTTCTTATCAACTCGGTCCCTGTAACAATGTTACCCCATTGATCGGAGCCTCCTAACTGAACAATACAATTCTTGTGTTTGTTGAGCCAATAAAAATCATACCCCTGAACCAATTGGTAAGAAAACTCTGTAAATGAGATGCCTGTTTCTAACCTCGACTTAACTGAATCCTTGGCCATCATGTAGTTGACGGTTATGTGCTTGCCTACATCGCGAATAAAATCGAGAAAATTGAAGTCCTTAAACCAATCGTAATTATTTACAATCTCTGCTGAGTTATCACCACAATCAAAATCGAGGAATTTTTCCAGTTGAGCTCGTTGACCAGCAATGTTTTTTTCAATTTCAGCCTGATTCAAGAGGTTTCTTTCCTTGGATTTTCCACTTGGGTCACCCACCATTCCTGTGGCACCGCCAATTAATGCAATTGGCTTATGGCCTGCCTTTTGCAAATGAACCAATATCATTATCTGAACCAATGAACCGATATGAAGACTATCAGCCGTAGGATCAAATCCAATATAACCGGCTGCTGGTTTGCTCATTGCTTCTTCTGTTCCCGGCATAATGTCGTGAATCATTCCACGCCATTTTAGTTCTTCTATAAAATTCATCTTCTTGTTCTGAAATCGGCCGCAAAGATATTTGCCCTAAGTATGTGACCGAATTAATCCTCCAAAAATTTGGTTTTGGTTAACATGGAGCCTGGCTAATTAGGCAACAGCATGCATTCGATTGTATTTACTCCTGTATTGTACAGGGGAAAGACCCACCATTTTCTTAAAAAGATTTCTAAACGTTTTTGCATCCGAATAACCCACTTCAAACATTACTTCGTTTACGTTTTCATTGCTTGATTCCAGCAGTTTTTTGGCAGCTTCTATTCTTACACGCTGAACGTATTCAATTGGGGTATTGTCGGTGGCGGCCTTAAATCTTCGGATAAAACTCCTGCGGCTTACATTACACATTTCTGCTAGTTCATCAACACTAATTTTTTTCTTGAAGTGATGTTCAATGTATCCCTGGGTCTGCAATACTGCCTCATCATTGTGTACTTTTTGGCCTTTGAATATCGAAAAATGACTTTGTGAAAAGCGATCAATTTCAATTTCGAAGAACTTGGCACAATGAAGCGCGACTTCTCGTCCACAATACTTTTCCACTATATAAAGAATGAGGTTTAAAAAGGAATATGCACCACCACTGGAATACAATCCATTGGACTCGGTAATAATTTTTTCTCCTACCACTTCTACGTCCGGAAACATGACCTTAAAGGGCTCAATACCAAACCAATGCGTAGTACATTTCTGGCCTTTTAACAATCCGGTAGAAGCAAGAATAAACGCTCCCATGCAAAGGCTAGCAACCTCAGCCCCATTTCGGTATTGTTCTTTTATCCATGGAATGTAAGGAGAGTTATTTTCAATTTCCTGAGCAAAATCTCCAAAAATGGCAGGGATTATTACCATATCGGTTTTTTTGACGTCCTGAATATGAGCCTGAGGGTTAACACTAAAGGCCCCTCCATAAAGCGGTTGATCCTTCCCAAGCCCAACCAATTGAATGCTAAAGAACGCTTCCTTTCCCAGCACCTCAACCAAATATCGGTTAGCCTCGCTAAACACCTTAAAAGGTCCAATTATACTACTCAATACCGACTGGCCATTTGGAACTATTATAGAAATGCGTTTCATACCACAAATTTTAAGCAATGTTACATTATTCTTTTGGCACTATCCACCCTCAAGGTTGTCGGAAATACCCACCAAAAGAGTTGTAAATGTGCCATAAAATTGTAACCTAAAACGTTTAAACAATTAAAACACTAGAATTATGTCACAAGAAATGAATGTGGTTACTTGGTTTGAAATACCAGTAAATGATATGGATAGAGCGGTTGGTTTTTATCAAAACATCCTTGATGTAGAATTGAACCTAAATGATATGGGGCCAAACAAAATGGCTTGGTTTCCATGGAGTCAAGGGGCACCAGGGTCTGCCGGAACCCTAATTAAAGGTGAAGGCTATGCGCCAAGTGCTGAAGGTTCAGTTGTTTACTTTTCATGCGAGCCAGACTTGCAAGAATCGCTTGACAAAGTTGAATCAAATGGCGGTAAAGTATTGGTTCCCAAAATGGGCATTGGTGAATTTGGGTTTATTGCGCAAATCATGGATACTGAAGGTAACCGAGTTGCCTTGCATTCCAGCAATTAATATCTTAAATCGTCACTTCGATTGCAGTTCGGAGTGGCGATTTTTTGTTTTATTACCATTGTTGTTGGCCGCAAACTAAAAATGAACTAATTAAATTAGAGTTATGAAAAAAATATCCCTACTTATCTTTTTAGCACCAATTATGCTAATGGCCCAAGAAAACCCATTAGACATATTTAGACCATTAGAAAACTATGTTTGGTATGCTGAAGGAGAATGGGGTGATGGAAGTCTATTTAAACAAGAAATCAGTTTTGAATTTTCTCTAAACAACAAGATTGTCAAAGTTCAATCTATGGGGTTTACAAATAAAGAACAAACGGAATATGGTTTAAGAAATCATGGAATAAGGCAATATGATGAAAAATCAAAAAAAATAAAATTTTGGGAATTCGATGTCTTTGGCGGTTTAACTGAAGGAACCGTTGAGGCTAATGGAAATAATTTAATTTATAAATATGATTATGGAGGAACACTTGTAACCGAAATGTGGATTTATATAAGTGAAGGTTCTTATGGCTTTATAATAGGTATTTATGAAAATGATACTTGGAAACAAACATTTCTTAAAACAGAATTTAATGGTAAAATGAAATAAAGCCTGATAGGCTGTAAGCATATGGACTAATGCGGGTTGAAGGAATTGCCAAAAGGTCTGGGTTGCTTATCAGTTTTTCATATTATTAGCTCCAATAAATAATTTAATTAAACCATAACTTGACTAATTTCGCTGCCGATGAATCTGGTAACTGGTAGCACTGGAATAGTTGGATCTCAACTTGTCCTCGATTTATTGAAAAAAGGTGAAGAAGTCACCGCTTTCAAACGAAAGTCATCAAACCTAACACCCATCAAAAATTTATTTAAGCGTAACCAGTCGGAAGACCTCTACCAGAAGATAAAATGGTACGATGGTGATATTGTGGATATTGGAAGTATATCGGATTCATTAAAAGGAATCAAACGAATTTTTCATTGTGCTGCACTGGTTAGTTTCGACCCCAGGGATAAGGATAAGATGGAGGCCATAAATATTAATGGAACCGCCAACATCGTAAATGCCGCAATCGAAAACAATGTTAATCAACTTATTTATGTAAGCTCCACGGCTGCTATCGGAAAGCAAAAAAAAGGCGTAACCATTGACGAAAAATGCAACTGGGATGCCGGAACCCGAAATTCATTCTACAGTTATACCAAATACTATTCAGAGCTTGAAGTTTGGAGAGGCTCGGAAGAAGGCCTAAATGTTTCGGTTGTCAATCCTGGGGTTATAATTGGTACCGGTGAGTGGGGAAAAAGCAGTACCAATGTTTTTAAAACGGTTTGGAACGGATTGAAGTTTTATTCTCGTGGGAGCAATGCCTTTGTTGACGTGCGGGATGTAAGCCGTATTATGATTGAGTTGGCAGAAAAAAAAATATTCAATGAACGGTTTCTTCTAATCTCAGAGAACATGACCTTTAAACGATTCTTTGAATTAATCTCAAGCTCACTTGGAAAAAAACCACCATCTATTCTTGCAAGCAGGGCAATGAGTAGCATTGCCTGGAGAGCAAACTGGCTTTGGTCATTAATAAGCAACTCAAAACCATTAATTACGCGGGAAACTGCCCATGCCGGAAATGCGAAACAAGTTTATTCAAATCAAAAAATAAGAGATGCGATTGGGATTGAGCTTATAACCGTGCATGAAGCGGTGGATTACACTGCCCAGATTTTTTTAGAAGAAAACAGTAAATAGTTAGACTGGCCCTAATCGATTTCCTCCTCAACTTCAGAAATTCGAGTACTGTACCGGGCTAAAACTTCGTTATATATTTTAACCAGTTCTTCCGGTTGGTGCATGTAGTAATCGTAGCTGCTTTCGAATTGCTCCCGGGTGATTCCTAATTCTTCATAGTTGAATACAATTCGCTGTTTAAATTTTTCCAAAGCCAGCGTATCCTCTCGGGTACGCCCATGATAAGCTGCCTCGGTAAGGCCCATTTCATACAATACTTCAACCATTTGTTCCTGGCTCAATAAATCATCTGGCTTTTTTACACTGGGTTCACCGCTACAGGCAAAAAGAACCAAACCCAAAAGAAAGATGAAACTAACCCTAAACATTATAAATCAATTGTTGCCAAAGGTTAACCTCATGGCGTTATTGGCCTCGATAATTTCACCTACCTCGTTTCCGTTTAGGTTATCGTACACCAGCTTCCCATTTACCCAGGTTCCCAACACCTTACTCGAAAAAGACTGACCTTCGAAGGGAGACCAGCCACATTTATAAAGAATATTCCCAGAACTTACTTCCCATTTTGAATTTAGATCCACTACGGTTATATCTGCAAAATAGCCTTCCTTTAAAAAACCACGTTTATCTACATTAAATAAGTCGGCTGGTGCATGGCACATTTTCTCAATTACTTTTTCAATGGTAATTCTTCCATGGGCAACATGTTCAAGCATTGAGACCAACGCATGCTGAACCAACGGACCTCCTGAAGGTGCACGCCAATAGTCCAGAGACTTCTCTTTGGCAGTATGAGGAGCATGGTCGGTAGCAACCACATCAATTCTGTTATTAATCACGGCTCGCAATATTGCATCGCGGTCAGATGCCTTTTTTACCGCAGGATTCCATTTTATTCTGGAACCGTATGTATCATAATCCGAATCGCTAAACCACATATGATGAACACAAGCTTCAGCCGTAAGGTTTTTATCTTTTAAAGGCTTGTTCTGATCAAAAAGGGATAGCTCGCGTTCCGTACTCAAATGCAAAATATGCAGGTGTGCGCCATATTCATTTGCCAAACCCGCTGCAAAGGATGAAGATCGGTAGCACGCCTCTTCGCTTCTTATCTGTGGGTGATATTTAAATGGAATTCCCGCTCCGTATTGAGCTTTAAACTTTGCTGTGTTTGCTCGAATGGTATCCTCATCCTCGCAGTGTGAAGCGATGAGCATATCGCACTCCGAGAAAATCTTCCTCAGTGTGGTTTCATTATCAACCAACATGTTTCCTGTGCTGGAGCCCATGAATACCTTAAGACCACAAACCTTTTTACCGTCTACTTTAAGCACCTCTTCAATATTATCGTTAGAAGCGCCCATATAGAAACTATAATTGGCAATTGAACTTTCTGCTGCAATCTCGTATTTGTCCTCAAGCAGATCAACTGTTAGAGCATTGGGGACCGTATTTGGCATTTCCATAAAGCTGGTAATACCACCTGCAACAGCTGCTCTGGACTCAGTACGAATATCCGCCTTGTGAGTCAACCCCGGCTCTCTAAAGTGCACCTGATCGTCAATAATTCCTGGAAAAACATATTTTCCTTCCAGGTCAATAACTTCCTTGGCTTCTGGTAATGGAATTGGTTCATCATCCCTGATTATTTGTTTAATATAATTTCCTTCAACGAGGATAGAGCCCTTAAATACTTCTCCTTCATTTACTAAGGTTCCGTTTTTTAACAGTAAAGTCATCTGGAATTTATTTAATGCTTTTTCCCTTCATTATGAGAACACCAAACAATGCCTCCTTGAAGATCTTAGAGCTCATTTTCGATTCACCAATTACCCGGTCGGTAAAGGTGATGGGAACTTCTTTAATGGTAAACCCATGCAGGTGAACCGTATATTTCATCTCAATCTGAAAGGCATAACCCACAAATCGGATCGCATGCAAATCAATCGTTTTCAGTACCTTACGCTTATAGCAGACAAAACCTGCTGTTGTATCTTTTACGTTAAGCCAAAGAACCAATCTTACATAAACCGAAGCAAAATAGGACATTAATATCCTACCAATTGGCCAGTTATGAACTTTGCCGCCGTTGGTATATCGACTCCCAACACTCATATCCGCCCCATCATCAGCACATGCACTGTATAGTCTTACTAAATCTTCCGGGTTGTGCGAAAAATCACAATCCATTTCAAAGATGTACTCGTATCCTTTTTCAAGGCATATTTTAAATCCATGGATATAGGCTGTCCCTAGTCCTTGCTTTCCTTCACGTTCAGAAATAAAGAGGTGACCATCAAATTCTCCCTGCAGTTCTTTTACTTTTTCAGCAGTTCCATCCGGAGATCCATCATCCACAATCAAGACGTCAAAATCCTTAGAAAGCCCAAAGACCGTGCGAAGCATCTTTTCGATGTTTCCTATCTCGTTGTAGGTAGGTATAATTACAATGCTATCTGACACGACTTTAAAATAAGAGCACGAATATATATCCAAACCAATAAAATGGAATTATGCATTGCAGTAAGATATGTTAAAGGTATTCTCCTTGACATGGCCCAAAAATTCCCTGATCAATTAGTTAAATTAAATCAATACTTAACGAACATTCGGCTACAAGTATTGTACTTGTTCAAGAAATTTTCACTTGTCCAAACTTTGTGAATAAATAATGCACGCATAACAAATTTATAACCCTTGAAATGTCTTTGTTTCAAGTAGATTTGTTGTCCGTTTTTTATAAATGAGCAGATTTTCTATAGTTTATTGCCTTATTCTATTGGTATGGGTTCCAGCAAGTGGATACGCACAAACCAAAACCGTGAAGGACACCCTAACCATAATGCAATACAATTTATTGAATTACGGTGTCAACGAGAGCACCTGTAGCAACTTCGATATTACACTTGCTAATAAAGATGTGCAATTAGAAAAAATTATTCGATACATCAATCCGGATATTCTTGCGGTAAATGAGATGGGTTGTAGAAACTTGTTCTCGAAAAGAATCCTTGCCAATTGCCTCAACAAAGGAACTACCAAGTATGAACTAACAGACCTTCAGGTAAGTGGAACTCAGAATCTGTGTAATGCACTGTTTTATAACAAAGAAAAACTGGGGTTAATAAGTTCGTCGGCAATAACAAAAACAAAAAACGGAGCCAATATTATTCGTGCCATCGATTTTCATAAGCTATACATAAAGGGAGATTACCTGTCATTATCCGATACTATACGCTTGTATCAATTGGTTGCTCATCTTAGAGCAAGCCGTGGCAATGAGGCAGAACGAGAAAAAGCTGCTGAGGGAGTCATGTATCACCTTGAAAAAAATGAGACTACAGGCAATTACATTCTTTCTGGTGATTTTAATGTCTACCGGTCCTCTGAGGGAGCATATCAACAGTTTACTAAATACTCTAAGCAGCCCTATCGATTCTACGACCCGGTTAAGCAAGAGGGTAGCTGGAATAACAATAGTGCCTATGCAAAAGTTCACACTCAGGCTACCCGTTCCAATACTCAATGTGGCGGAATGGACGATCGATTTGATTTCATTTTAACTTCAAACGAAGTTTTGAACGATTCACTAAGGATTCGGTACATTCCGAATTCTTATAGAGCGGTAGGCCAGGATGGAAAACGGTTTAATGGAAGTGTTATTAATCCGGCAAACACTGATGTACCAAGTTCCATTGCCAATAACTTATATAATATGAGTGACCATCTTCCAGTAGTTTTAAAATTGGAAGTAAGTTATGAGGTACCTACTAACATCCGTTCGGTCAGAAATAATTTCCAACTAAGCATGGTCAATCCTTCAAGCAATGGGATACAATTCACCACCAATAATTCGGGTGAATCTAAAAAGATAAATTTCCAGGTTTTTTCGTTGGACGGACGAATGGTGAAAGAAGGAAATGCAGATATTCGTGCCGGATTTCAACAGCACATGATCGAGTTATCGGATAAGGGAATATTCCTGCTTAAAATTACCAATGCTGAGTCTCAGGAAAGCAGTGTTCATAAAGTGATGGTTTGGTAGTAAGAATTAAACATATCGTAGCATTTGGCTTCATTGTTTTGTTGGGATTAGTTTCTTTCTCTCAGAATTCCACTGTAGTTACTACTGCCGGTGATGTTGGTCTCACACTTAGCAATGTTGGGTTTTTGGGAAATTCATTCCGGGGAAACTTTCAATTGGAAAATGAACCATCCTGCGAATATCCAAGAAATTCGGGCGTAGAACACTTATTCGAAGGTGGATTATGGGTTGGCGCAACTCTCCGTGGTTCACAAGCAGTCAGTACAGCTGCCTATGACAATGCACGTGGATACAGCACTGGGGGTGGTGGTTATGAAATGACTTCGGAAGTCGGTGCAGGTTTCAAGGAAAGGTCGAGCTTAATCAACAGCAAAGTATTTGACCCATTGGCTATTTCACACCAGGATTTTATCTGTGATTTTACAGATAAATATGTTGTTGTTCCGGGAACCAATATTAAAATAACAGACCACGATCAACCACTGGGAATTGAAGTTCATCTGGAGGCTTATAATTGGAACTTTTCCTTTAGCAATTTCTTCGTAATTATGGATTACACCATTAAAAACACCGGATCAGAAAGCTTGTCCGATGTTTATGTTGGAATGTTTGCCAATGCAGTGATTCGGAATGTAAATGTTACTCCTGCCGGAAGTGGTGGAACTGCGTTTTACGACAAAGGTGGAAATGGGTACAATGATTCTCTATACATGGGATATTGTTATGATGCCAATGGTGACCTCGGATTTACCGAAAGCTATTTCGGCCATAAGTTTTTGGGTGCTGAAGATAAGAATGGATTCCACCTGCCTACCCTGGACTCTGCTTTCAAAGCACATTACAACTGTTGGCAATGGAATAATACTTCTGAACCAATATTATTTTCTCCAACCACTGATAAACAGAAGTACAATAAAATGACAACCGGTCTCAATTGGTCTCCCGCCTGGACCGCGGCTTACGATTCCAATAATGTACACTCCGGTAGGTATTATTCTGAAATATTAAATACGCCAGGAAACCGATCCGATTTAGTTTCTGTTGGTCCATTTGTGAGCCTGGAGCCCGGAGAAGAAATAAAGATTGCATTTGCCATTGTTTGTGGTAAAAAGAAGGAAGATGGAAATCCAAATTTGGCCAACAATGCCTTTCAGCAAACCAATATCATTAATAATGCACTCTGGGCTCAAACGGCTTATTGTGGTGAGGATGTAAATTGCAATGGAGTTTTAGATCCTGGAGAAGATAAAAACGGAAATGGAGTTATAGACCGATACATACTTCCTTCTCCTCCTGATATACCCGTTACAAAATATATTCCGGGAAAGAATGAACTCACCATTTATTGGACGTCCAATTCTGAAAATTCAGTGGATCCCATCTCCCAGAAAAAGGATTTTGCCGGTTATAGCCTATATATAAGCCGCTTGGGCTTTGATACCGATAAGAAAATCAACCTTGATTCTGCCTGGCAAAATGTAGCTACCTATGACATAAAGGGCGATGGCTTTTTCTATGAAACTGGGCTTGATTCGTTAAGACTAGAAGAGCCTGTTCAGTTTGAAGGTGACACCAACTTGTATACCTACAAATACACCATCAAGAATCTGGTAAACGGATGGCAATATGTGGCAGCCTTAACAGCATTCGACACGGGAGATGAAGAGGCAAACCTTGGATCATTGGAATCCAGTAGAAATTCCAACAGCACGAGGGCATTTATGGGAACACCCGCTAACGAAGACCCAAAAGAAAACAAACCATTTGCTTACCCTAACCCCTATTACCTGGATGCGGCGTGGGAAGGAGTTAGTCAAAGACAGACTTCCAAACGAATTCAATTTGCGAATCTTCCACAAACCTGTACCATATATATCTTTAACGTAGCTGGTGACCTCATTGCTACTCTTGATCACAATTCAAATTATTCGGGAGATATTGGCTGGTATCAACAGTTTTCAGATACCGAAACAACTACTTTTTCAGGTGGTGAGCATTCGTGGGACCTCATTTCATCAGAAGGTCAAATTATTTCAAGAGGACTGTATCTATTTACTGTTAAGGACAAGAAAAACAATAAGTTATATAAAGGACAATTTACGATTATTAAATAAAAACAGAAGCTATGAAAAAACTACTACTCTCTTTATTAGCCATAGGTTTTATGGCGAGTTCATATGCCCAGTATGACACACTGCGCATAGACTCAATTCAATGGGTTAGCCAAACAAATTTGGGTAACTGTAATGATCTTTCCAGGTACGATGGTGATACTGTTGTGTTAACTGGAATTTGTTTAGTTAGCGGAACCGATTATGGTTCACAAAGTCATAATGTTATGGTCACTCAATCCGCGAAACCTTCTCCGTTTGGAGGAATTCGTTTTCGAAAAGGTGATCCAAATGCCATCTATAGTGTAAGTATCAGAAACCTTGTAAAAGGAGACTCCATTATTGCAGTTGGTGTATTGAGCCAGTATCAGGGTGAAACTCAATTTGATCCATTGCTGCAAAATGGTGCAATCACTATCCTAAATCGGGGTGTTAAGGTTATGGACACAACAATTGATGTTAGCATGATCAACGACAAAAATCAGGTAAATCAGTTGGCTACCGGAGAGCAGTGGGAAAGTTCTTTGGTAACTATAAAAGATATATCGGTTCAATCGGTCAACTACTTCAGTGGAAACTCAAGGGTTAGTTATGTGGTGGCTGATAAAGCAGGTTACAAGATCAACATTGGAGACTTTTTTGCTGCGCAAAAATTACCACAATACACTCATCCGGTAACCGGAAAGCCAGGTAAATATGTTCCTCCTTCAGTGGGTGATGAGTTTGCTTCAATTACCGGAGTAATTATTCATTCCAGAAACTGTACAGGTGAAAATGGCCGTGGATATGAATTAATGCCCATTGATTCTTCCAGTTATATTTATGGACCCAGCGCTCCAAGAATAGAAGCGGTTAAACGAGATAAAATAGTACCTACAAGCTCTGACGATGTAGTTATTACTGCTGATGTATTTGATTTGGATGGAAAGATCACCAGTGCTAAATTGCATTATTCGACCGGGGTTGATGTTACCTCTTCTTTTACTGCTATAAACATGACCAATACTTCAGGTAAAGTTCATATGGCTACCATTCCGAAACAAGCTGACGGAACATTTGTCAGGTATTATATTTCTGCTGAAGACGATAGCAGCAACTACTCCGCTCAACCCAACAAAGATCCAAAAGTGAAAACTTTTGCTTATCGGGTAAGAAACAACGGATTGGAAATTTCTGATGTTCAGTTTACACCTTATACTGATGGTGCGTCCATATATACAGGTGAAGAAGTAACAGTGAAAGGAATTGTTACTTCAAGTGGTAAAGATGGTGATATGTCGTTGATTCATATTCAGGAAGAAGGCCTCTTAGGTGGCTGGGGCGGAGTCATGCTAGCCAATGCCGGGCAAACTTTTAATCGGGATCAAAAAATTGAAGTTACCGGAGTAGTTCAGGAAAATTTTGGAAGAACTGCTATTGCCAGCATTTCTAAAGTAAAAGATTTAGGTACCGGAACAATTAAACCACATTATGTTGTACCTGATTCATTTTCCATGGCTTATTCATATGCTTCGCACGAAAAATGGGAAAGTGTATTAATGGGTCTGATTAATGGTACTTCAGTTGGAAACGGCAAACTCCATATTGTGGACACTAACCCTGATGCACCTGGTAATAACTGGGCAGAATATACCGTTGGTCGCGATCCATTAGATCCTAGTACCGACTGTAGAGTTCTTGCCGGAAGACCTGGTGAGAGTTCAACTTTCGTTTCTTATGTAAATGAAAGTGGTATAGTTCCAGATTCGGCAGCCTACCCGGTCAAAAAAATATTCGTTAGAGACACCATGAACATGGATACCCTTTTTGGAATTATGACCTATTCGTATGGAAACATTAAGTTACTACCCAGAAACAACATGGATTACAGAGGGATAAATGCTATGCCTGCGGATACCAGCAAGGACACTACTTCGGTAGAAAAATTTGTTGGTGGAGTTTCCTCATTTAAAGTATATCCTAATCCAGCTTCTAATGAAGTTACCGTTGTAAATGGCTCTGGTTCTAAATTCATCAGCATAAAAATCCTGGATTTAAATGGTAAGGAAGTGGCAAGAACAGAGACGGTTCTGGAAGTAAATCCAATTCCGTTGTACGACCTGCAAAACGGAGTTTATCTAATTGAAATAGAAAACGAAAATGGATTAATCCTGGACAGGATAAAATTTATAAAGCAGTAAATTGATACACCCACACTCCGCATTAAAAATTTTACGGAGTGTGGTTATTTTTAGAAGCCTTTTGAACTTCCGTTTTCTATATATTATCCCAATACTTCTCATTGCTTTTTCCTGCAAAAAAGGAGAGAAAAATGCCAACGAGAAACCGGACACCAAAGTGATTCCGCACGTGATCAACCTTTCAGGTGAAGGAAGGTTAAAATCAACGGTAAACATGGCCTGGTTTGGATCTGATAAGGACGGATACATTGATGGGTTTGAATTTTCTTTGGACAACATTGAATGGGTCCATACACGAAAGGCCGATAGTACATTCACGTTTAACATTTCTGAAGGATCGGACACTGCGGATATTAATTTCTGGGTTCGGGCTATTGATAACAAACAGGAAAGAGATCCAACACCTGCATACGTTAGAATTCCAATCAAAAACACTCCACCGGAAGTAGCTTTTGATGAGGCCCTATCGACTAAGGACACGGCTTTTATTGTAGCCTCGTTTTTTTGGAATGCAAGTGATCAGGATGGTTTCGACAACCTAAGAGATGTTGAGCTGAGGTTAAATAATGGCTCATGGTATAAGATTGATAAACGAAAATCTAACTTGAGTATAGTTCCGGATAATCCGGCGGGAAGTGGGGGCATGAATGCTAAGGTATACTTCAGCCCGGAAGGTGCTGAGGCAGAAAGTATGGATGGGCTCATATTAGGTGCATTAAATACAGTTTACATTCGTTCTACTGATATTTCAGGTAGTCAAAGTGAAATTGATACGTTGGCAAACCTGTATTTCAAACCAAAATCTTCGGACCTTATCGTCATTGGTGGAGATCGGGATTTTAATTCCTTCTACACACAACGAATTTCAAATGTTACCACATCGTTCGATTACGTAGACTATACGATAGACAATGGAAAGTGGCAGCCCGCATTTTGGGCAACCACCTTTTATTTAATGATTTCCGAGTATAAAAAACTCTGCATATTCTCCGATAAAAACCCCTATGTAAATTCTAGCACCGGACTTTCTTCCCTCATATTGGAATCAAGTGCAAGACCTGTACAAGATTTTACTTTAAATGGAGGAAAAGTGTTTGCCATCGGTTACTTCGATAACAGCAAACCCCTGGAGTCTACATCTCCTATTCTTGGCGTTTATCCGATCGACTCCATGGCTTCCAATACTTCAGGACTAAGCTTGCAACGATCCGACACCTCACTTATTTCACAGCAAACCGACTACCCCGATTTAGGATCAAATTCTTTCCCACTTGAATTTTCACCTTTTTATCAGTCATCTGATGCTGTGGTGTTGTACAATGGGGACATCTATGGTACATCTTACACTGGTTCAAAAACAGTTGGAGTAAAAAAACCCGCAATAAAACCAAACATGGTTTTTATTAGTGCAGCCCTCAACAAATTCGATTATGATTACAAGAGAGTTGATTCATTGTTTGACCAGGTTTTGAATAAAGATTTTAATTGGTAGTGAAAAGAATTATCATCATAATATTTTCCTGCTTACTGGTCCATTCCATTTATGGTCAAGACAAAGGAACCGGTGTTCTGGTGGGGCAAATATTTGATGCTGACACCAAAGAAACCCTTATAGGTGCAAGTGTTCAGCTTGTGGGTACTTATAAAGGAGCCTCGGCTGATATTAATGGTAAGTTCCGAATTGAAGGGATCAAACCTGGTGACTATTCAATAAAATTCAGCTTTATTGGATACTCCGATAAAATATTCAACGGCATTACCATTACTGCAGGTGAAACAAAGACCTTAAATGCAACTTTAAGCCTCCGAAGCACCGTTATGGATGAAGTTGTGATTGTAGGAGAAGCCAACCTCATTAACCTTGAAGAAGCCAATTCCGAAGTAAAAATTAATCAGGAAGATATCCAACAAATGGCCGTAAGGGATGTTGGTGAAATTGTTACCATGCAGGCCGGTGTAAGTAAAACCTCGGATGGAATAAA
>CEQS01163071.1_pt1 | contig 22517 bp, 18 predicted proteins | sample 530981 | NCBI WGS metagenome assembly CEQS01 (sample SAMEA2621176, study PRJEB7988) | marine metagenome | biome: marine biome (ENVO:00000447); feature: mesopelagic zone (ENVO:00000213); material: "saline water (ENVO:00002010), including plankton (ENVO:xxxxxxxx)" | depth 800 m
TGGATCGTCCTGATCAGGGTAATTTGATCATCAATGACATTGATGTTACCCGATTGAAGTCGAAGGCGCTTTCCAGGTTTAGGAATAATGAAATTGGATTCGTTTTTCAATTCCATCAACTTCTTCCTGAATTCTCCGCTATGGAAAATGTTTGTATTCCAGCGTTTATAAAAGGAGTAAACAAAAAACAGGCAGAAGCCAGCGCCATGGAGTACCTCGATTTTTTGGGTATGAAAGACCGGGCACAACACAAACCGGCGGAACTCTCTGGCGGAGAACAACAGCGCGTCGCAGTTGCCCGTGCACTCATTAACCAACCATCGGTACTATACGCTGATGAGCCATCGGGAAATTTGGATTCAAAAAACAGCAAGGAACTTCATCGCCTTTTCTTCGATTTGAGGGACCAGTTCAATCAGACTTTCGTGATTGTGACCCACAACCAGGAATTGGCTGAAATGGCAGATCGAAAGCTAACCATTGAAGATGGTGTTGTAAAAAACTAAACCGATTCACATGTTGTCGAGGGATGAATTGAAGGATTTTCTGGATGCTAAAAGTGAGCAATTCAATCACCCGGATTTTATTGCGGATGATCCCATTCAAATTCCACATGGGTTTTCAAAAAAAGAGGATATAGAAATCAGTGGTTTACTGGCTGCTTCAATTGCCTGGGGTCAGCGAAAAACCATTATTTCTAATGCTAAACGGATGGTGGATCTTATGGAAAACGAACCTTTTCATTTCGTTATGAATGCCAGCAAAAATGAGCTTCAAACACTCGAAAATTTCAAACATCGGACCTTTAACGGAACAGATCTTCAATTCTTTGTATTGGGGCTTCGAAATATCTATCTCAAAGGTGGGCTGGAAAAGTCATTCTCGAATTGTGAAAGTGCATTTGAGGCTATCAATCAGTTTAGGGCCATGATGATGTTAACTCCACATGAAATTAGATCGGAGAAGCACATCAGCTCTCCCGCCAAAGGTTCTGCGGCCAAGCGGTTGAATATGTTCTTACGTTGGATGAATAGAAAAGACACCTGCGGTGTCGATTTTGGAATCTGGGAAGCATTGCCGCCTTCCAAACTCATGATCCCCCTGGATATCCATACAGGTAATATGGCACGAAAGCTTGGAATTCTAAATCGCAAACAAAACGACTGGAGAGCGCTGGAAGAGATTATGTCGGTTTTGCGAATGTTCGACCCTAATGATCCTTCAAAATACGATTTCGCCCTGTTTGGATTAGGGGTTAACGAAGAATTCTGACCGATTTAGTTTCGATTGGTTGGTTTGGTTTACGTACCTATTTGATGTTCCCCATTCTTTCTGGTATTATGCAAATACCATTGAAACAATTGATGTCTTCTTTTGCATTGAACCTGTAATGGAAAGTGGCTGTACAATCTTCCATACAATTGGATTCGATACCTTCAACCTCACCAAGATGTGGAAGTTCATCATTTAAGTAACCACACATAAGATCATCAATTTCAATGTTGTAATACCAGTCTTCAACGATAACCCCTTTTTTAAAAGTTCCCTTTAATTTCGAACTTCCGTCGGGATTGTAGGAAACAAACGCCCCTTCAACAAACCCGTTTAGATAAGAGAATTTAGAGTGAACTGAACCATTGGTATAATACAACTCTTGCTTACCGTTTAAAACACCATTCTTATAACGCTTTACGGATTTTTTCGATCCACCAGGGAAGTAAGCTGTTATTTCTCCATCTTTTTTGCCTTTGCTTAGTTTTCCTTTCTCCTTAAGCTCCCCACTTATGGTATAGAGCTTATACTCTCCCTGAGCAATACCATTTTCAAAGAGAAATTCAGCGCGTGGTTTTCCATTCGAGTAATTAAGTGTCCACTTCCCACTAAGTTCTCCATCGACAAGCAAGCCCTTAAGTTCTTTAGTTTTCAACGGTTTTCCCTTTTTAACCTTAATGCTGGCATGCTCCAATACAAATTGATTATTGAGGCTCAATAAATCAAAGTACACGTCAACTTCATTGTTATATGCGTCATATTGGGTTTGGTCAAAATAGCGCGAGTAGCCCCATTTAATATCCTCCATCACAAATGGTCGGTTAATCATGTATTCAATGAGGTTCTGTGATTCACCGTTTTCTTCCGTTACATTAATTCTTTTCAATACATTGGCTTCGAAGTAGCGCATATCGACCCAAACAACTGGAGTATTCGATTTTTCTACATTGTCAATTATTCCCATTCCCCGTATGTAGGGTTTCATTTTGTTGTCCCGAATGTCGTAATACCAGTATTCCTGTAAAACCACCCGTTTAGACTCTTTCAATTTGCAGGAGTCTTTAATTTTCACCATCTCTTCAGGCAAAAATGGTCGGGTAAGATCAGGTCCCGAAAAATAGTTGGCGTAGTTATCGGCTAAATACATAATTACTTCCGGAAAGGTTGCGGATTGTCCGTTGGCAAACTTCAATACATAGTGGTTTTCATTGGCCGCCCGGTTAAAATCGACCACACTAATGGCTTCTATCAGCATTCCGTTTATGTTATGAAAAGCATAATCGGAGATTCCAATTTTACTATCTACATAACCCGGATCAATTCCTCCTTTAATTGCGCTTCCTATTCCATCGGATAGAAAAATGTTGATGTTAGCGTTATAATGAGCCCATTGGATATCCTGAAAATAAACATCGATTGATTGACCGCTAAGTCCAATACTTTGAATAAAAATCAGGACTCCGAATAACATCTTAGAACTCATAAAAACAAATTTAGTTTTCATTGGTTATCGGGCTTAGCAGAAGTAACAACAATCGTTAAAAAGTGAATTTCATTTGGTAAATCGGCTGATTCAATCCACCAATCTATTGATTCAGGTAGAGGTAGAGAACCGACATGGCCGAAAGCGTATCGTCTCCCACATTGTTGTAGGAACTAACCAATTCATAACGGTGGTCTTTACTCAATAATAAGCCTTCTTCAGATGTAAAATCGGTTATGTATTCCAATCCTATTTTATCGGGAATGCTTTTCATTTCGGTGCGAAACACGGTTCGGCTATCGGTGATATCATATAGCTCAAGGTATTCGCAATAAGGATGTACGTGTGCTGTGGCATAATACAGCATTTTATCTTCGGAGAGGTTAAGCATTTTGGTAGCTTCAAAGCGAAGCATTTCCGTTCCCGGAGATATCTTCCAGTGTCCGGTAAATTTTCTGCCGTATTGATCGTAATAAAGATCCAAATCGGCCAGCGGGTTGTTGGCCAACATATCCACTCCGCAACTGGGTTGCTGGGCCTCGTGATAATTGAATTTTTGACCTTCCTCTTCTTTCAGTTCTTTTTCCGGCTTTTCTCCATACACACCATAAGGTCCGTCGTATTGCTTTACCAACCATACCGTGTTTTGCGACAATGCTTGCATGGGGAACTCGATTTCAGAATCCAAATAATATTTCAGGGTCACCTCATGATAAAGCGATGTATCCAGTGTGGGATTGTTATGATTCAACGCCTGAAAAATGGCCTTAAACTTCTGATTGGCTGGAAATGGAATTCCAAAGCCCTGGGGCAACTGGAGCTGAGTATAACCTTGAGTGAGGGTAAAAATTCTGTTGGTATAAGCAAATACACCAGGTTCCCAAGGGAAGTTACGTTCAACAGAAAGGTTTAGGTTATTGTGGCACATAAATTCCGGTGAAAGTTCGGTGCCGGCAGAATCCAATACCCGTACGTCATAACCAACCAACCAAACCAAATCTCCAGAATCGGCCAATTGAAATTCTTCTTCTGAAGTAGGCCCCATCATGGACCGGTAAATTTTATCAATGCGATAGTTCTCTGAAGTAACGACTTTGGTTCTCAACTTTGACGAATCGTACTCGCCTGCTTTGGCACCTTTATTTTTACTGTACCATTCTCTAAATGAGGGCGCCTCTTCTGTGGTTGAACAGGAAACCAGTAGGATGGTTGCCAATACTGCGATTAACTTCCATTGATTTAAATTCATTCTATTAACCATTTCTATCCTTTTTACTTTTAAAGCGGTAGCCCACAAATAAGCTTAGTTTACCGTGACCAATTTGCGGGTATAATCCATCTATAATTTTAGCTAAAAAGCCATTGTACGAAATATTAAATCCGGCAAAAATCCTTCTACCATTGTAGCCGAATGCATTCATGGAAATAAGCTTCAGATTAACGCTTGAGTTCAATGATTTTATATTAGGACTTGAATAATCTCCTGAATAATAATGAATACCCGGAATTAAGCTAGCCGTAACAAAAAAATTCTTCCCTATAACAAAGGTATGCATGTATCCAAAGTTTATTCCTAAACTCAATATGTTCAGATTGTTGAGTTGTGCTTCGGTGTTAAACAAACCCTCTGCCCGAACGGGAATAATTGATGAATCCCCGTTCATTGTAAAGGAAGAAAATGCTCCCCCGGCAATAAAACTTCCTGCACTTTTCTTTTGGACTTCATTTAAGACAAACGGAGCTTTTAAAGAAAATCGGGTATAGTTCAGGGCATATAGGTACTGCAATTCAATGTTGTTTGTTCTGATGTCCTTTCTAAGCCCGGTTTCTCCGGAATCTAAAATAACCGGTGCTGCTGGATCAAACTGATAAGATCTATTCAATTTGTACCCGCGATAATATTGTAATGTTCCGGCAAAATAATGTTTGCTACTATATACCCTACCCTGAAAGTCAAATGACTGTTGCTCGTCAAATTCCTTTGTTCCTGATAACCCCACACCCAAGGTAAGATCTAATGCCAGCCACTTATAGGCAAACCCAATACCTAAGTATAAATCACGTGCCGGTTGATAAATAATGGAATTGGATTTCCGGGTATCGAATAGAGCAAAGTAATTGTACTTATTCATGGTAACCAATTTCAATGCAAATTCGTTACCAAAATTTGCAATGTAATTGGTGTCCTGGTCCCGATAGAGCAGGTAATGACTAAAGCGATCAACTACGGCGTCTACCGAATCGAGAACTTGTGTTTTACCAGAATAACATATGCTTTGAAAAAGCACTACAACAAATACAATTATTCTGAAATTCCTGCTCAATTTCCAAGTTGAAGATTACCAGCCAAAGATGAGAATTATTCGTATTGACCGGTAGATTTGTTGAAGTCGGCTTCTAAATATTGGGCAACAAAAAACCCCTTACTTTTTAGCAGCACTAAAACGTAAGGGGTTCAATTATATTCAATAAGGTGGTTTACGCTTTGTAAAACCCTTTTTCTGTAGCTTGTTTTAAAGCAGTTTCAATTCCCAATCGATTGATATTTCGAATTCCTGAAGCAGATACTTTTAAGGTAATCCATTTATCTTCAGAAGGAATATAAAACTTCTTCACCTGTAAATTTGGCTTAAACTTTCTTTTAGTCTTGTTCATAGCATGAGAAACATTGTTTCCACTCATTGCTTTCTTTCCTGTGATTTGACAAACATTAGCCATAATTGTACTCTTAATTTTCAGCCGGCAAATATACTGCTATTCCTACTACAAAATCAAGAATGTTTTAATATTTCTTTTTGCAACATTCTAAGGCCCGTTTGCGCAGATCTTACAATGTTTTTATCGCGGTCTTTTCCAAAGCGAAAACACTGGGAAATTGTACCTGATGGAGTAGAAACAGCAATCCAAACCGTTCCAACGGGTTTTTCCTTTGTTCCACCGGTTGGCCCAGCAATACCGGATGTTGCAATTGAACAATCAGTGTCGAACTTCTGCTTAACGCCTTCAACCATTTCTTCTACCACCTGTTTCGAAACAGCGCCATGTTTTTTTAAGCTTTCCCAACTGACACCCAGGACTGTTTCCTTAATTCTATTGGAATAGGAAACCACCGATCCTTCAAAGTACGCACTGCTCCCCGAAATGCTGGTTAGTCGATGTGCAACGTATCCTCCGGTGCAACTTTCTGCGGTACTAACTGTCCATCCTTTTTCAATCAATAAGTTGGCTACGGCAATTTCAATCTCATCGACATCTTCACCTACAAAATACTGTGGAATTATTGATTTTAGAAGATCAACCTGTTTCTGAATTTTGGTTTCCAGTTCAATCCGGTTGTCTCCTTTTCCACTTACCCGTAACTTCACCCTTCCCATCGAAGGCAGCCAGGCTAGGCCTAATCCTGAGTTTAGTAAGTCATCCTCCCAACCACCTATATGCTCCATCAAACCGGATTCCCCTATTCCCTGGGTAAGAATAGTTTTGTAAACCAATTCAGTTGAGTCAGTCTTTTCGGATAAACGAGGAAGAATCTCCTCTGTCATTAAGTACTTCATTTCAAAGGGAACTCCAGGCATGGAAACCACAATTTTACCTTTATCTTCAAACCACATTCCCGGTGCTGTTCCTTTCTCATTCATCAAATGTTTTGCCTTTGAAGGAAGCATAGCCTGCTCTCGGTTAACTTCGGGCATGGGAATATTTAGTGAATCGAACAACCCTTTGACATGCTCAAATACTTCCGGCCTAAATTCCAGTTCATCTTCAAAATACTCGGCTAGGGTCAATTTAGTAATATCGTCCTTTGTAGGACCTAACCCGCCGGTTATCAATACAACATCGGCCCTCTCCAGGGCCTGACCCAATGCATCGAGAATGTGCTTTTTATTGTCACTAATACTAGAAACCTGTGCAACCTCAATTCCAATTTCGTGTAATTGGCTAGCCATCCAAGCCGAGTTGGTATCTACAATCTGACCGATTAATATTTCGTCTCCTATGGTTATTATTTCAACTTTCATGACTCATCTATAAAGTTCAAAATTAAGCTCATTTTACGTTAGGTAATTAAACCATTAAATCGATGATCTACAGCCTCTAAGAAATTCCTTTAAACTAATTTGCACCTGTATTTTTACCAGTTAAATTAGACAGAAATGAAATCTTTTTCTTTACTCATTACAATGCTTGTTACTGCCTCATGTAGTTTGTTCGCAGCAACTTCAACCATTACCAAATATGACTATCATAATCCGGATAATGGTCTTGCAATATGGCTAAAACCAAGTTGGCAATCAAATGCTATGCAGAAATACGTTTTTATAAATGAAACCGGAACATTTGAAGACTTTAGCAATGGAACGGCAATAATTACCGGAACCTTACTTAACCTGAACGATGCTCAGGAAATGTGGAGCATCACCATTAACCTTAAAGGCAAAAGAGATTGGATTTCACATTCAGCAAACAATGGCTCTTTTTGTGATCCTTCAAAAATTACTGCCGGCCAGCACAAAGCATGGACCTATTATGATGTTGATGATAGCAAAAGCAACAAAATGGTTGATATATCCGGTAAATGTGGAGGTGTTGTATTAATAATAAGTGGTTCTTCCAGCTGCGGATTCCAAATCGGACATGGTGCAAATGGAGTTAATAGCATCAATGGTTTAGGTGGACAATTTTCAGCTTCAGGGGCTGATGATGTTGGAACCGTTTTCTCAACGAAAGGTGGATTTTGTACGGCTATCTGCCCCAATCAAGAAGTTAAAGACTACTACAAGGCTTTCCGCTTCGATCACTTGGATGTTAAACCTTATACACATGCACTTTATATAAATGATGATAGCCTGGGTGTTTTACGGTATATCTTCGGTTCAAAAGGAGGGCACCTATCTACCTATCACGATGGAAGCGCACATTTATACGGAGAGGTTTACCTTATATCTAACAATGCTAACGGGGTTGACTGGTACCCGGATTTAGACAAAAAATTTGAACTCAACATCTATCTAAAAGATGCTAAGAACTGGCAGCAATGGAGTTCTAACCCCAACAATGATTTCTATGACACCTATGAAGTTGCTGATGGCAAACATGTAAGCTGGACCTACTATTTATTTGATGATACTAAACCAAATACATTAAGAGGATTAGAAGATTATAAAGGAACGGTACTGTACCTTTCTCATCAACCTGCTGATTTATCGCTTGGCGTACAGTTCGGGCAAAATGCAACAGCCCAAAACGTAAAGGTTTTTGGAGTTGGTGGATGGTTTACCTATACGGTCGGTAAAACCAAGTCGAATTTTGCAGGAGGTCGTGGAGATGTCAATATGTACTTGGATCGGGAATGCGAATCCGGTGATTACCTGTTTGGAATTAAAGGTGGAAAGTCCAAAAAGAACACCCGAATATATTATTTGAATGAAAGCAATGCACATATTGAATCTTCTGAAATAGAGCATAAATCTGCTGCCCTTGCTGCTAAACCCAATAGTTCGTTGTTGTATTACATCCAAAACAAACACCCATATAATTTGGTTATGTATGACCTTGCCAGTGGCTACTATGAAACGGTTGGCAAAACCGGGTTCTGTAACAACGTGTACCGATTGGACTTTAATTCAACTGGTGAGTTATATGCCTCAAGAGGAGCTAAATTGTATACCATTAATACAACAACTGGTAAGGCCAGCTTTCTTGGTAAAATGAAGGGATTTGCCAACAAGAAAGGAAAGTCGCGTGGAGATATCGCCTTTTCTCCTAATGGAAGTCTCTACCTTCTAACCAAAACACACTTGTACACTGTTAATCAAAGCACGTACAGAGTAACCTCGGTAGGCAAACACGGAATATCTTTAATTTCCGGAATGGATTTCAATTCTTCGGGTGATTTGGTGGTTTCAAATATCATTAAGGAAAAAGGAGTTGGCGTTCACTCTAACTTGTATGAAATGAATGCAAATGACGCAACTTCAACTCTGATTGGCGATACCAAAGTTAGACTGAATGACCTGGCCTATTTTTCAGGATGTTATGCAGAAGCAAATACGAGAAAAATAGATTGCTCAAACCCAAGTCAAGGTGGAAGACCACGTCCAGGCCCCGGAGGCAGCAGGTCCAGTGACATTGCTGATGAAAATGGAGTAATAGAATACGATGATGATTTTTCTGATTTAGAAGATGATGAAGATTTGATCGCCATGGAGGAGTTGGAAAACATTAAACTGTATCCCAGCCTTGTAGGGAAATTTAGCAGCGACTATGTTACCATCACTTCTTCTGTAGAATATGAAAACGTTAACTTCAGCATTACTGACGGTGTAGGCAGAACCTACCGTTCTGATGTTATTCCTTATTTAATGGGTGAAAATACCATTGGAATATCTGATCTTCCAAACGGAGTATATTTTTTCCAAGTTGGAATTGGAGAAAACAGCAAGTTATTTAAAGTATTGATAAATAAGTAAAAGGCAGTTTTGCTTAAAGAGAAAGGGGCTATTGCCCCTTTTTTTGTTTCTGTACTTTATTTGCTGGATAAAATCATTTCTTTGCCTTCCATGAATAGAGAGATTAAATATTCATTAATTATTCCGGTATACAACAGATCCGATGAGATTAAAGAATTGCTTTCAACCCTGGTACTTCAGACCAAAAAAGAGTTTGAAGTGCTGGTTATTGAAGATGGCTCGACGGAGAAATGTGAACATGTCTGCAAGGAGTATGAAAATCAGCTTGATCTCAATTACATCTTTAAGCCCAACTCGGGACCTGGCCCCAGCAGGAATTTTGGCATGGAAAAAGCCAGTGGTGATTACTTTATCATTTTCGATTCTGATTGCCTGATTCCTGAAGAGTATATGGCTGAGGTAGACAAATTCTTACAATCGAATTACGTAGATTGTTTTGGCGGACCCGATGCGGCACACGAATCATTTAGCAATACTCAAAAGTCGATCAACTATGCCATGACTTCCTTCTTTACTACGGGGGGAATACGAGGGGGAAGTGAAAAACTGGGGAAATTTCAACCCCGAAGTTTTAACATGGGAGTTTCAAGAAAAGTATTTGAAATGGTAGGTGGTTACGGTAAAATTCACCCCGGTGAAGACCCTGATCTCACCTTTAGAATTTGGGAGGCTGGTTTTAAAACTTCTTTGATTGAAAAGGCGCATGTTTACCACAAGCGGAGAATTGATTTCAAAAAATTCTCTACCCAGGTATATAAGTTTGGAGTGGTTCGCGTCATCCTAAACAAATGGCACCCGGGTACGGGCAAAATAACCTATTGGTTTCCCACGGTATTCTCCATTGGGTTTACGGGTTGGTTAATTGGGTCTTTGATCCTTTTTCCAGAATTGGCTCTGCTTAATGTACTGTACGTACTCTTACTCTTTTTTGATGCCTTAGTAAAAACAAAAAGCATGGGAATTGCCCTTGGAGCTGTTCGGGCGGCATTTATCCAATTCTTTAGTTATGGTTGGGGGTTCTTAAAATCGAACTGGAGAATAAATGTTCTTAAAAAGAACGAAAAGGAAGCTTTTCCAAGGTTTTTCTTTAAATAAAAAGCCCCGTTTAAATCAATAAACGAGGCTTTCGAATACAAATATATTTCGATTTAAGCCAGCACAGCTTTTACCTTATCGGCAGCTTCCTGCAATACAATGGCAGATTCGACTTTTAACCCGCTTTCATCAATTATTACTTTAGCCTCTTCTGCATTTGTTCCCTGAAGGCGAACGATAATTGGAACTTCTATATTTCCCATGTTGTTGTATGCATCTACCACACCTTGTGCAACGCGGTCACAACGAACAATACCGCCAAAAATGTTAACCAAAATGGCTTTTACGTTGGGGTCTTTTAAAATCATTCTAAAAGCCTTTTCTACTCTTTCAGCGTCTGCTGTTCCTCCAACATCAAGGAAGTTAGCCGGGTTACCACCGGAAAGTTTAATAATGTCCATGGTAGCCATGGCCAGGCCAGCACCGTTAACCATACAACCCACATTTCCATCAAGCTTTACAAAACTTAAACCTGCTTCGCTGGCTTCAACTTCCGTTGGATCTTCCTCGTTTAAATCACGCATGGCCAAATAGTCTTTGTGACGGTACAAAGCGTTATCTTCCAAGTTAACCTTGGCATCAACAGCAATAATTTTATTGTCTGATGTTTTAAGTACGGGATTAATCTCGAACATGGAAGCATCGCAACCCAGGTATGCGTTATACAGGCTGTTTACAAACTTGGTCATTTGCTTAAAGGCCATTCCACTCAATCCAAGGTTAAATGCAATTCGGCGCATTTGAAATCCTTGAAGACCGACCCTGGGGTCAATTTCTTCCTTAAAAATTCTTTCCGGAGTTTTTTCCGCTACGGTTTCAATATCTACTCCACCATCGGGTGAATACATTATGGTATTTCTCCCGGTTTCTCGATTCAATAAAACAGACATGTAGTATTCTTCGGTCTCACTTTCTCCGGGATAATACACATCCTCCGCGATAAGAATCTTATTTACCTTCTTTCCCTCAGGGCCCGTTTGATGGGTAACCAGGGTCATTCCAATGATTTCAGAAGCCAACTGCTTCACATCGTCCAATGATTTGGCAAGTTTTACTCCTCCACCTTTTCCACGTCCACCTGCATGAATTTGAGCTTTTACAACCCACCAACCGGTTCCGGTATCCTCACTAAGCTTTTTAGCAACTTCTACTGCTTCTTCAGGAGTGTTAGCAACATATCCTCGTTGGATTTCGACTCCGTAACCGCTTAATATTTCTTTTCCTTGATGTTCGTGAATGTTCATTTTTGAAATTTTATAGTCTCAATATTTGGCGGTCAAAAGTAGTTCAATCAGGTTAAAATATCACGTAACAATTGTTTGTTTAGCGGACAAACTTTCACTCTCAATTTGTAAACAATGACTCATGATTAATAAGCCCATATGCTGAATCTTTTTTTTTTCTTAATTTTACTCAGCTTTCAGCACTATGGCTAAACGGGTAATATATATAGCAGCAATAATAATTGCACTCTTTAATTTAAAGGTACAAGCAGGTTCTGTAACGACAGAAACTTTTAAAATAATTGGCCCTGCAAACGGTGCGTGTGCCGGGACTGACATAACGTTGACGGCCAGTGGAAAGGGGCGCTACGAATATGTTTGGTTTCCAAGATCGGCTTTTGCTAACAATACCTTAAAAACGGTTTCAACCCATATCCGAAAAACAACAGAATATTCGGTTATTCGAGTAAATTTATACACCCACAAAGCGGATACGGCGTACATTACTGTTAAAATCGAAGAAGGAAGAGTTGATATTTTGGGTGAAACTTATATCTGCAGTGGGGATAGTGCACATTTGGTTTTACCTCCCGCTTATTCATATCCAGTATGGAATACTGGTACTTCGAGCCAGGGAATTTGGGTTACCAAGCCAGGTGTATATCGGGTTGAAGCTACGGGTGATTGCAAATTTGTTAAGGGAAATATCTATGTGAAGGCTGTTAGCAAACCATTAGCAGTTATATCGACGTTTGAACCACTCGAAATTTGTGAAGGTGATGAAGTTCATTTATCTGCCTTTGGTAATCCTGATCGCTTTACCTGGTCTACAGGAGATGATAAAAAGGATATTACAGTATCATCCAGCCAGGAAGTTGAACTAACCGTTATTAATGAATGTGGAATTTCAAAGGACGTCAAAGAAATAAAGGTACAAGAAGTTGAGGCCTCTTTTATCCCAAGTAAACTAAATGAAAATGTTCCATTTACCTTGGACTTGGTTAATGAGAGCAAGGGGAATGCAACCAATCAATGGTATATTAACGGAGAGCCATTTTCAGAAGATAAGCACGCTTCTATCTTAATTGAAGAGGAAGGTGACTATGAAATTACATTGGAAAGAACTACCTCTATTGGTTGTAGTAATAAAATGAAATATTCAACCATTACAGCACTTCCTCCCGTGCAACCTGTTATACCTCAAGACAAACTGATTATCTTCCCTAACTGTTTCACACCTAATGGCGATGGTTTAAACGATCATTTTGAGTTTCAATCAAATTACATTCACAATATTAAGTTTATTGTTTTTGATCGTTGGGGACACGAAGTCTACGAATGTGCTGGCGGATCAACCAGTTGGGACGGCACCATTATGGATGGAACTCTTGCCCCTGCAGGACAATACGTGGTAAAGTTCGAGTACCTGAACTTAGAGGGTATTCATGAGTCCAGAATTGCTGGAATCAACATTCTTAGGTAAGCTCGCCTCTTTCCTGCCCTTAGTATCTAATCAGAAAATTTTGTTTTTCCTGATCTTGTTTAAAAAATAGGACTCCCATTTGAAACAAGTCAATGGACACACTTATTTCTTTTCTATTCCTAAGTTCATTCCAGACTTTTTCCATTCCATTAGACCATCGGATATCGTCCAACACAACAATGGACTTTTCGTGAAGGTGAGGTAAAATTCTATCGAAATATTCTAAGGTGGAATTGTATCGATGGTTCCCATCGAGAAATACAAAGTCAAGTTTAAAATCAATGGATGCCAACCAAGGAGATAAAGCCTCTTCAAAAGGACCGGTTTGAAGATTGATGTTCTTTAAACCGAGCTTATCAAAATTATTTCGTGCCGTTTGAGCAATTGCCCAATCACCTTCAAAACTAAAAACCTTCGAATTTGGGTTAACACTTGCGAGGTAGGAAGTTGTAATTCCCAGCGAAGTTCCCAGTTCAAGCAAATTCCTACTTCCACTCCAGTTAATTAGCCGGAAGAGCAACTGAGCATACTTTGGTCTGGTTAAGCTGGAACGGGCTATTTCGGAAATCGTTTTTGTTTGCCCGGTCGGTTTTCTGGAGCCTGCTCCATAATCTTCTACCGTAATTTTCTCATAATTCAGTTCCAGCTCCTTCCTCAACAATTCAATGGCTTCAAAGCAATAAAATGGCGTACGGTCTTTTACAACGTCATTGTAAAGCTTGAAAACAAATGGAGAGTGCACGCCATGAGCATTATTCGATTTGAAGTAATACTTCACGTATTCTTTAATCAAGTAGAAAGAAGAGTTTTTATCGCTCATTATTAGACACAAAAAAGGCCATTAGCATTTAATGACCTTTTCTGATTTCTAAAAAAATATTCTATTTCAAGGCATCACCGGAAACTCCCATCATTGAAAATCCTCCATCGTGATATAAGTTTTGCATGGTAACATAGCGGGTATAATCGGAAAACATGGCAATGCAATAACTTGCACAATCTTCTGCACTTGCATTACCCAATGGTGACATTTTATCAGCAAACGAAATGAAATCACCAAACCCTTTAACACCAGTTCCAGCAGTAGTTGCCGTAGGAGATTGAGAAATCGTATTAACCCTCACGTTCCTCTTATTACCATAATGATATCCAAAACTCCTGGCTATTGACTCCAGGGTAGCTTTGGCCTCAGCCATATCGCTATAATCCGGAAAGGTTCGCTGTCCAGCAATATAGGTTAACGCTACAACACTTCCCCAATCATTAATGGCATCCAGTTTAAAAGCAGTTTGCATAACCTTGTGTAAGCTAAGTGCTGAAACATCCAGCGTTTTTTGAAAATAATCGTAGTTTAAATCGGTATAAGGTCTCTGCTTTCTAACATTTGGCGACATACCAATGCTGTGAAGAATAAAATCCAAAGGTCCGCCAAGAATTTCCACTGATTTGGATATTAGGTTTTCCAAATCTTCCATAGAGGTAGCATCGGCTGGAATTATTTCAGCATTACAACTAGCGGCAAGGTCATTTATTTTACCCATTCTCATCGCAATGGGCGCATTGGTTAAGGTGAACTTCGCACCTTCTTCCTTAGCCATTTCAGCAACCTTCCAAGCTATAGAATGCTCATCCAGCGCTCCAAAAACAATCCCCCTTTTTCCCTCTAAAATATTCTTAGCCATTTTGTTTTTCTAATTAGGGGGTCAAAGTTAGAAATATACCTAAACGAAGCATCATTTGAGTTTAAATTCCTCGATAAACTGCGCCAGGCAAGGAACCTAATTATTCAGTAAGTCGCGTGCGTTTTCTTTTGCTACGTTGCTAACTTGTTCCCCACTCAACATTTTCGCAAGCTCCAGTATTCGATCTTCACCACCTATTTTATGGATTGAGGTTCTTGTTTTACCCAGATCGCTTTGTTTAATTACGGAATAATGCTCATCTCCTTTCGCAGCAATTTGAGGCAAATGGGTAATGCTTGTTACCTGAAGATTTTGCGACATTTCCTTCATAATGTTTCCCATTTGGTTGGCCACTTCTCCACTTACTCCGGAATCAATTTCATCAAACACAATACTAGGCAGATCCGCCTTTTGAGCCAATATTGATTTGACGGAAAGCATAATTCTGGAAAGCTCCCCACCAGAGGCCACTTTAGTAACTTCTCTTACAGCTTTTCCTTCGTTAGCGCTAAACATCAATTCAACTTTATCGAACCCCAATTCTACCGGAGCATCCAGGTCGGTAAATTCAAATTGCAACTGTGCATTTTTAATTCCCAAACCAACCAACAACGACAATAATTTCGGCTCTAATTTCTTAACTGAGTTCTTTCTTTCTTTCGAAATTTGAGCTCCCAATTTATTCAACTCAACCGATCTTTTTTCCGCTTCTGTTTTTAGATTTTCAATTTGAGTTCCCAGGTCGTTCACGTTGTTTAATTTCTCCTGTAACTCTTCCAGTTTTCGCAGCAATTCGGTTTCCGAACTCAAATGATGTTTATGCAGCAAGTTATTAATTGCATTTACCCTTTCGGTATACATCTCAATTTGCCCCGGATTGTATTCAATATTGGATTGCAACATTTCCATTTCGGACCGAATGTCTTCAATTTCTATTCTGCTTGCCTGAAGCCGTTCCAAAACCGAATCAATATTACCGGAGTAACCCTTAAGTTGAGAAAGGAGATTTTCAACCTTTATCAAGTTGCTAATTACCTGACCACCTTCATCTTCCAATGCATTTATGGAGTTAGACATATTGGATTGAATTTCTTCGGCATGTTGCAGCGTACCTAATTCTTCCTCCATTTTCTCCAATTCTCCCTCAAGCGGATTTACTTCCTGTATTTCAGCCCTTAAAAATTCAAAGTAGTTCTGATCGAGCAGTCCCTGAGCCTGCTCCTCTTCCAGTTTCGCTACTCTTTTATTGCAGCCTTTCAACTCGTTAAAGAGAATGCCGAATTCTTTCACCTTGGTCCCCAAGCCAGCAAATGAATCGACCAAACTCAACACATACTCGTGGTTTTTGAGCAACAAATGTCCGTGTTGGGTATGAACATCAATAAGATACTCTCCCAGCCTCTTAAGTTGCACTAAACTGGCAGGGGTATCATTTATAAAACTTCTGGATTTACCACTGGGAACAATTTCTCTTCGAATAATAATTTCATCAAAGCGATCAAAGTCTTCCTCTTTTAAAAACTGATTTGCCAAATGGGATTGACTTGAAAAAACACCCTCAATAACGCATTTTTTTGTTGGGTCGAACAAATCGGTTCCTTCCGCCCTTCTTCCCAGAATAAGACCTAACCCTCCCAGTACGATCGATTTTCCAGCACCCGTTTCTCCGGTAATAACTGTAAACCCTGAACTGGGTTTAAACTCTAGTTCTTCTATTAAAGCAAAATTGGATATATACAGTTTCTTAAGCACAAGAACGAAGCTATTGCATTATCTCCTGGTACTTCAGCGTATTAGCAGGGTCAACTTTATTGAGAAGGTTTAACACCTCTTCTTTTTCTTCCCGATTGGCTTCTTTAAAAATCTTGATCACCTCGCCTGCCTTGGCATCAAAAAACACCCGCATATTAAAACTACCCGGGTAGTTGGTATGAACTTCATTTAAGTGGCCTAGTCCGGTAGCCAGGTTACCCCTACCATCTTCTATACTTTCTCCCATCTGGTCCAACCCTTTTCGATGGTACTCGTAAAAACATTTTCTCAATCCCACAAATCGGGGGCTCAAATGATTCTCGACCAACCAATAACGGTTTCGTTTTTCAGTACTGGACCAACCCGTATAGCCCGAACTTTGAGCCATTGAAGTTAAATTTTGCGCTTTGGTGAAGTAGGGGGTTCCCCCGTTTAAAGCAAAAGTTTCCGAATCATATCCAATAATCATGTAGGTATAATAGGCCAATAATGTGGTTAGATTCGAAATAAAGGTGTTCTCATTGTATTCCAATATGGAATTTCGATCATAAGTAAAAGTAACATCCTGATCCTTAAAACTCCACACGGTTGTATAGTAGGATGTACCATATACGGGACGTCTCGACTGTATTTGAATACTCCCCTGGTAGGTGTTTCCGTTGGCAGAGGTTAGGTTGATGAGCATACTGCATTCAATTCGTTCGTGTGGTTTATACTTTGAACTCGTCCATCGCCGCGTATTAAGAAATTCGAAAATGGCGGTTTTCATATCGTTGAAAATAGTACGGTCGGTATTTTCTAATTGTTCAGAATTAATAACTACGTCACAATTTAATTCCTGGCTGAAGGAAGGCAATAAGAAAACAGAAATAAAAAGTACTGATAGCAAATATCTCATCCCAATAGCGGTTTTAAATAATCAATGATGTCTGTAGCAACTTTTTCCTTGCTCTTTAACTCAAATTCTACACCATTATTACCTCTATCAAGAATAGTAATTTTATTTGTATCAACCGCAAAGCCGGCTCCCTTATCTTGAAGCGAATTGAGAACAATAAAATCTAAATTCTTGTTGACCAGCTTTTTCTTTGCATTTTCCCTTTCGTTATTGGTTTCCAAAGCAAAACCCACCAATACCTGGGTTGTTTTTTTCTTCCCCAGGGTTGCAAGAATATCATCGGTAGGTTCTAAATTCAGGTTCAGCGAGGAATCCTTTTTCTTGATTTTACTATCCGCCACCTCTTTTGGACGATAATCTGCTACGGCCGCAGCCAATATTGCAACGTCACAAGCATCAAATTCATTGAGAACCGCTTCGTACATTTCCCTGGCAGAAACCACATCAATTCTGGTAATGGAGTCGTTTTTTAAACTTAGACTTACAGGTCCTGAAACCAGCGTTACACGAGCTCCTCTTTCCGCAGCTTCTTCGGCAATAGCAAAACCCATTTTTCCACTGGAATGATTTCCAATGAAACGAACCGGATCAATCTTCTCGTAGGTAGGACCGGCCGTAATTAAGATTTTCTTTCCATTGAAGTCAAACTCTTTGGCGAAGTAATCTGCGATTTGACTTACTATAATTTCAGGCTCTTCCATTCTCCCTTGCCCAACCAATCCACTGGCTAGTTCTCCATGAGTTGGTTCAATAATAATATTGCCTCTATTTTGCAATTCCTTCAAATTACTCCCTACACTCTCGTGTTTATACATATCCAGGTCCATTGCAGGACATATCATAACTGGACATCGGGCAGAAAGGTAGGTGGTAAGTAACATATTATCTGCTACCCCACCGGTCATTTTGGCAATGGTATTAGCCGATGCCGGAGCAATTACCATCATGTCGGCCCAAAGGCCTAAATCGACGTGATTTTCCCAGGTACCGAGCTCCTTATCTTCGTAAAAATCAGAAATAATCGGATTTCCGGAAAGTGTACTTAGCGTAACTGGGGTTACAAAATCTTTGGCAGCAGCAGTAACTATTACACGTACCTCTGCTCCACTCGTAACCAGTAATCGAACTAAAAATGCTGACTTATAAGCTGCTATGCTTCCTGTAATTCCGAGCAGAATTTTTTTGCCTTGAAGCATAGGCAATCTTATCTTAGATTAATTTGTTTTCCTCTTCAGGTTTTCTGAAGTAAACTTTGTCGTCAAGTAGCTCCTGAATTGCAATATTGGCAGGTTTAGGAAGTCTTTCGTAGTACTTAGAGATCTCTATCTGCTCTCTGTTTTCAAAAATTTCTTCCAAATTATCGTGAGTAGTAGCAAACTCTTCCAACTTAGCTGTAAGCTCCTCTTTGATCTCTTGATTTATCTGATTCGAACGTTTCGACAGAATTACCAATGCTCCATAAACATTACCTACTTTCTCTTTAAAAGTCTCTACGTCACGGGTAATTGTTGTTGTGGCGGCGTTTGTTTTCTTGTAATCCATATTAAATGCTTTTGCTCTCTATCTCCTTAAGATTTTCATTCGTCTTCTCCAATATCATTAGAGCTTCTTTCATGCTCTTGCTCTCCGGAAAAGAATTTGCAAATTTAGTATATGCTTTCTTAGTATTCGAATATCGTTCCTGTTTTTTTGAATCAATACTATTTTTTGCCCAATAGTAGTTCGATTTAACCATTAACAGGTAAATATCTTCCCTGTGTTTGGTGTCGGGAAATCTTTGTAATGTATTCTCAAGGGAAACAATAGCTGCTTTATACTTTCTGGTCCTAAAATACTGCCTGCTAATCTGAAACGATTTCTCCTCCAGTTTCAACCTCATATCATCAAGCAGTACATGGCTGGAGTCTACGAACTTGCTTTCAGGAAATTGGTGAATAAAGAGTTCAAATTGCTGAATGGCCTTGTATGTATCGGTTTGGTCCAGGCTATGCTTTGGAGAAAGTTTATGGTGACACACTGCACCCATAAACTGACATTCTTCAGTATACCTGCTAAACGGGAATGTTTTTACAAACGAATTGAACCGGTGAGCGGCCAGGATATAATCCTTCATGTAGTAATCGGAGTAGGCATATATGTAATAAAGGCGTTCTGCCTTCTCGGTTCCCCGATATACTGGGATTAATTCTTCCAGGATAGGCATAGCCTTGTAATACTTCCCCTTTTCAAAATATCGGTTAGCGGCCTCGTACTTTTTGGTTAAATCGTTACTCTTTAAAAGTCGATTGTATTTGCACGACGAAAATATTGCCGTAACAGCTACTATAATCAGAAGATATACCCTCATTTTCACGGCTGCAAATATAGCTTTTTCAACATCTGTTTTTCTATAAGGTATGTTAACTGCTACCGTACCATTTTATTATAGTTTTGCAGCATAATTTCGAAAAGTTAAGCAGTGGATATATTTGAGAAAATTAGTGAAAGACGAGGACCATTGGGGATCTATTCTTCAACGGCACATGGATATTTTACATTTCCAAAACTGGAAGGACCTATTGGACCAAGAATGCAATTTCGAGGAAGAGAGGTGCTTACATGGAGCTTGAACAATTATTTAGGTCTTGCTAATCATCCTGAAGTAAGAAAGGTTGATGCCGACGCGGCTAAGGAATATGGTTTGGGAACCCCAATGGGAGCCCGAATGATGTCGGGTAATACTATTCACCATGAAAAACTGGAAGAAGACCTTTCTAATTTTGTAGGAAAGGAAGATACCATGTTAGTCAATTACGGCTACATGGGAATGGCCTCTGCCATTGATGCATTGGTTGATAGAAATGATGTAATTGTTTACGATTCCGAATCACATGCCTGCATTATCGATGGTGTAAGAATGCACCAGGGCAAACGTTTTGTGTATGCCCATAACGATATTGAAAAATTGCGTCAGCAATTGGATCGCGCTGTAAAACTTACCCAGAATTCTGGAGGAGGAATCCTGGTAATTACCGAAGGAGTATTTGGAATGTCTGGTGCGCAAGGAAGGCTTAAGGAAATTGTGGATCTTAAAAAGAACTATGATTTTAGGTTGTTTGTTGATGATGCACACGGTATTGGAACCCTGGGAAAAACAGGAGCTGGTACAGGTGAAGAACAAGGAGTTCAGGATGGTATTGATATCTATTTTGGAACCTTTGCCAAATCATTTGCTTCCATTGGAGGGTTCATTTCTTCTACCGAGAATGTAATTGATTACTTAAGATACAATACACGATCTCAGATATTTGCTAAGAGTATGCCAATGCCTTTGGTATTGGGTAACCAGAAGCGTCTGGAAATGCTTAGGGACGAGCCGGAGCACAAAGAAAATCTTTGGAAAATTGTAAATGCTTTACAAGGTGGCTTAAAATCAAGTGGGTTTAACCTGGGTGTTACAAACTCATGTGTTACTCCAATAATTATGACCGGAGGAGTTGCTGAAGCTACCAACATGACTTTCTATATCCGGGAAGAATACAACTTGTTTACTTCAGTAGTAGTTTATCCTGTTGTTCCGAAGGATATGATTCTTATTCGAATTATCCCAACTGCTTCTCACTCGTTAGAAGATGTAGATCTCACGATTGATATCTTTAAAAAGGTTAAGGAGAAGTTAGCAAACAATGAGTTCCGTAAAGACGCTTACGACTGGGCTCATGTTGGTGAAAAAAAATAATTAGAGAATTACTTCTATAACTTAAAGCCGAAATGCTAGCATTTCGGCTTTTTTTTTCGTACAGTTTAAGGATAATGTGGGATAACTATTATTACTCTCAAAACCTAATCCTTCTATTCAGAAGCCTCATGCCGGCTGGGCAATTTCTTTTGGCCAAAGCACCAAAAGAAATCAAAAATGCTTTTTAAGATTTTTAAGGAGTCTAGCTCCGCTAACATTCCAGCATTCACCTTTATGCTTCTTCTTCCTACGGAAGACGCAATTCCGGTGTGCTTCCATTGCCTCTGCAAAAATCTTGGGATTTCGTTTTAGGTTTGAGCGCGTTCTGTTCGTGAAAAAAGTGATTCCCACATTATTGCCAGTTATTTGAATTTTAACAGAACAATTAGATCTTTCCTGTGCCCAACTTGTGCAACAAAGTAAAATGACTTTTTAGAGCGCCTAGAAAGGTTCTGTGTTGATGATAGGGAAGCCCATAAGTCTGAGCAGTTTCCTGGACAATTTTTGAAATAGCACGATAATGAACGTGGCAAATTGTAGGGAATAAATGATGTTCAATTTGATAATTAAGTCCTCCAATAAACCATGAAAACCATGTGCCTCCATTGGCGTAATTTGCAGTAGTTCTTAACTGATGAATAACAAAGTTATTCTCAACGCTACCGTTCTTATCAGGCACGAAGAACTCCGTTTCTTCAATGACATGAGCGGTTTGAAAAATTAGCGCTAAAATGATTCCACTTATAAAGTGCATTAACAAAAAACCATAAAGAATTTGATACCAAGGCAAATCAACAACCAACACTGGAAGCACGAAGAACAGAAGAAGATACCATGTTTTGTGAAATATAATTTCTAACATTGCCTTATTTAAGGTTAGTTTCTGCCCTTTTAACAGGTCCATTTTATTATACCGTACCAACTGCTCAATATCTTTAATCAGCACCCAGTAAATGGTTAAAATCCCGTATAGGAAAGGTGCATAAAGTATCTGGAATCTGTGGCCGAATCTCAATTTCTGAGTGGGCGAAAACCGAACCAACCCTCCTTTTTCAATGTCTTCATCAAAACCTTCAATGTTTGTAAAAGAATGATGTAAAACGTTGTGTTGAATTCTCCAATTTGCAGGATAACCGCCAATGTAATTCAGCACAAACCCCATAATATCGTTTACCTTCTGATTACTAGAATAGGCACCATGGTTTGCATCGTGCATTATAGCCAGACCAATTCCAGCAATTCCAAATCCCATTATAGCCCACATAGCCATCACAGGCCATAAACCTGATACAACTCCAGTTAGCATAAGGATTAAGGGTAATGTATATATCAACAGCATAAAAGCAGATTTTAACCTCATGCTGTTGTTGGCATACTTGGAAATGTTGTTGTCTTTAAAGTATTGGTTTACGTTTTTTCGAAGTTCTTTTTGAAATTCCGG
>CEQS01033145.1_pt1 | contig 22371 bp, 22 predicted proteins | sample 530981 | NCBI WGS metagenome assembly CEQS01 (sample SAMEA2621176, study PRJEB7988) | marine metagenome | biome: marine biome (ENVO:00000447); feature: mesopelagic zone (ENVO:00000213); material: "saline water (ENVO:00002010), including plankton (ENVO:xxxxxxxx)" | depth 800 m
TAATTTGATCGGCCGCCTGCATCACTTCTTCTTCGTGTTCTACAATAAGCACCGAATTTCCAAGGTCTTTTAACGACTTCAATATTTTAATCAGGCGCTGTGTATCTCTGGGATGGAGGCCTATGCTGGGTTCGTCCAAAATATACATGGAACCAACCAAACTGCTTCCTAAAGACGTAGCTAGGTTAATGCGCTGGGTTTCTCCACCCGATAACGTAGCCGATAAGCGATTTAAGGTCAAATAGCCTAAACCAACCTCATTGAGGTATTGAATCCTGTTTTTTATTTCAGTAAGAATTCTTTTGGCGATTTTCTCATCCTCGCCGTTCAACTCCAATGAATTAAAGAAGGGAGGGAGGTCTTTAATTTGCTTCAATACCAGATCGGTAATCGAATGCCTTTGAATTTTAACGTAGTTGGCATCTTTTCTAAGCCGGGTACCATTGCACTCAGGACATCTTGTTTTTCCACGATAGCGCGACAGCATGACCCGATACTGGATTTTATAGGAGTTTTCTTCTAGCATTTTGAAGAAACTCCATAATCCTTTAAAATGTTCATTACCAGCCCATAGCAGATTGTATTCTTCTTTAGACAGGTCCTTAATGGGTTTGAGCACGGGAAAGCTAAACTTATGTGAAGCTTCAACCAGTCTTTCCAACCACAATCCCATTTTTTCGCCCTTCCAGCAAACAACCCCCCCTTCGTATACCGACTTACTCTTATCGGGGATTACCAAATCAGGATCAATACCAATAATACTTCCCAAGCCTTCGCATTTCTTGCATGCCCCAACCGGGTTATTAAAAGTAAAAAAGTGATCGCTGGGGTATTCAAACTTCATTCCGTCGAGTTCAAAGCGGTTATTGAAGGTATAGTCTTTGTATTTTCCGGAAGAGTCAACTACGGTTACAATGCATTCGTTATTTCCCTCGAAATAACCTGTTTCTATGGAGTCTGCAATTCTGCTTTGATTATCCTCATTGCTATGATCCACAACAATTCTATCTATAAGTAGATGATAGTCCTGCAGTTTTGATGGTTCTCCATCAAGCACCTCTTCGAAAGAAACCGGTTTTCCCTGGTATATTAATCTTGAAAATCCTTGTTGCTGAAGAACACGAAGTTTTATTTCAAAATCATCTTTCTTCTTCAATAACAGAGGTGCCGAAATCATTATTTTGGTTCCCTCTTCCTGCTGATGAATAAAACGATAGACGGCCGCAGGAGTATCTCTCTTAACTTCTTTTCCGGAAATAGGAGATATGGTTTTACCAATTCTTGCGAATAGCAGTTTGAAGTAATCGTAGATCTCCGTAGATGTGCCAACTGTACTTCTTGAACTACGAGTGCTTACTTGTTGCTCTATCGCTATTGCCGGAGAAACTCCTTTTATGTAATCTACTGCTGGTTTATCAATTTTACCGAGAAACTGTCTGGCATAAGAAGATAGGCTTTCAATATACCGCCGTTGGCCTTCGGCATATAAGGTGTCAAATGCCAGGGACGACTTTCCGCTTCCGGAGAGGCCGGTTACCACAACAAATTGATTTCTGGGAATGGCAACATCAATGTTTTTCAGGTTATTTTCCCGTGCCCCTTTAATAATTATAAAATCGCGTGAATCTAGTGTTTCGAGGTCTGTCAATGTTCGAATATTTATATCGGGCAAAAGTACCCTTCACAAATTAAATTTGGTGAATTCCAAAATTTATTTCATATTTGGCACAACACTATTGGCGTTTATGCGTTAAAAGTTGTTGAAATTTAAAAATAAATAGCCTATAGATACATTTTACTCGGATAATACAGAAGCCAAACCGTAGCCACAAATTCATCTGTTTTATTTTTTAACCCGTCGATTAATTCGACACAATTCGAGTAATAATGATCAAAACCCATTTAAGTGATGAGCAACTTGTCAGTCAATACCTTAGCGGTAGTGAAGTTGCAATTGAAGCGTTGATAAAACGCCACGAACAAAGAATTTATTCCTACATCTACACTATTGTAAAGGACGAACACATTGCAAACGACGTGTTTCAGGATACCTTTATAAAGATTGTACGAACCCTAAAAGGGGGGAAGTATAATGAAGAAGGAAAATTTATTAATTGGTCTATGCGCATTGCACACAACCTGTCAATCGACCATTTCAGACATAAAAAGAGAATGCCTTTGTCAAGAGGAGGAGAAGACTACGATATTTTCGATACACTTGATTTAAAGGAAGAAAGCACTGAGGACAAGCTCATTTATAGCCAAATAAAAACGGATATAGTTAAGTTGGTAGAATACCTTCCTAACGATCAAAAGGAAGTTTTGAAAATGCGTTTGTATTTCGAAATGAGCTTTAAGGATATTGCAGAGGAAACAAATGTTTCTATCAATACAGCATTAGGAAGAATGCGTTATGCACTGATCAATTTGCGCAAGATGGCAATCGATAAAAAAATCCAATTAACCATGGCCTAATGCCGTTTGAAAAAAAAATATTGAGGTTAAACAATAAAGTAGGTTTGTCTTCCGTTAGGTGGGAAATTCAAAATTATTTCTGCCTATGGAACATGTCTATACCCCTGAAGAGTTTCTGAACTTTGAGAACCTTCAACACGAATTAAAAGATATAGAAATTGAAAGCAATCCATTCCCAAACAAAAGGCCCAAAGCGACTACTATTAAGTCAATTTTGGATTACTCGAAAGCCTTGGAAATTAAACAGATGAAAAGGTTTGGAAGCTTTGAACAAAACCTAAACTAGAAAAATCCCTGTCACAAAGTGACGGGGATTTTTTGCTTTTATAATTTGGTTCAGGCAACTATTGAATCGAAAACCGGATTCTCTTTATGTCCTCAATGTTTTTTAACTTCACATCATCGGGAATTTCAAATGGCCTATAAATGGTATTTTGACATAGGTCTGCGGGATAATCGTTAAATTCCAGGATGTATGTGTCTTTCTCCCAAACCTTGTCTGGAATAAATCTCCACGAGGTTTCTCCCTTATCACTTATGATAGTTCCCGTTATTGAATTTCCATTCTTGTCCAGCACTCGAAATCCTTCCAATACACTACCATAGCACATTGTTTCGGAAAAAGAAATTGTTAAGGGAGAATTGCTACCACTTTTAGGAAGCAACTTCTGATCAAATTGTACAATAGGAATAACAGAGTCTCTCGAAGAAATGGAATAGTTTTTTGAAAAAGAATCATCGATTAGAATGTTACTTTCACTTTTAAATGCCTTACCGACATGCAAGGTAACTTCTTCGCCTTCCACGAAGACTTCACTGTAGTTTTCCATGTAGTCAATCCCTCGCTTAACCCTTCCAGGGTGGATTAAAATTGCTGCAACCGTATGGTCAAAATTCCAGTTGACTTCATGCCGCCACACCTGTTGCTTGACCTTCCCATCGGACTCAATCAATTTAAGTTGGTCGTAGTCAAAGAAGTCAGGATTCATTGGTTGATTGAACTGAACGTAAAAAAAGAGAATGTTTAAAGGAATACTTTCTACGGTCGGGTATACCTGAACTACTTCAGGTGGATCATAAGTTTTTTCTTTTGCCGGGGTAATAAACCTTTTGGTTGTTACCATTTTTTCAACCTTTAACCTGCATTCGAAATGGGTATTGTGGGATGGCTCAACGAGAGATTCAAAGATTAAAGAATCTGAACTCCAGCGGTATTTGCCAAGAACTGCCTGTTTTGATACTTTGTTATTATCTACCAAATAACACCTCAGAGCTTTGCTTTCTGATTGTTGATCAATTAGTTGACTTTTGATGGTATTGAGACTTAACCAGCAAACGGAAAATTTGGCCGAATCCAGAATTATAAGTTCCTGTGAGTTGGCAAGTTGTGTAATTACACAACTTGCCAACATCAGAATTATTCTTCGCATGCAGAAATGCTTGTGCTAGTTTTTATATAAAGTCTTGTTGTAAATAACAGAGTTATTCCCTTCAATTATTAGTTGGTAATTACCACTGGTGAACCCAGAGATATCTACTTTTTCATTTTCCATGTTAGTGATTTGGTTTTGTTGAACCAATTCACCTTTTAAATTATAAATACGGTACGAGTAGTTCAGTTGTGAATTAGATGAATTAGCCAATTCAATCATGAAATGTGAGCTAACCGGATTTGGAAATACGTGTACTTCCACGTTACCTGACAAAGGACCAATTGAAGATACCGGATCAAATTCAGGGTCTTTACTTCCTACTTTAACCATGGTTAATTTATCGTCCGAAGTTAGAACCAGGAGGTTATGATCGTCATATTTAGCAATCATGTGATACTCGGTTGTGTATATTTTAAGGTCAGCATCAGTTAGTCCATTGGCCACGGCACCTGCAAAGGTTCTTAATCGTTTAACATTGGCATTGTGCTTATTGTTTTTCTTAGGGGTTCCATCAATATAGTGCTCACCAACACGCATCAGCATTCTCCTTTTTGCACTACCATTTTCATTGTGCAAGTTGTATAAGTAATGCTTCCCATCCTGAAATGCATGAATTACTTTTTCCGGGACGTTATTCACGAGGTTGAACTGTTCGTCTACCTGAAATACTCCCGTCCCCACTATTGTTGAAGGGTCGAATGAAAACCCAGGTGCACAAACAGTAACACCAATAAGTTTTTCGTTTCCTCCAATGGTAGCGTAATCCCATTTTTCAATAGGTGCATTGGTTTTAAATCCTCCTCCCCAATTTGTTTTGTACATGGAACTGGCCCGGTTCGTCATGGATGTACTGTGCTCAAAGGGGGCAGTAGCAACGGCGACTTCCCCTTTTAATCCACTAAATAGCTGGCCGGAAGAAACATATAATTTATCTGATCCGTAAGTGATGTCCTGAATAAACAGACCGCCGTTAGAGAATTTGAGTGAAGAATAATCTACACTGCTTAAATCAACCAGGGAAAGATCCTTACCGGAGTTAGTTGCTTTTAGCAGGTAAGAGGTTCCTGTCTTACTAGCAAGAATATATACCGATCTTGAAATTGGGTTTATTTCAATATTGTCAATGGTTATACCGGTTACCCCAAGTGCACCTTCAATTTTCGTGATATAATTCGTAACTTCGGAAACCAAATTCGCTTTTTGTTCGGATTTGTTGTTGTCCTTAAGGTCAACAATAAAAATTGATCCTGAAATATTATTAGCCAATACTAAAGCAACATCATTACCATTGTTTATGATCTTGAAATGGTCAATTTTTCCGGTAGCAATTGGCTTACCGTTAGTACTGTTTTTTAAAAGACCGTTCGAGAATAGGGTGACTGCAAAAAAGCAAGATATCACCAGGGGAATTAATTTTTTCATTTTACATGTTTTGGGTTCAAGTCTAAAGACGGTTAATCGATTTGATTAGTTGGTACGAATTGATAAGCGGTATGCTTACATTATTATTTGTTTGAGTTAGAAGAGTGAAATACTTAGTTCGATCAGAGTTTTGTTGGGTTGAGATAAAAATCAAAAAGAGAGACTCTGGTTAAAGAGCCTCTCTTCAGTTTAGCAGCAAGCAGTGCCGCCACCACAGCAACCGTTGCAACATCCAGTATTGGTCGTGCAACACGATTCTTGATTTTTCATATTATTTCAATTTAGAGTTAATAAAAATTTATCATTCTATAAGACGAGGAACTTGAAAAAGGACGCAAAGATTTCAGTTAGCAATTGCAATTTTTGTCGGTTGAGGACATAATATTTCCATAACTATCTGCCTCAACCTTACAACAGGCAACAAACAATTCTTTCAGTTTTTTTCGAGCCCGCTGTACTCTAGACTTTGTAGCTGAATACGAGAGTCCCAGTTTCTCCGCGTACTGTTTTTGAGATAGATTCCCGTAACTCGTTTTTTCGAGGGCATCGCTGTATTTATCAGGAAGTTCTTTAATAAATGAATTTAAACATCTGGAAAAGTCAGGGGAAAGTTTTCCTACCTCCAGTGGTAATTCTTTTTCAAAGTCAGTTGTTGCATACTCCCATTTCTTTTTTCTGTAATAGTCGATAATGGTATTGCGCGTAATTTGGTAAATCCAACTAACGAGTTGATCTTTATTCGTCAGTGATTTTTCGTTGAGATGAATTTTTAAGAATACATCCTGCAATATATCCTCCGCAACCGCCTTATTATTTACCCTGGATTGTACAAATCCAAGCAGTTCATCGCCGAAATTTTTCCAAATTACAGATGTATTCATAGTTTTCTTCGTTAGACGAAGAAAAACAAAAAAGACGCATAAAAATTCGACGTGATTTTTTTGACCTTAAGAAAGGCCATTTAGAGTTGGTATACACTGTATTTATTTGTCAAACGAATTCGGTCCTCAATACCGTGTAGTCCACCATTGATTCTGCGTGTAATTGCTTTAACAATTTCCTCGCTCAAACCTAACTTACAAGTTCTCCACAAATGATGTTCTTCGAAATAGAAATGAGCGCTGGTAAAAGAATATTTCCCGGCGACTACTGATGTGTCGGTTAGTACTTTTGGGTCATTGATTGATTTAGCAAAAGCCTGATAGTTATCCTTTCCCGTCAATTGAATTGCCCCTCGTCCCCTAAATTTCCAGCCATCACCTGATTCGAAACTTCCATTGCCCATTCTATTCGCATATACTCGGTTAGCAATACGCTCTGGCTGCCTTGAGTATTCTTCAGCAAGTTCATCAGTAGGAAAGTATTTCCCAAATGTTCTTCTGAGTCCCACGGCTGAATAATTCAAATTTTCAGTAAAACGTTTAAACATTCCACTTTCATGGGCTGTCTGCGCAAAGAAGTGAACAGCACATGCATGGTTGGTTATCCCAAGATAAACCGCACCGGCTTTAAATGTGTTTTTTCCGAAAACCCCATCTGGTGCTACTCCAGATAGTTGTTGTAATATTCTTAAACTCATAAAATTGTTGTTTAATGGTGTTTGATTTTGCAGATTAACCGATCCGCAAACCTGTTTTATCAAAGTTATATTTCCCCAATTAAATCAACAAGTAATTCAATGGTATTCGTTTTAAAATGCGGGTTTCCCCCCATTATTAAGCGGAGCAAATTATGAATGATTATAAGAGTAAATGTTGAATTATTGAGTGGTGTATTACTTAAGCAATTTCACGAGATGCTTTAGTTTGTCTGTTTGGATAATATCCGGGTTCAATCGAATAGCTTCACGATTGTCTTCTTTATCATCTACATTAAATAGTATTACCCTTATGTTTTTTTGGTGGGCATTTGATACCTGCTCTTTGTTGATATGATCATCAGAGGTTACAATGCCATAGAGTGAATTGTCTTCTGCGAATTGACAGGCGAGATCAAAGTCACGAAGGTAAAATGCAAGTTTTGCATTGACATTTTCCTTAATTAATAAATTAATAAAGCCGGTATCCGGAGACTCAATAATTACCCGGCTATTAATATTTTGATCATTAATTAACTGTTTCAAAGCACGGGCAAGTGTTAGCGAATACTTTTCTATTTCCTTATGGTGATACGGAACCTTTACATCCAATGCAAACAAGTAGTCATTCTTATTCTTAATACTATTAAATATCGAATTTAGACTCGCAATTTTATAATCGAGATAGGGAGATGTGGTATACCTGGCATCCTGAATTTCTTTCCAGGTTTTACTGAAAATTTCACCTTCCATATCTGTTTCAGCCGATAGGTTTCTGTTGTGATAGGCAACCAGAATACTGTCCTTCGTCATTTGAACATCAATTTCAACTCCGTCTGCTCCCGAATTCAATGAACGGATTATGGACTCCAGCGTATTTATGGGATATGCACTGTTAATTCCCATCCCTCCATGCCCAAGAATGGATATTTTGTTGCCATTCAAATTTTCAATTTGATGGTCATCTTTTTGACAAGAAAGGCACAGCATTACAATGATCAATATGGTTCCCAGTTGCTTCATTAATTAGAATACATAGCCAAACGATAGCCCTCCCCAATGTTGAAATCTAGTATAACGTTCATATATGGATGAATAAACAAGACGAATAAAAAGTCCTCCAATTTCCGGTTGATAGCGGTAACCTAATGAAGCGGTAGCACTCAATTGGGTTCTACGTTTTGCGTTACCGTCGAGGTTGTTAGCCATAACTATTGAGCTCAATGTTTGTCCTATTCCAAGTTCAATGCGATGGTCGTGTCCATAAATATAATTAACTCCAAACGGGAAGATGAGATCGGGATTGAAATTTCGTTGAAAGTCTAGAATATAATAGGTGCTTACCCCGATCCTAAAACCGAATGCAATGGGTGATTTTAGAGGAAGAATTCGCTCATAATTTATAGAACCATATCCACCAACTCCAAAAGCTTCGATGAAAACAACATTTTTGGCAATTGAGTCTTTGTCTATCTGTGCTTGAAGAGTCAGGTTTGTAATTAGCAGAAGAACCGTTAATATTCTCATCGCCGGTTTTTTACACCAATTTCCAGATCAATCGGACTAAATTCAGGCTTAAATCCCCTGGCCGGACTATATTCTCTTCCGTAATAGATTATTTGCAAGTGCAATTTGTTCCACAATTCTTTTGGAAATAGTCTTTTAGCATCTTTTTCCGTTTGTTCCACGCTTTTTCCATTGGTTAGTCCCCAACGATACATGAGTCTGTGAATGTGTGTGTCAACCGGAAAGGCAGGAAGCCCGAAAGCCTGTGTCATAACAACAGATGCCGTTTTATGCCCAACGGCTGGTAATTCTTCCAGATCTTTAAAATTACTTGGGACCATACCGTTGTGTTTTTCCACTAAAATTTTGGACGATCCATATATGCCTTTTGATTTCATTGGTGAAAGGCCGCAAGGACGAATTACGGTTTTAATTTCTTCAATACTTAGCTTAATCATGTCAAATGGGTTATCAGCTAATTTGAATAATGATGGTGTGACTTTGTTAACCCTTTCGTCAGTACATTGAGCAGATAACATTACGGCTATTAGCAACGTATAGGGATCTTTGTGATTAAGAGGAATAGCCGGATTGGGGTAAATTTCCTCTAACTTCTTAATGAGGTAAGCTGCTTTTTCTTTTCGAGTCATAATGTGCAAAATAATCAAATCTTCGGTTGTATGAACCGGAAGGCGAGCTGTAGTCTATGATAAAAATGGTAAAAGAATATGGCATTGAATTGGATGATAACCAGTCGCTTTACCTGAATTTTTGCCCAATGGCCGATGACAAAAAGGGTGGATTTTGGCTAAGCCTGGAGAAGGAAATACGGAACCCTTATTTTGGTAGCGGTATGCTGCACTGTGAAAGCGTAAAAGCCAATCTCACCAAGTAAAGAATTAATTAAATTGGCCCTTGATTACAAGGGCAATTACATATAAACGAAGTAATAAAATAAAGAATGATTATGAAGAAAAAAGCAATGATTTTGGGAGCGGTAACTTTTTTGTTTATTGGAACGGCAAGCTTTGTTGGTTGTGGAAACTCAGGTGAAAAACCAGCTCAGGAAGAAGCAGTAAAAACTGAAGAAGTAGCTCACGACCATAAACACTATCAGTGTCCAATGGATTGTGAAGAAGGTAAAGTATACGAAGCCGAAGGAAGCTGCCCGGTTTGTAAAATGGATTTGAAGGAAGTCTAGGAATCCAATGGATTGATTTCTGTTTTACATTATTATTCAGTATCTTTAAGGTTGCTCGATAAGAAGAGTTAATCAAGCAACCTAATGGCTGGAGAAGGATCTATATCGCATATGATTTCGAGTTTACGAGGGAATAAATCCCTGGTAAAAAAGAAAGGCTTTTTCTTGCTTCGGAATGAATACTTAAAAGCAGCCGATAGTCAACGATTAGATTTAAAGAAAGCTACACCTCAACAACTTAAGGCGATCCGCAAGAAAATGATCGCTGATAATAAAAGAGAATTCAGAAATAAAATTCTTGCTCTATTTTTATCAGTTGTAGGTGGCCCGGTGGTTTTGTGGCTAATTATTTACATTGGAAGATGGTGGTTTAATGACATATAGTACTATCTGACATTTACATGCGATTTTTACTTTAGCTGCAAGTAATTCAGCTTTATATCAAAAGAAACTTTTGGGAATCAGCTTTACGGTTCATTTGAAACCGATAAAGACGCCAATAGATCAATTTTCTAAACCTCTGTCAACCAACCAAATCGATCCTCAACTCTTCCTCTTTTGTAATCGTTGAGGTATGCACTCAATTTGTTAGAAAAACTACGGCTTTCAACTGAAGGCAGGTGATAATCTATACAGTCATGTCCAATGGTTTCAATATGAGCAATGGTTGCTGCAGTACCTACACCAAATGCTTCTGATAATTTACCAGACTCAATTCCTTCAATGATTTCTTTGACATAGACATCCCGTTCTTCGGTCTCAACTCCCCAATCACGGGCGATGGTAAGAATAGAATCCCGGGTAATACCGGGTAGTATAGATGTTCCTAATTTAGGGGTAATCAATTTCCCGTCTAGCACGAACATAATATTCATGGTTCCGGATTCCTCTATTTTTTCGTGGTTTTTGGCATCCGTCCATATCAATTGATCGTATCCTTCTTCCATTCCCTTTTTTGCAGGGTAAATTGAAGCAGCATAGTTTCCAGAGGTTTTAGCTGCACCAACGCCACCTTCCATGGCTCTTGAATAGTACTTCTCAATTTTTACCTTAACCGGATGGCTATAATAAGCTCCAACAGGAGAAAGAATGATCATGAACCGGTAGCTGGCACTTGCTTTTACGCCTAGAAACGCTTCGGTTCCAAACATAAATGGTCGAATATAAAGTGCCCCATTTTCGTCATCCGGAATCCAATCCCTGTCCAGGTCAATTATTGATTTTAATCCTTCTTCATATACCCATTCAGGCAATTGTGCCATGCACATTCTTTCAGCAGAATTATTCAATCGCTCGAAATTAGCCATGGGTCTGAATAATAGAATTTCTCCATTCTGGCCTTTATGCGCTTTTAGTCCCTCAAATATGGATTGTCCATAATGAATAAAGGAAGTGGAAGGGTCGATAGATATATTTTGGTAGGGTAAAATCTGAGGATCTCCCCATTCGCCATTTTCGAAATCACATACAAGCATGTGATCTGTAAATGATTTTCCAAATTTTAAATTGCTGGCATCAAGGTCTTGCAATTTTGACTGAATTGTCTTTGTTATTTTTATGCTTTTTACATCGCTCATCATAGTCAATCTCCTCTTTTTTCAGGTTGTCAAGTTAATAAAAAGTTGGCATAAGTAAAAATTTGCCAGCTTACATTAGAAGGTTTTAACGTCATCTGCTCGTGCCCAACCTTCATTGCCATCCGGCAGTGCAATTCTAAGCCATTTTTCGCCATCTTCGAGAACTGCAACCTTAGTTCCTTCATGAATTACGAATAAGTCTGCTGAATTGAGCCTGGGCTCTGACTTAACGGTTAGTGTACTTACAAAAACAATAGCCTGATCCTTGGTTATTAAATTGCTTTTTACCATTTGCCCAATTATGCCTGAAGTAAAGCATATGCAGGTAAGCCCAAGAGAACCAAAAAAGGAGAGTCTTTTAATGCTAACACTGCTCGAGAGCAAATAGGAAGCAAACAGCCCAATAGCAAGCACCAGCAATACCACGGTCAATACTCCCCATGAATTTGGTGTGAGCAAAGAAGACACCATAATAAAACCCCGATCCAAAATTGGAACCGGTTTCTTTGGCATTTTATCTGTTATTTGGGAATTGGCCATTTCCAGGTTAAACTTAATATCTGCATCCGATGGTGAGAGTTTCAGTGCTTTTTCGTAGTAATAGATGGCAGGAGCTAATTGCATGTCTTTGAAATAGGCATTTCCAAGGTTATAAAACAAGGTGGCAGATTGAAAATCTGCATTAACCACCTGGCTGTAAAAGGTTATAGCGCTGTCGTACTTGCTTTCGTCATAGGCTTTATTGCCAGCTTCCACCAGTTGATTGTAAAACTGATCTCCGTTTGACCAGGAGCGATTAATGAAGCAAATGGATAATATGGAAAGTAGAATTAATCTCATTTTAACCCTCCTTCAATTTTATTGATAACATCTGAGGCTTTATCAAACAATTCTTTTTCATTCATGGCAGCTGACGGGGCATACCGGGCCATTTCACATTCACCCAAAATGGTTTTGAACGAATCAATGATATCCGAATCAACCTGATTTTGTGCCAGTGCATCTGCAATGGTATCTTTATCGAGTTCCGAAACCGGTATGTTTAGTTTATTTCCAACATAGGCGTGCAAGGATCGAAATACCTCCTCATAAAATTCGTTTTGTTCTCCGGCCTCCAGGTGTTTTTTTGCGGTAGCCAAATGTTTGGAAGCAATTTTACCGGCCTTTTTTCGCCTCATTCCAACCACATCGGCTTGCATCTCCCTCAATCGTTTTCGAATAACCAGGAGCCCGGCAAATACGATAAGCGGGATAACAATTAGTAGCCAGAATAACCGAGACCCGAAGAACACACTTCCTGCCTCCATGAGGTTGGCTTTTCCTTTTTTTATGTATCGTATATCCCGTCCCAATAAGGCAACATCCTTCTTTCGTACTGAACGCATGGCAACAGCCCCCTCTTCACTATCTCCTGAGCCCTTTCCAACGGTAATGGGGTATTCTGGGGTTCTAAGTGTATTATAACTGCCCGTTTTAGGATCGAAGTAAGAAAACTCGACCGAAGGGATTACAAATTCACCTGAATGCCGGGGAATGATCAAATATTCAAAGGATTTGTTTCCGGATACTCCACCTGCTGTAGTACTTATGTTGGCCTTTTCTTTTGGGTCATAAACTTCGAAATCAGGAGGAAAATCAAATTCAGGATTCTTTATGAGTTTAAGGTTTCCATTACCGCTGATATCAACTTTAAGGTTGATAGCATCATTGGTATTTACTTGCTGTTTGTCAACACTGGACTCCAGCTTATAATTACCAACAGAACCCTTAAATGAAGTCGGTTTACCCTGAGAGGGAAGTGGTTTAACGTTGAGCTTAACTACGTTGCTTTTTAGTTTCATTTTTTCGTTCTTGAACGTTCCGAAAAGCTGTTCCTGAATGCTTCTGGGATGCCTGTTTTCACGAATTTGGACCATTATGTCCATGGTATAGGCATCAATGAGTAACTCACCTGAACGCTGAGGCGATAGCACAGCCTGTTTAATGAGAGCGGAGTGGTACCTGACTCCATTTAAGTTTTCGGGTTGAAAATTAAAATACTGCTTGGAGTTAAATTCCTGGCTAAAAAAACCGTTGAAAGCGGGCATTTTATCAGGTGAAATATCGACAATATCCAGGCGAGTGTACATTTTGTAGGTAACCACGACCTGTTCACCTTGATAGATATTTCGATTGCTCACAAACAATTTGATAAAAACATCCTCCTGATGTTGCTTTTCCAATTGCTTTTGCGCTTCTGTTTTGCCCAACACCTGGATGGTTACCGTATTGGATGCTACATTCTTTCCATCTACTGTGCAAACCATGGCCGGAATGGTAAATTTACCTTCCTTGGTAGCTGCTAACACATAGGTAAGGGAGAAACTTTTGGTAACCACACCATTTATATCCTGCATGCCATGCTGTTGATGGGGGCCGGCTAGAACCTGGAAATCCTGAAATCCGGCATGCCTGAAATTGGTGCCATTTGTATTTAGCGTGTAGGTAAGTTTAAATTGCTGACCAACGGTAACCGTATTTAGGTTTACTGTAGCGGTAAACTTTTGCCCAAAGGAAACCAGCCCAACCAACAGGATGAGAATAAAAAGCGGATATTTAATTTTAAAACCAGGCATTACCAATCTTTCTCAATCTTGGACGATTTTTTCTTTGCTTTTTTCTTTTTCAATTTGTCCTGAACAGCCTGTTCTTCATCCTGCATCATTTCCAACATACGTTCTGCATCTTCTTTACTGATTTTTGCAGGACGGGCTTCAGCTTCTCGTTCTTCCTTTTCTTTGTCTCCTTCCTCGTTCTCTTTGTTCTTCGAATCTTCTTTTTGTTCGTTCTCCTTATTCTCCTGGTTTTCTTTATTCTGCTGATCCTGCTGATCCTGCTGATCTTTGTTTTTGTTTTGTTGTTGATCCTGTTTTTGCTGATCCTGATTTTTATCTTGATTCTGATCTTTGTTTTGATCCTGATTTTGCTGTTGCTGCTGATTTAAAAGTTTTTGAGCAACGGCCAGGTTATAACGGGTGTCATTATCCTTGGGGTCGATACGCAATGAGTTTTTATACGCTTCAATGGCTTCTTTAATTTTTTGGTTTTGGAGGTAGGCATTGCCCAAGTTATGATAGGCATCGGCTCTTCTCATCTTATCGGGGCTTTCATTGGCAATTTTTCTATACTCAGTAATGGCCTCATTTAGTTTTTTGTTTCGGAGCATGGTATTACCCAGGTTGAATCGGGCCTCTTCTTTGTACTGTCCCTTGTTTAGTGCCTTCCTGAAATTAGTTTCCGCTTTTTCGTAGTCTTTTTCTTCGTATGCATCATTGCCCCGATTAAGGTCAAATTTTGCATTCTGACCCCATGCAGTAATTGGAATTACCAGCGCACAAAAAACTATATGGAAAACCGGTCGCATCATATTTTACTTTTTCCTTCAAAAAGTTTTAGATCCATTAACCAACGATTTCGTTTTTCTGAAACAAAGAACTCAATTACCAAAAGCAAAAGACCAACAGCCAGGGGATATTGAAAACGATCCTCGTAATCGGTAAATACTTTGGTTCCGTATTCAGCCTTTTCCATGCTTTCGAGTTCGTCCATAATAATGTCTAAACCACTTCCCGAGTTCGTCGCACGAATGTACATTCCTGATCCCGCCTCTGCAATCTCTTTCAGCATATCTTCGTTAAGACGTGTTACAATGCTGTTTCCTTCCCGATCTTTTCTGTAATCGACCCTCCGGCCTCCCCGGTAAACCGGAATGGGTACTCCTTTTGCAGAACCCATGCCCACGGTGAATACTTTTGTATCGGAAGAAGCAGCTTCAGAAGCAGCCGCTACTGCATCGCCTTCATGGTTTTCTCCATCGGTAATTACAATAATTGCCTTTCCTGCTTTGCTTTTTTCGTCAAAGGATTTTTGGGCCAATTCAATGGCTTCCCCTATGGCGGTTCCCTGAGTAGGTATAATGTCGGTTGAAACTGTCCTTAAGAATAATTTAGCAGCCGCATAATCCGATGTTAATGGCAATTGAACATAGGCTTCTCCTCCAAATACCACAATTCCAATTCGATCAGAATGCAGCCTATCAACCAGCTTGGAAATAGAACGTTTCGATTTTTCTAACCGATTGGGTGAAAAGTCTTCCGCAAGCATGGAGTTGGAAAGGTCAAGGGCAATCATTATATCCACACCCTCACGTTTTACTTCCTGCAATTTAGATCCAATCTGTGGATTGGCTAACGCGATTACCAAAAAAAGAAAGGCGAGTGAAAAAAGTAGGTACTTGGTTAATAGTTTATATTGTGGGTAAAGCGGAATTATAGAATTAGTAAGTTCCAAATCCATAAAGACCTTTAATTTTTTACGTCTCCATGAGGCATACAGCAGGTACAATACCAGAAATACCGGTAAGGCAATAACTGCATACAATATGTCCGGGTTTTCAAGTTTATACATTACACCAGGGATTTGAAATAAGTGTTTCTAAGCAAGTATTCCAATACCAACAATCCAAGCCCATAAAGCAAAAAGGGAAAGAATTTCTCCGTTTTGTTTTTATATTCTGTTACTTCGATTCTCGATTTTTCCAATTGGTCTATTTCATTATATATGTTAGCCAGAGAAGAATTGTCGGTCGCCCTGTAATAGAGCCCGCCAGTGGTTTTAGCAATTTCCTTTAAGGTCTTCTCGTCAATTTTTACTTCTCTGTTCGCGTATTGTATTCCTCCGTAAGGTCCAGCAGCAACAGGAGTAGGGGCCTTACCCCTGGTGCCTACACCAATTGAATATACCCTTATATTATAGGTTTTAGCAATTTCTGCGGCGGTCAAAGGAGGAATGGTTCCGGCATTATTGGAGCCGTCAGTAAGTAGTACAATTACTTTGCTTTTTGCCTCAGAATCTTTGAGCCTGTTAACTGCGGTTGCTAATCCCATACCTATCGCAGTACCATCGTTGATCATGCCAAATTCAATATCCCTAAACAAGTTAGCCAAAACCGAATGGTCGGTTGTTAATGGACATTGCGTAAAGCTTTCGCCCGCATACACCACCAATCCCATTCGGTCGTTAGGGCGTGTCTGAATAAATTCCATGGCAACTTCTTTACTGGCCTCCAACCGGTTTGGTTTTAAGTCCTTGGCAAGCATACTGGAAGATATGTCCAGGGCTAAAACAATGTCAATTCCTTCGGTGGTTTCATCTTGCCAACTGGATGAAGATTGGGGGCGTGCAAGGGCAACTATTATCAGTACAAGTGCAGCTAACCGGAATACAATAAGGCCATTATAAGCCCATTCTTTAATGGAAGTAGAAATCCCTTCAAATCCGTCCAGGGAACTCATGGTAATGTTCGCCCTTCCAATGTGGTAACGGTAATAATACCATCCAGCTACCGCAGGGACGATCAACAGGGCCCATAACCACTCTTTATTGGCAAATTCCAACCCTTCCATCATGAGTTATCCTCCTCAGGCATTTCCTCAGTTGAGAATTCAACCAACTTGGTTTTTGCAATAATTTGTTTGCTCCAGGTGAGTACTGCCTCGTTTTCAGAGTCCAGTGGTTTGAATTTAGCAAACTTCACCAAGTCCATAAGCTTTAGGAGGTCTTCGAGGTTTGCCCGGATTTCATTTTCTAACCGAACCGGCCGAAGGTCATTTAGAATCTCGTCGGTGGTTTGTTCCAGGGCAAGAATGTTGTAACGGTTTTCCAGGTATTCCCTTATGATCTCGCTCAATCGAACATGGTATTCTTTGAATTTTCCATTTTGCCACAACCGTTTCTTTTCCAGGTTTATAATCCGTTGCATGGCCAAGTCATGCGCGGGAATAGTAGGTGCAACGACAACCTCTTCTTTCGGTTTGTTTCTATAATTCTTAAAATAAAAGTAGAGCAGAAGTAGAATAGTTCCCAGCCCATAAATTGCTGCCACGTAGTGCCAATAGGCCTTTACATAGTCCATAAAGGTCAATGGGACCTGAATATTTCCCTTAATGTCCATAATAGCATTGGTTGAATCAATAGGGAAGGTAAATACACCAATCATGAATGGTTGTGAAAAGGCACTGTCTCCATTTATAGTGGCAACAAAAGGATCAATCTGGTATAGACCACTGTCAAATGATGTTATTACCAATTGCTGACGAATAATACGCTGCTGTAAATTCCCATCTTTAAAACTTGTATCCGGAAGTTCTCGTGAAACAACTTCGACTTCTTTTTTTAAGGTATCGCCCAGGTTAGGAAAAGTAATCTTGTCGGCGGTGTGACTTCTCAACTCTACCGTCATATTAATCTGGTCGCCAATTAAGATCAGTTGAGTATCAAGTTCAATGATCAGTCCACGTTCAATTTGTGCACTAGCAGAGAAACCCATGAACAGAGCAAGAAGTATGGTTAACAGCTTCTTCATTACCTCCTGCTCTCCCGTTTTTTAAACAGATTCATCAATGGCTTTACGTAGGATTCTGATGTGTTGATATTGGTAAAATCAATCCCCGCTTTTTTAAAGGCTTCTTCCACCTCTTGTTGGTAGTGGGAAGACTTTCGCGCATATTTTTCTCTAACTGACGAATTGGACGTATCAATCATTCGAATTTTTCCACTTTCCGCATCCTGCATGGGTACCAATCCAATATTTGGTAATTCGCGTTCCCGTTGATCAAATATTTTTAATGCTACCAGATCGTGCTTCTTGTTGGTGATTTTTAATGCATGATTAAAATCTCCACGATCAATAAAATCAGAAAGAATGAAGGCCGTGCTTTTCTTCTTAATAGCGTTGGTCATAAATTTTAAAGCCTCATCAATGTTGGTTCCTTTACCGGTTGCTTCAAAAGTCAGAAGTTCTCTAATGATCCTTAGAATATGGCCTTTTCCCTTTTTTGGAGGAATAAATTTTTCCACCGAATCGCTAAAGAATATTAATCCGATCTTGTCATTGTTTTGAATGGCCGAAAAGGACAATACGGCGCAGATTTCGGTAATTACTTCCCGCTTGAGTTGTTTCTGCGTTCCAAAGCTTTCCGATTTACTTACATCGACCAACAGGATTACGGTCATCTCGCGTTCTTCTTCAAAAACCTTAATAAAAGGAGAGTTGAACCGAGCTGTTACGTTCCAGTCAATCTTCCTGATTTCGTCACCCGGAGTGTAGTTTCGTACCTCGCTAAAGGCCATTCCGGAGCCTTTAAAGGCCGAATGGTATTCTCCCGCAAAGAGTTGACTACTCAACCCACGAGTTTTAATCTCGATTTTACGTACTTTCTTAAGAAGATCGCTAGTTTCCAATCTGCCTAGGGGATTTCAACTTTGTTCAATATTTCTGTAATAATGTCCTCGCTCGTAATATTTTCGGCTTCGGCTTCATAACTAAGCCCAATTCTATGCCTTAATACATCCTTGCAAATTGCTCTAACATCTTCAGGAATAACATACCCCCGTCTTTTAATGAATGCATAGGCCTTTGCAGCTTTAGCCAGGTTAATGCTAGCCCGTGGAGATCCTCCGAAGTCAATTAGATCCTTGAAATTTTCCATTCCGAAATCCTCAGGATTTCTTGTAGCAAAAACAATATCAACGATGTATTGCTCTATTTTCTCATCCATGTAGACTTCTTTCACTACCTGTTTGGCTCGTTCTACATCTTCGGGTTTAAGAACACAATTGGGTTTTTCAAATCCCTTAGGCGAAATATTGGTTCTGATAATTGATCGCTCTTCTTCCTTCTTGGGGTAGTCCAATACTACTTTAAGCATAAACCTATCGACCTGAGCTTCCGGTAGTGGATAGGTACCTTCCTGTTCAATGGGATTTTGGGTTGCCATTACCAGGAAGGGGCGCGGCAATTGAAAAGTTTCGTCCCCAATAGTTACTTGTCTTTCCTGCATTGATTCCAGTAGCGCCGATTGAACCTTTGCAGGGGCCCTGTTAATCTCATCCGCCAAAACGAAATTGGCAAACAGTGGTCCTTTTTTTATACTGAATTCTTCTTTTTTCTGACTATAGATTTGAGTTCCAAGTAAGTCGGCGGGTAATAAGTCCGGGGTAAACTGAACCCGACTAAAACTTGCATCAATGCTTTGCGCTAACGTAGTAATGGAAAGTGTTTTTGCTAACCCTGGAACTCCTTCCAGAAGGATGTGTCCATCGGAAAGTAATCCAATTAACAGGCTTTCCACCATATGCTTTTGACCAACAATTACTTTTTCCATCTCCATTTTCAGGAGATCAACAAAGGAACTTTCCTTTTGGATTTTTTCGTTCAATGCTCGGATATCAGCGGATCCGGACTCTGTACTCACTTGTATTTCTTCCATTCTTCTAAAAAATTTTGAACAGTCTATAATTCAGTTACTGCAAAAGTCCCAATTAGAGCGGGCCTTAGCCACAATTTGGCTGTTAATTAAAGTTAAGCCTTAAGCGCTCGAAAATGTGATAAAACCCAGTACTTTCGGGGGCTGTAGCTGTTAAAAAAAATTAAGAAATGAGCAAACTATCACTTCAGGAAGCCATAGATTATGTACAACGATTTCACGATTCTTTCAAACTTCACAGTACGGATAAACCAACTGTGGAAGTAGATGAAAAACTTATTGATTTGAGACACAAGTTGATGGGAGAAGAGAATGATGAATATTTAGAAGCGGCAAAAAACGGCGATTTGATTGAAGTAGCTGATGCCTTAGGCGATATGTTATATATTTTGTGTGGTACAATTATCACGCATGGAATGCAACATAAGATTGAAGAGGTGTATACCGAAATTCAGCGCAGCAATATGAGTAAGCTGGACGCCAATGGTAACCCGATTTATCGGGAAGATGGAAAGGTGATGAAAAGTAACTTGTATTTTAAACCAAATATTGAGGGGATATTAACCCAATAAGAATATTACCTGTAATACAGGAAATAGTAAATAGCACCAAGGATTAGAAACTCCATTAGGTAGAGGATGCTACTTATAATATTACTAAGAATAGCCTTAAGTATTCCAATAATCCACTTTTCTTCAAATACTTTTACGTATGCTCGAAAGGTGTAGACAAAAATGCCAATTCCCAATATGATGGAAACCGCAACCGTAAAAACGTTGATGTCCATTTGGCAGGTGTAGATAATGATGTTAAAAACATTGACAGCACTGGAAGTGTAGGTGGTAACCACCAAATGTTCGGCAAAATTATAATCTACCTTTTTAAACAATAACTTATTTATCAATGCCGAAGCAGGAATAGCCAGAAATATGGTTAGGCTAAAGAAGCGTTCGAAAAGGACTTTAAAAATTTCAGCGAACTCTTTGCTGGATTCACCGATGTTGGGTTGCTTGGTCACATCGGGAAGAAACACAAAAGTAAGTGCGAGTAGGGAAGTGGTAAGTAGTAAGAGCTTGAACGGTGAAAAATACTTTTTTCTTTTACCGGCTAAATACTCTTTGATAACTGTTTCTGGTTTTATTAAAAGGACTTTTAGGGTATGTATAAAGCTATTGTCGTAGTTTAATATATAGCCCATGGAGTTGTCCATGATAAAGCCAGAAGTTAGCCGGTCTAAGTTTTGCTGCCCACAGTTACTGCAGAATCTGCCGGTTAACTGAGTATCACAATTTTTGCAAGTGCTTTGTTCCATAAGGCAATTTAGGTGACTAAAATAATTGAAATGGAGAATAGGAGGAAATTGAATTGCCAGATAGCTAATTGAACCTGTTCATGCTGCATCCACCTTAAATCTAGTAGGTTATTTGTTTAGGATTATTCGATGCATTGAAGAAATATCCTTTGAAGAGAATTCTATAAAGTACATCCCGTCTGGAAATTCAGATAGATTTAATGTAAAATCATAATATTCATCAATACCCTCCAACTTTATCTTTTTCATAATTCGACCTGCAGCATTTCTAACCGTCAATGAGGCCTTATTTTGAGGATAATTGGTGATATCAACGTGTAGTTTCCCATTGGTTGGATTTGGATAATATTTAAAGCTGTAATCTGAACCGTTAATTTCTGAGATGCCCGTACAAATTGCCTCATAGCTTACTGCAATTGTATCGGAACTTGAACAACCGTTACTATCAGTCACCAGAACCCAGTATGTACCTGCTGTGCCTACGGTAATTCCTTTGGTGTTTTTGCCTGTGCTCCAATCATGCGAAGCACTATCAATATTTGGATTCAGTTCCAGCACTTGAACATTGCAAATTGTGGTGTCATTACCCAGATTTACAGAGGGATTCTCCCAAACCGCTAGGATGCTTTTTGCACTGTCCGTGCATGAGTTAGCATCAGAATAGACGTATATAACTTCAAATTTCCCGGAACCGCTCAACGACGTTGAAAATTTATGGTTAGCAGTATCGATAAATGGAGAATAGTATTTTCCTCCACTAGGTAGCCCCCCCGTTATAATTCTCTGGTCTTCATTTTTACAAATACCGACCAGACTGGCAAAAGAAACTTTTGGAACCGAATCAATTTTAATCTTCCTGATAACTGAGTCAGAACATCCGTTGAGATCTATATAGGAATAGGTTACCGAATCACGGTTGGAAGCAGAGATAGCCGGATCAAATAAATTTCCGGTGACTGCCTTTCCCGAATACGTACCACCAATAGGAGTACCAGAAAGGGTAAGTGCATTTGCATTTTTACATATAGCTGAATCTAAAATGAATAAGATGTTTGGCACTGAATCTACCTGAATGTTTCCCGAAGTAGAATCAGAACATCCCTTCAGGTCAGTGAATTTGTACTTAATCGTGGAGGAACCTACCGCGATAGGAGTAAAGTTAGACCCGGAAATACCTGTACCTGAATACGTTCCACCGGTAGGTGTTCCTTGTGATAGAGAAACCGAAGCAGCATTCGCACAAATATTGGGTATTGAGGATAGGGTAACAACAGGAACACTATCTACCACCAAGGTTTGTGAGGCTGAGTCCGTACAAGAATTAGCATTGGTAAAAGAATAGGTAATGGAGTAGGAGCCAACACCGATAGCAGGATTAAACTTAGAACCGTAAACCGAAGTTCCGGAAAAAGTACCACCCAAGGGAGTTGCTCCACTTAAGGCTACTGAATCGGCATTGGCACAAACATTAGAAAAGCTTGTCAGAGTAACTTTGGGTTGAGTATAAATTTCAATAGTATCGGCAATGCTATCGGCACAGTTATTTCCATCGGTAAACGAATA
>CEQS01163070.1_pt1 | contig 22344 bp, 22 predicted proteins | sample 530981 | NCBI WGS metagenome assembly CEQS01 (sample SAMEA2621176, study PRJEB7988) | marine metagenome | biome: marine biome (ENVO:00000447); feature: mesopelagic zone (ENVO:00000213); material: "saline water (ENVO:00002010), including plankton (ENVO:xxxxxxxx)" | depth 800 m
ACAAAAAAGCCCAATGTTACGCATTAAGACTTATTGTTTCTGGCTCCGCTGGGTGGATACATTTAGAACTCTTAATTGGAATCAGATAAAGCAAGATTTGAAGTACTCAGGCTTAAATTTAGATGTTAACAGTTTTGCTTTTAAGTAATAGAAAATCTGATAATATTAATTATGTAAGACCAGAACACCTCGAAAAGCAAGGAGATTTCCTTGCCTGCCCACAAGGGATAGAGGTGTTTTGGCGTTTTTACTCTCTTGGTCGCCAGTGATATATAGAAAATCTTTGCTGGTCGAAGGGTTTATAGCGTGGAAAGTAAGTGCTTTTATTCTTTTTAATATTACCCTTGGCTAAAGGAATATGGTAAAGCAAATTTAAATTAAGCATTTTTTTAACCCAGCACTTATTTTTACCTTCCTCATTAACTGCCTCATACACTGCTCTGGTGGTGCTAGTTAGAAGGTCGCATAGTTGAAGTAATTCTGCTTGGCCCGTGAACTCGTCTTTATGGGGTCTTTTTTCCTTAGTATTTCCTTCAAAACAATTTTCTGGATCAAGCCCTTTAATTTTTCCTTGTAGATATTCTGCGACATTCATTTTTTCAAGTCCGATCTGGCTATAAATTAAAACCTTTTTGTCTTCAGTAAAATCGGCAAAATATTTAAGTACTTCTCGATAGGATTCACAGTATGCCAATTGCTCTGCACCAGCCTTAAATTTGTTGTCTTTAAAGTAACTTGTATTGAAGTTGGTCTTATCCTTGATGATCACTCGGTAACTTACAACATCCTGACCAGAAAAAAACCAGTCCATCCAACGGATAGCACACAAAGCCCTGCGTTTATCTGAGGATTTATAGCTTACCTCTCCATAAAAATTAGTTTTCTCACGTATCTGCTTAAGAGCGTCTCTTACATTTTTCGGATCTCTTGTTCCTAATATTCCGATAGCAAAAAACCTGTCTCTCCCCATCATTCCTGACTCGTCACCAAATATCCAACACTTATCTTCTTCGTTCATTAATTGAATTATATTGTAAACTAAAGTAAAGTAAAGAATAATGAATGAGGTTATTAAGACTTTAGATCGATATTTTGACGCACTCATAAACCAAGAAAGAGATTGGTATTTTTTCCTTGGTTTGGTTGATTACGTAAATCTTATTGATGAACTTCCTTCTCTAAAGCCCCCAATAAAGAAATTTGTTGATGAAGAGGAGGTAATGCTAAAAAAGATAAGAGAATTAGAGAAAAATGCTGTTGAAGAGTTAAAGATTATAGCTAGTGAAATTGAAAAAATAGCTAAGAAAATAAAGAAAAGTAAGGATATTAAAGACGCCCTTGTGCAGTTAAAAGAATATGATGAAGGTAAAATAGAGCCTACTTATTATCACTCAACTCGCATATCTTATGGCATAAAAGGTTTAATAAAAGCCATTAATGAAAATGGTGGTAGTGATTCTTTGAAGAAGGTTTTACCACCTGTAAAAGAAGGAGAGACAGTGGATTTTTCTTTATATGAAGTTTCTCCTTCTTATAAACTACGGTCTACTCTTAGTTATGGTTTTCACAAAAGAAAGGAGGATGAGCTTTGGGGTCATTATGAAAAGCTTAGATTAGCTGGGGCTGTCTTTCAAAAAGGGACTAATTTAGAGAAGGCACAAAAACTAACACGAGATGAGAATGAGCTTACAGAGTTAATAAAAGAATACGGCATTATTAAAAATGAAGGGTCCGAATCTTCTCTATTAAGTTTTTCAGCTTTTGATACCACTTACGGGTCTGAGAAAAGAAAGTATTCATCTTCTTCAGATCGAAGAATAAGAGAATTCAAAAGAGATAAGTATCAGAACTATATTACACGAATTCATAATTATTTTATTAAAGAATTAACAAAAGCTAATTTACAGGAAGAAAGACCCAAAAAGGATACCGTTGCCTTTGATCCAGACAGATCAGTATTGGTAGTTTCAGGTAAGGAAATTAAATTTAGGAAATATACAGAGCAATACCATACTTTAAGAATCATCTTCAAAACCCCAGAAGAAGTCGGTAAAGAATGGTTCTTCTCAGAGATAGCTGAAAAAATTGATCCTCGTAAAGGCTATAGTGATAAGGATTTTCACAACTATATGTCTGCAATAAAAAGACGAGTATCGGCAGAAACTAGTGTCCTAGATTTGTTTATAACAACAAACCAAAGTCTAAAGATAAACTCAAAATTTCTCAGATAATCTGAAGTAGTCTGAAGTCGGACTTTTAATATCCTAAAGGCAATCCTTTGGGATTTTTTATGTCTGACAAAGAAATAAATATAAATAGCGAAGTAGATCAAAACGGCAATCTTGTTGGTTTTTTCGCAATTCTTTTACAGATAGATAGGAGGCTTAACCCTCAAAATTATAAAGAAAATAAAGATAACCAAGATGATTGACACTATTATCCTAACAATTCCAAGAGAACAGATCAGGATGCTTAGTCCAGACAATCGGTATATTCCAGTTTGGGATCTACATAGTAAAACAAGCAATTACACAAAATATGTTAAGAACCCGACTCCGTATGATCGCAAGAATGAAATATATAGACCACGACTGACAGGAGTGAAAAGAAGAGTTCGTGGAAACTTCTACAGCTCATTTCTTAAAATTGAGTTTTCAGTACCTAAGCTAATATTCGGCAATAACTTAAACGAGCTTAGTGAATCAGACTTCTCGAAGGTACTCAACACTCTTAAGGAACGGCTAATTGAAGTAGGGGTCTTAATCTCTGATAAGGACTTACGACAAGCTACTGTCTCGACTGTTCACTTTGGAAAAAACATTGAGCTTCGTGATGGCTATACGGCTTCTTTTGTTACAAAAGAGCTATCTAAGATCAATATCAACAAAAAGTTTGATCTAAGCAAAACAAGTTTCAGAAATGACGGCCAGTCCTTGCAGGGGTATACGATGGCACATTCAGTTGTCTTTTATGACAAGGTATCTGATTTAGGAAAGAGTAAAAAGAGAGCTATCGATAAAGACCAAGTTCCAAATCAGTTGAGTCTCTTTTCTGACATTAAAGCAAGCACGCCAAGTCTTGAGATTCTAAGATTTGAGGTCCGCTTGTGTCAGAAACAAAAGCTTAATGGTGTCTTACGAAAAATTGGTTTCGAAAAAGATTCAACTTTTGAAGACATTTTTAAAGCTGAGCTATGGAAGAAGGCACTCCATTTTTATTGGGATCAAATGATCAAGAACGAAAACTTGTTTCTTTTCAGTAACAAAACTGAGCCTAAAGAACTATTACAGGATCTACTTAAAAAGTACCCGAACTCAAAAGCAAAAGAATACATATTTCTCGTTGGGCTTGATGCTTTATGCAAAAGCAAAGGCGGAATTAGAGATCTGAGATCAATTTTAGAGACAAAAGTCAGTCAACGAAGTTGGTACAGGATCAATGATGGAATCAAACGGCTTAATAAGGCCACTAGCAAAAGAAAGGTCTCTGACTGGGTTAAGCAAATTGAGGACAGTCTGAACGAGTTCAAGCCTTATCGCATAAAACCAAAACCGCCCTAAAAGCCAGACCTCATTCTTATTAAAATTAACCACCTTAAATATGGCATTACTTAAAAACTATTTCGAAAAGTGTAAGCAGGACTCACCGATTGTCTATGTAATAACGGCAGAGATGGTCCAAAATCTTGCAGAAGCAAACCTCGATAGAAAACTGACAGAAAAAGAGATTGAAAGACTTCATTACTCAATGCTTGAAGCTGACAAGCCTAGCTGGCATTTGATGGAGTTTATGATCGCTTCCGCAGAGGATGCGATGGATGAAGAAAATAACGATTGGTCAGGTATAGATGAGCTGTACGAAAATCGTAAACATTCGTACTGGCTTGGAGATTATTCAATAGGTAACGAAAAATAAAACTATGAAAAAGAACAATAAAAATAAAGGTGCTGTAGTACGAAATATATCAAGCAGAATAAAAGATATTTTTAGAGATTATGAAAGACAAAAACTTTCTGAGTCGATCAAGCAAGGCCTAAGGATGAAAAGGATTCGTGAGTTTGAGTTTCAGTTTGGTCTTGCAAAACACGATGAATTACCGCAAGAGTTTGTGGATCGAGCTAAGAAATATAAGGCCATACTTAAAGATGTTGAAAAATCTACGGTCGAAGAAGCCCTTGATAACTTTAAGCGAGATATGTATCCGCATACAGAACTAATTGTTTGGGAATGTATAGCAAAACATTATCAAAAAATTACAAAGGACAATCCAGACTTAACACCAAAAGAGAAAAAGGATCTCTTCACAGAAGCCTTAATTCACACACTGGGATAGTGAATTTGTCTTGTAAAGCATTGTCAAGTATAATAACATTAAGCCTATGAAAAACGAGGAAGAATTTTACACCGCTGAGGAGTTGGCTCAAATACTCAAGGTCAATATTATGACTATCTACCGCTATATTAAAGCTGGCAAGATAAAGGCGTATAAGTTTGGGAAAGAGTACAGGGTCGAGTTGAAGGATTTCGAAGCATTTCTCAAAAAACACAAATCAAACAAGTAATATGAAATTATCAAAAATAATCGATAACAATAGAAAAACTTTACTCGACACTTTTGTTGATGTAAGTGAAAAGCATAAGGAACTCTCTATAGCTACTGGCTACTGGGACCTTGAAGGAATGAGAATGCTTCTTCCACAATTGAGAAACTATGAAAAAATACGACTCCTAATTGGTCGAGAACCTCTAATTCCTCGACACCAACTTGAGCAACCCGAACCAGATTATCCTGATCAAGACTTTAAATTTGATTTAACTCATATCAAACCAGAGTCTGAACTCAAAGACCTTGTAACAGAGATCAAACAATGGATTGAATCTGGCAAACTAGAGGTCCGTGTTTACCGCAAAAACTTCTTGCACGCAAAGTGTTTTATCTTCGGATCATATGATTCTGATGAAGCTATTGGGATTATTGGATCTTCAAACTTCACAAAGAATGGTCTGACTCATAATACCGAACTCAATGCTCTGGAATCAGATCATCGTGTAGTAGTTTTTGAACCTAAGAATAAAGAACAAGAAGTTGGCCACTTGTACTGGTTTGATAGTTTTTGGAATGATGAAGGAACTGAAAAATGGAATGAGCAATTTGGATCAATTCTTGAATCGTCACCTGTTGGCGATAAACTTTTCAGTCCATATGAGACGTACATAAAAACACTTTACGAGTTGTACAAAGAAGAAATTATCGACGACGAGTTAGTGATCAGCGAGAGCGAAAATGGACGTACTCTTTTCGATTTCCAACACAAAAATACCCAAGCTCTACTGCGAAGACTCAGAAAGTATAAAGTTGCAATGCTTTCTGACTCAGTGGGTCTCGGTAAAACTTTGACTGCTATTAATGTCCTCAAACAATATTTGGAAGACGAAGAAGGTAAAAAACGAGTTGAGATTATCTGCCCTAAATCTTTGGTCCAGCAATGGGAAAAGGAAATGGCGACAGAAGGTATTTATGGACATAAGCCAATCACGCTTCAAAATCCTAATGAGATTGAGAAAAAACGAGAACTCGATGCAATTGCGAGTGTTACTTTGTTTGTAATCGATGAATCTCACAACCTCCGACAAACTAATGGAAAGCGTTTCAAGCAAGTGCTTGATTGGGTACGAGAAAATCCAAAAGCTCACGTTCTTCTACTTACTGCTACTCCGATCAATAACCAATTAAGCGATCTTACCAACCAAATTCTACTTGGGACTGGCGGTGATGCTGACGGCCTAAGACTAACTGTGGCTGATGAAAATAATCAGACTGAACAAAGAAACTTCTATCAGATTGTTGAGAACCTCAGAAAGAAGATCAATCAGGATCTCAAGCGAGATGGAAAAATAGACTATAACCACATTAAACAAGTGATGACTCCGATCATCAGAACATTTGTGGTCCGACGTACCCGACAAGGAATTGAACAAGAGTATGGATATTTGATGATTAATGGCGAGAAGAAAGTCTTTCCAGTTGTAGTGCCTGAGGTTCTTGAGTATGTGCTCGATAATAAGCTTGTTAAGGAGCTTCGATCAGTTACTTCTGAATCGATTCCTCTTGATGAAATATACGAACTTGATCCTGAGCAAGTAGTTGAAAAGTGTAAGGACCTCAAGCACCCATTAGATCAAATTTCTAATGTATCTAAGAAGCTAGATAAAGAAAAATTGGATGGCGAAAATCCGATGTATTTCGTATTCCAACTTATATTAATGCTTGGGTTCATTCCATATCGCTGGATGATGTATAAAGCTGACTATTACGGAAAGACACGAGATGAAATCAGGGAACTCAAAATCAGTTCTGATAAAAGCAAAAAACTACTACTTCAGCTTGGTATTTTCGGTATCCTTCGGACTGTGTTCCTAAAACGAATGGAGTCTTCAGTGAGTGCTCTAGCTTCTTCGTTGGAAACCTATTCATACAAGCTTGATCTGTTTGAGAAAGGTGTCAATGAAGGGAAAATCGTATCTATGGATGATCTTGACGCTCTTGAATCAAGCCTTGGAGACGAGGACGTCGAAGTCGATGAGAAAGCTCTTGAAGAGCATACCCTTGATGAAGTTGATGACAAAAACTACGAGCTGGAGTCACTTAAGAAAGATATTCAGCGAGAAAAGCAATTAGTATCTCTAATTACTGCTCAACTTAAGATTCTTAATAAGGATGATTCTAAAATTAAGTGTTTTGCAGATCAGCTCAATACTTTACGAAAGCGAGATCCAAATCAAAAGATACTCGTATTCTCATACTTTGCAGACACCATTAAATATCTAGAGGAAAATATCGGTAAATATTGTGATTTTCTTAACGAAGAAAACACTGGCTTTGTATCTTCTAAAAACAAAGGTGATTCTGAAAATATGGCTTCTCGTTTTTCTCCTAAGTCTAAAAAGTATCAACTTAAAGATGGCGAGACTGAACTTCAGTACCTGTTCTCAACCGATGTCTTGTCAGAAGGTCAAAACCTTCAGGATTCAGGTGTCTTAGTGAACTACGATCTGCACTGGAATCCTGTGCGTATGATTCAAAGAAACGGTCGTGTAAACCGTCTAGGATCTGAGTTTGAAACGGTGTATATCTACAATATGAAGCCAGAACAAAAGCTTGATACCTATCTCGAATTGGTAAAAAGACTCGAAGGCAAGATCAATTTGATCAGGAATACTGTAGGTACTGATACTCCAGTTCTTGATGAGCCAGAAAACCCAATCGAGTACACAGACTCAGTTACCGATATTTACAGTTCAGATGTTGAAACCAGATTGAAAGCTCTGCAAGACGCTGAAAAAGCTTCGGACTTCTTGCTTTCAGAAGATGAGTTTGTGGTTGATCTGAAAAAGTTTAACTCAAACGAAAGCTATCCAAAGGAATATAAAAAGAAGGTCTATCAGATGTCAGATGGCAAGTGGGCTGTATGTCCAAAACAAGAAGCTCGAGGTCAAGAACGGCCTGAGGTGTTTGGTCTCGCACGACTCTATTCAGAAGCAGAGTCAGATCCTATTGGTTATCAGTTCGCAAAAATAGATCGCACTGGTTCGCAAATTCAAGCTGTATCTCAATTACAAGCTCTTGAATGGCTACGAACGACACAAGAAGACAATGATCGAGTGATGGATAAGATTACTGCTGATAAGGTGGCCGTTAAAGATCAACTGGAATCAAAAGTTATCCAATACTTTGGGCAAGAAGAAACTGGATCACTTATTGGGCAAGAAAATAATATCCTCCGCTTCCTTTATGAAAATGGATATGCACAAGAAGAGATTGATCTGGTCCGAGACGTCTTTAAAACGACAAACATATTCTACAAACGTGAAGTAGATAAGTTGAAGCGGAATGTAATGCGACAGAAAAATAAAGGTGAAATGTATCAGGATGATCTGCGAGAACTTGTAAAACTAGCTAAGGAAATTGATAAGAATACGAATGATGAAGAATCATTAACACCCAAGAAAGTTGAAAGTGTGTTGTTTTATGTAAATCGAAATGAGTAATCAAGTATTAGACAAAATTAAAGATATTCAAAAAGAACTCAATGAGCTTGAGGTTAAAAAAGACCTGCCTCAATCACAGAGAGTAATTGCTTCAATTGTCAGACTTCTTGATGATTCTGTTTCCGTTGATGATCAATCTCTCTTTCAGCTTTTTACTGATAGTGACGGAAAGATCAGAGCTAATGCTTCTTGGTTCTATGAAGACTCAGTAATGACTGACAGAAAAGCGACGTATAAAGTACACCCTCAAAACAACCTGAATCTTGATATTAAGCTCTACGGTATTACTAAGCCTTCAAAGCGAACGATTGCTTGGGCTCAGTCACTAACGCCAAACTTTGAAGACGAACCTTTCGACAAGAACTTCAATGTTGGAATTGATTTTATTGTTCCAAAGAGTGCTGATCGGATCATTGTGGTCCTAAGTAATAACTGGGTTATCCGAACGCTTGAACTTAAAGGAAAGCTTACCGTTACATTCCAAGAGATCCTTGCACGTTGGGCTGAAATAAAAAACTTTGATAATAAAACTGAGCTTCACAATATCCTTTGGGAAAGTTTTGATATTCAACCTCTCAACAAGAAGTTTTACTCTGGAATTAGTGAACGCTTTACGCTCCTTCGTCAGTATCTTGTTAAGGAAAAGGTGTTTGATGAAAAGCACGCTTCGCTGTTTGCAAACCGACTCCTTGGTCGAGTTATCTTTTGTTGGTTCTTGGACAAAAAAGGGATCATTAATCCTGATCAGAAGTATTTTGATTCTGAATCTTTTGAGAACGACAATGAATACTACAAAACTAAACTGGAAAGACTTTTCTTTAGTGTTCTAAACACTCCAATTTCTGATCGAGAAAGAAAACTCGAAGGCGAAGAGACTCTGTTTGGAAAGGAAGGAAAAACAACATTATTTTCAGTTGATGATGTAACACCATTCCTAAACGGTGGTCTTTTTGAAGCACGAGAGAATGATCTCTACAACGATTCAAAACTCTCATTCCCGAAGAATTACTTTGACGATCTGTTTGAGTTTCTTTCAGGCTACAACTTCACGACTGATGAAAGTACAAGCCAATTCCAACAAGTAGCGATTGATCCAGAGATGCTTGGTCGTATCTTTGAAAACCTTCTTGCTGAAATGACAGAAGAGACTGGCGAACAAGCCCGAAAAGCCAAAGGTGCTTTCTATACGCCCCGAGAGATCGTGGATTATATGTGCAAGGAATCGCTCAAGGAATATCTAAAGACTAAGATTGAGCACGATGAGCAGTTGGGTCAACGCCTGTATCAGCTTATAGATGCCCCTGATAAAGACTTTCAGGACCAAGACCATAATTGGCGAAGAGACTGGAAACCGTACAAAGCGGACATTCTGAAGGCTCTTGATGAGTTGAAGGTCCTTGATCCAGCCTGTGGGTCTGGAGCGTTTCCTATAGGTATGCTTCAGCTTCTGGTTCGTGTTTACGAGCGTTTAGAGGCTCGTTTTGACTCGTATAAGACGAAATTAGGCATCATAGAGAAGAATATCTACGGTGTAGATATAGAGCCAATGGCGGTTGAAATTGCACGGCTTCGAGCGTGGCTTTCGATTATCGTTGACGAAGAATCTGATTCTAAAAAGATCAAGCCTCTTCCAAACCTAGAGTTCAAATTCATTTGTGCTAACTCGCTTATAGATCTCGATAAAAACGGAAGTAATACATTTGGTGATGATCCAGAACTGCAAGAAAAGCTTGCGTCTATTCGTGATGGTTATTTCAATACCGAGAGTTTGAGTAAGAAGAAGAAACTACGAGGTGATTATGAAAAATTGGTAACTCAAGGAGAGGGATTGTTTGGAGAATCCAAGAAATCAAAACAATTAAAGACCTATCGGCCGTTTGATAATGAAGCTCAAGCCGAGTTCTTTGATCCTAAGTTTATGTTTGGTGTTAGATTTTTTAATATAATTTTAGCAAATCCTCCATACATTGAATTTAAAAAATTAAAGAACAAAGATCTCTATTTGGAGTACGTATCCGCTAAAGGCAAATATGATATTTACGTATTATTTTTTGAATTGTCAGAAAAGATACTAAACTCGGATGGTAACCTTGTTTTCATTACTCCTACTACTTTCTTGAAGAAAGATTTTGGTAAGTCTATAAGAGAATATATAAATAATAATTTTACAGTTACTAAAATCTTAGATTTTTCTGATATTCAAATGTTCGAATCAGCTATTAATTACACAGGTGTCTTTATATTCAAAAAAGGAGGTCCTGAAAAATACTCCTTTAAGTATCACAAGTATAAAAATAGTAGCTCTGGCCTGAAGCCCGAAATAGTTCTTAGTACCATAAATAACGAGGTTTCTGACAATTTTAAAGAAGTTATTTCTATAGATTCAACAGATCTTAAGGATTCAAATTGGAATTTCCAGAAAGAAGCTTTTCGCACATTATCTAACAAGATCTCTAGTAAGACTAAACCCTTGGGTCACTACACCGAGGAAATATTTCAAGGTATAGCTTCTGGTAAAGATGAAGTATTTTATGTTCAAGATACTCAAATCAAGGCTCACGACCTAGAAATGGATTTAATAAAACCTATTGTAAAAGGAAAAGACGTGAAGGCCTATAATATAAATTGGTCTGGATTCTATGTAATATATCCATACGACGAAGACTCAAGAGTGCTACCAGAAGACATAATACAATCAAAATATCCTAAGATTTATGCATACCTAAAAAGTAAGAAGGACTTACTCTCAGGAAGAGGTTATTTTTCTAAATCTTCCAAGAAGTGGTACGAGCTATGGAATCAAAGGAAGCTTGCAAACTTCAACCAGCTTCGAATTGTTGTGCCTGAAATCTCTGGTAATAATAACTTTTCTTTAACTGATAAATACCTTGGAAATACAAAAACCTATCATATTCTCCTCAAAGATAAACAAGAAAAAAACTATAAATTTTTTACGGGTTTGTTGAACTCAGCATTCATTAATTATGTCTATAAACACATAACAACCCCTCAGGCTGGTGGATTCTTTGCTTACAAAACGCAGTTTTTGAAAAGTATCCCCATAATGATGAAAACTGACTACGTCGATAAGATAGCATCTGAAGTAATGCTTTTAGAGAAAGAGCGTGACGAAGGAAAAATCAATGAGATAAGACACAAAATTGACAATCTGGTTATGGATTTATATGAACTAACAAAAGAAGAAAGAGATGAGATTGGTAAATTCATTAATCAATAGATATGAAATCAATAATCTTTGCCAGAGTTTCAGATAAAAAGCAGGACTCAAACGAGGCTCAGGTGTCTCGTATTTCTGAATACATTAGAGCAAAAGATCTTCAGGTTTGGAAAACATATGAGCTTGAAGAATCCTCTACTCGTGGCGATCGAGAAAAGTTTCAGGAAGTCATTCAAGAGATCGAGAAAAGCAAAGAACCAATTGCTCTGGTTGTTGATACTGTAGATAGACTCCAACGAAGCTTTAAAGAATCAGTGGTCCTTGATGAATTTAGAAAGTCTGGAAAGCTCGAGATCCATTTCTATCGTGAAAATCTGGTCCTACATCAGAACTCAAACAGTGCCGATCTTATTCGATGGGATATGGCTGTTATGTTTGCCCGAAGTTATGTTCTTCAGCTTAGTGACAACGTAAAGCGAAAACAAGAGCAAATGAGGCGTAATGGTGAATGGCCAAGTAAGCCACCAATTGGATACAAAAGTATCTATGATGAAAATGGCACAAGGACCGATATTATTCCTGATCCAGAGACAGCTCACTTTGTCGTAAAAATGTTTGAGCTTTACGCTACAGGCAATTATTCCATCAAGACACTTCGTGATCATATGATCAAAGCCGGAATGCGAGGCACTTCTGGCAAGAAGATCGCTCCAAGTATGATCGATAACATTTTGAACAATACGTTTTACTACGGCGTTGCGTATTCAAGGACCAAAAAGATTTCATACGATCACAAGTACAAACCTCTAGTTTCTAAAGATCTTTTTGATAAGTGTCAGGAAGTAAAGAGGGGTTGGAATAAGAAGCCGTTCAAGTATGCATCAAAACCTTTTGTTTTGAGAGGATTAGTTCGTTGTGCTAAATGTGGCTGTGCAATGAGTCCAGAGATTAAGAAAGGAAAATATGTCTACTACAGCTGTACCAATGCCAGAAAGGATCTCTGTACAGATAAGGTCTACATACCCGAAAAAGACCTCCTGAAGCCAATACACGAGGTCCTAGAGGCTTTTAATAGCATTCCTCAGAAGACTATTGATGAAGTGGTTTTTGGGCTTAAGAAGTCAAATGAGTCAAAAAGCCTGTACCACCTGAATGCCATAGATGGTCTTCGATCTGAATACGACAAAACTCAAGAGAAGGTCAATCGAATGATGGATCTACTCATCGAGGGTAGTATTACTAAAGATGACTATGACAGAAAGTTGAAAGAGCTTAAGTCAAAACAGCACGATCTCAATATACAAATTGAGGACCATACTAAGGCAGACGAAAACTATTATATTACTGCTTCTACAGTGTTAAATTTGGCTAAAAGTACATTGACGCTATTTGAAAGTTCCGAAGTGCAAGAAAAAAGAGCTATGCTCAATTATCTACTTCAGAACTGCGTCGTAAATGGGAAAAAGCTAGAGTTTTCAATACGATCTCCGTTTAACCATATACTAGAATTGCACAATCAACCTACTGGGCTCCGCACTGTAGATGAGGTTAGAACCTACTATATGCACGAGCGGTTATGTACACAAATATAGACATCCATGATGTAAGTGCTAAGTTAGAAGTAATGATTATGCAGTTTATGTTTAATTGGCAGCAATTGATTGGCGCATTCGCTGGCGCATTTATACCGTTATTTGCCTCACTAATGGTCTATTTTTATATTTCACACAAAAGTAAGAAGCGGGAGTTGGCAGAATTAGATCAATATACCGCATTGGCAGTAAATAACCTGGCAGAGTTGCGCTATGAGATGGAGATCTTTTTAAAAAGAGTTAGTGAATTAATTTCTACCTTACATACTGCAGAAAAGTATTTTTTTGGTTCAACAAACTTTCCAAAGCATAGAACATCTTACATACAAGAGATTTTAAGAAAGAAAACAGGTAGTTTATTTCTTGCAAATAAAATCACTTCTACATACTCCATGTTGCACGATATAGAAACAAGTGTGGAAGATTTCCAAGAGCATTTTGACCGTACTACACAAAGAAATCATGAAGTAGTTTTTTTGTCCGTGCCAAAAGTAAGACGCGTTGAGGGAGTAGATGTTCGGGAAAGTGTGACACCAGAAGAACAAAAAGAGATCTACCTCACAGGGTTGGTTGGAATTAAAAATATGGTCGAGCAAGCAATGTTAAAGAACATAAGCACTTGTATTTTTAGCTTGCTGTCAATAAGAATAGTTCTCAGAAGATATTATAAGAATGGATTATATTGGCGGTGGAAGTATGAAAGCGTCTCTTTTAAGTATTTTCGCAATAATACTGAGTTAAAGGAATATAAATATACATCCGTAGACAGGGTAATGGGTGTTATTGAGGAAGAGATTAGTAAAGATATGCAAAACTTAGAGGAGAATTACAGAAAGCAGTTTATAGATCCAGACACTACAAAGGCAAACTCGTAATTTTGTTCGCACCGACTGCTAATGGCAGCCTGCTTCAACCTGCATATCGCCGGAAGTTTAAGAAATGTGATCACATTATACCAATTTCAAAATTGTGATGTAAAGTATTGTCAAGTATAATGCTTATTACATGAAGGACACTCTATACATAATTACGAATATTTCCATGCCAGGTATTTGCAAGGTTGGGATAACAAAAAATCTAGAAAAGCGCCTGGATGACCTTAATAAAACTTCTACACCGACAAGGTTTCAGGTCTATGCAAGCTACAAGCTAGATAACGCCGAGATAATGGAACAAGAAATATTTCAGCATTTTTCTGATAGCAGGCTTAATAGAAAACGTGAATTTTTACAGGAACACCCTGAGCGAGTGTGTGACTTTATACAAGACAATAAGAGTATACGAAGGGAAACTGATAAAAATGTTACTGGTAAGTTTACCAAGTTAGGAATTGCAGAAGGCGAAGTATTAAAGTTTAAGGAAGGTGAGGATATTCATAATAAAATAACCGCAACTGTAGGTGTAGGAAACAATATTATTTTTAGAGGTCGTAAAACATCACTATCTAAATCTGCTCAAATTATTCTGAGAGAGGTTTTTGATAAAAACTGGAAAGCTGTTCAAGGTTCAATTTTTTGGACATATAAAGGTAAGACCATTAGAGAGTTAATGGATGATAACAACTTATAAAATGGTTATGGATGATCAAAAAAACCAAGACTTTTTTAGAGCTGAAGATTTAGCGGAAAAGCTAAGTGTAAATATAATGACAATTTATCGGTACATTAAAGCTGGTAGGCTAAAAGCTTATAAGTTTGGCAAAGAATTTAGAATAGAAAAGAAAGATTTTCAGGAGTTTCTAGAGAATGCAAAGGTGAAATAACGAAAATGGTAAAAATCAAAAAAATCGAGAATAGGAGGTATATCGGGAACAAAACCAAGTTAAGAGACTGGATAATTTCTACTATACAAGCAGAATGCGAGACAGGAGGATCTTTCGCAGATATTTTCGCTGGAACTGGAACTGTTTCTGTTGCAGCGGCACCTCATTTTGAAAAAATTATTTTGAACGACATACTTCATTCAAACTTTGTCTGTCACAAAGCTTTTTTTAGTAATAATAATTATAACCTTGTTAAATTAACAAAAATAATAGAAAAATATAACTCACTAGATCATAAACGAATAAAGGCAAACTACTTCTCTAAAAACTTTGGTGGCAAATATTTCTCAAAAGATGTGGCGAAACTGATTGGCTTTATCAGAGACGATATTGAGAGTAAAAAAAATAGTTTGTCCGAAAAAGAATATTATATTTTACTTACCTCACTTATATATTCTGTAGACAAAGTAGCAAATACAGTTGGACATTATGATGCTTATATTAGGAAGACCCCGAAATCTACAGATTTTTCAATGTTTCTTATTGAGCCATTCTATATGGGAGACGTTGATATATATCAAGAAGATGCTAATGAATTGGTATTAAGAATAAAAGCCGATGTTGTATATATTGACCCCCCTTATAATTCACGACAATACAGTCGCTTTTATCATCTCTTAGAAACGCTAATAAAGTGGGACAGTCCAGAACTATTCGGCACTGCTTTGAAGCCAGAGACAGAAAATTCCAGCGATTATTGCAAAAGCAAAGCCCCTGATGTATTCGATAATTTAGTGAAGAGACTTGATTGCAAGTATATTGTTGTTTCTTATAACAATACATACGCATCTAAAAGTAATTCCTCTAGAAATAAAATATCTCATGATCAGATAATCAAAACTTTAGAAAGTAAAGGCAAGACCAAGACCTTTAAAAAGAGCCATAAGCACTTTAATGCGGGGAATACTGATTTTGCTGATCATCAGGAATGGCTATTCGTAACAAAAGTACATGAATAGCAAAAACCACAAACGCTCACCTTTTTTTTATGTTGGTGATAAATATAAGTTAATCTCGCAAATAAAAGAGCTGTTCCCCAGAAAGATTGGACGTTTTTATGAACCTTTTATGGGAGGGGGTACGGTTTTCCTTAATGTTGAAGCAAAAGAGTATTTCTTAAATGATATTGATCCAAATCTTCTAGATATCCATAAATGCCTAATACAACATTCCGCTAAAGCAAATATATTTTTTAGAAAGATTGAAAAACTTATAAAGAAATTTAATCTCTCAAGGTCATACTATGAAGATATTGTTCCCAGTGAATTTAAGACAAAATGGAAAAAGACTTACTACGCTAAGTTTAATAAAGAGAATTACATTAAGATGCGGTCAGAGTACAATTCTTCTAAAAAGAAAGACCCTCTCTTACTTTATTTGTTGTTAATTTATGGGTTTAATCGAATGCTTCGTTTTAACAGAAGCGGTAAGTTTAATATCCCGGTAGGGAATGTGGATTTTAACACAAACACAGTTAGTGCACTAAATGGATATTTTGAAGCAGTCACGGATAGAAAAATTAACTTATTTAATGAAGATTTTAAGATATTCATTGAAAAGCAAAATTTTAAAAAAGACGACTTTGTGTACATTGACCCTCCGTACCTTATTACGTTTAGTGAATACAATAAAATTTGGAATGAAGAGCAAGAAAAAGAACTTTTACGAATAATAGAGGACTTAGACAAAAAGGGTGTTAACTTTGCGCTTTCGAACGTAACCCACTACAAGGGTGCTGAGAATAGGCTTCTCATAAGTTGGTTAAAAGACTATAATGCATATGATATCCGGAGTAATTATATTAGTTATCATAACAATTCCCTTAAAGAAATTAAGGAAGTGCTAATTACAAACTATGACCACTAAAGGAACAAAAAGAAAGCCTACATTTAAGCAAATGGCTTTTGAAACAGCTGTTAGAAACCCGGAAAGGTATATGGGTATTATAGCTGCGGTTAAGAAATATGAAGGGGTGGTTTTAGATGATGATAATTTACTCGATATAGTTTCCAATCTTTACTTAACAGGAGAGGTTACTAGTGAAAAAATTAGTATTTCGGAAAACACAAAAATTGGTGACATTGTAGAAGATGTAAAGAAAACAAACGCAACTCGCAGAGCAGACGGTGGTTTCCCCGAAGGTTATGCATCTCGTTTTTGGACCTATATGAGAACCTTATCTGAGCTAGGATTTGTTTATGCTCAATACAATAAGTCTTTCAAAATATCAGACATAGGAAGAAAGTTAATTGAAGGTGAAATTGATGAACAAGAAGCATTTTCAATTCAAGCAATGAAATTTAATCGCCAATCGCCATACAGAAACGTAAGTAATGACTATAACTTTTTCAGACTAGCTCTTGAGGTGCTGATCTGTCTTAAGAAAAAAGGAAGTAAATTAAGTTACGAGCAATTTGTTGTATTGATGTTTAATCAAAGCGGGAACTCGAAAGAAACTTTAGACATACTTGAAGAAAACACTTTTTCAGATGAAGGAGATGTTCATAAGTTTGTTTCTGAACATTACGGAAGTAAGCTTAAGGTTAATACAGTGACTAGGGATTACCCAGATGTTGTGCGCCGTTTAATGGTAATTTCGGGCTTTGTTACTATCAGGTATGCAGGCAAGAAGTTTATTGAGATTAATGAAAATAAGCTAAATTACATAAATGCGATGCTTTCCTTGGAGTTTATTTTGAAAGATGAGGAAAAGGCAGACCCAAAGGCATATTTTGATAAATTAGATAGTCAAAACGAGCAATATCTAGAGCTGGTTCATAAGTATCGAAATGAAGATGCTATTGATGGAGATGAGTACAGAAACAAAATTCACCAAATCATATCTATATATGAAATTACTGAAGAGAAAATACTAGAGAGTATTAAGGCTATTGGCGATCCGAGGAACGAGGTTATTCCTGAATTTAAAGAAATTCCGGCGCCGTTGAAGTTAGAATTTTATATATCAATATTGATTGCCTTGCGGTATAAAGACCGTTTTTCAATCAGACCAAACTATAAAGCTGACCATATAGGTAAACCATACTCTCACGCACCAGGAAATTATGGGGACATTGATGTCTACTCAGATGATATTTACTGGCTTATTGAGGTAACTTTAATTAGAAACAAAGCACAGCAGATGAATAATGAAACTACCTCTGTGATAAGACACCTGGATGCGGATGAAGAATTTAAGTATTATTCATCAAAATATCTCTCCTTTATTGCGCCGACAATACATGACGACACAAGAAGTTTTTTCGATGTTGCGGTGGTTCAAAGTCAGGTTGCCAAGCAAAAAATTCATATAAAGCCCTATACGGTGCAGTCATTTGTCCAAGTAACGCAGGCTGAGGAAAACTTGCAAGATATGGAAGAATATACAAAATTAGTATTCGATAAGTTTCGGGATCAAATAGCTAATTAAGATCGTCTGTATTTAATTCGTCCGCACTCATTTCAAGGCATTTAGTATTTTCGTTTCTTTTGTTTGCATATATTTACCATTTTACACAATGGAGAAAAACATGCTATTTTGTCTACAATATGAAGCGACAAAAGAAACGCAATCGTGCTGTAAATATTACATTTAACTTGCTTGAACATCATCCCGTTTTTGTTGCTGGAATGCACACTTTAAACACAGTATTTGATTTGCGCTTCCCACTCACATTGAATTTACCAATTACAGTTAACTATGTCGCAAAGTCTAACAGTACCGCATCTGCTATGCTGGAGTTACTTTCGAAATTTAATCTTCCTCAAGGTTGTGTAAACGAAATTTATACAGAGATATTTGAACGTTCTTTATCTGATAAGGAAAATCGTAGCGCAGCACGATTTATACCTGCTGTTGATATGAAAAACGAAACTATGCTCGACAGAGGTAAGTTTTATTTGGAAGTTGATGCTGATGCTAGTAAAGAGGAGATTATATATGCATGGCGACAGGCAAAAAAAGAAATCGAAAACGAAGAATATGGCGAAGACATTTCAGACTTTGATGAACTGGGGGAGAAAGTGTGGGAGCTGCACCTTTCTGGGGCAGGGCGTGAAAAAATCAGGGATGTTTTGAGAGGAAAATACGAAAAACGTGTCAATAAAAATGAGCACAAAAAAGATACACCAATGATGCCAGAAGATGTTGATAGGCTAAAATCACGCTATAGAGCTAGGTTAAGTGAGTTAGCACCACTCCCAAAAGGGTATTAAGTGTTTCCGTAGACGAACTGTTCTGTCGTAACCGACATTACAGCATCACCAGTATATTCTTAACGCATGGTTGATTTATCAGCACATGCACTTAGTGAGTTATCGGTCCTGCTGGGGCAGGACTATCCTAAACATAGTTTTTCGGACGATGAGGTTCGGAATATTGGGCATGGGTTGTGTTCGATCGTGCAAATACTCTCTACAGAGTAATTTATTAGTTCCTTTATGGTTTTGTAGACGGTGGTTCAGTGTCTTCGCCGAAAAAGAAGAAACTCAAAACATTGTTTATGTGTAGATGTCAGTGCCCGCTATGACTGTGGCGACTTGTCAACGGGCGACCTCATCTGCTCACAAACATGAATTCACTGTTCAACTTTTCAGACAAAAATTTCAGAATATTTTGAAGGGGTTCTGACTGAATGAAGTAGAACAGTTCTACAAAACAATTATAACAAACATTGCCTATGAGGGATAAAAAAGTCGCCTTTGAACAAAAGTGTCGACAAGAGTTGAAAAACGCAGAAAAACACACAAAGAAGTATAGAAGAACCGTTCAAATACGAATTGAGAAAGGTTTACACGAGAGGGTAAGAAGGGAGGCTAGGTTAAACAATACGACAATGTCAAAGATATTGGATAAGTTGTGCGGAGCATCCTTACCGATTTTGAAAGGAAAGAATTAAAAAGTTTATAAGAATTAACTTAACTAGCTTATGAAATGCAAATTTGAAATCCGGAAAGGAGAAAAATGTAATTCCAACGCAATGGTAGGAGAAGAACTTTGCTTCAGTCATAACCCAAAGGCAGAAAATGCTAAACGCGAGGCTGTAAAAAAAGGAGGAGAAGCACGCAAGAGAGAACGTGGATTATTGGAGCCAGTTGACATTAAGTCACGAAAAGATGTTATTGCACTTCTGGAAGATGTCATTAATCGTATGAGAAAGGAAAAGATGACATACCAGGAAGCGAATAGTATTAAGTCACTTTCGAAAATTTTGGTAGATCTACTAAAAGAACAAAAATTCCATGATGATGCCAACGGGTGGCGGGCATGATATTATGAATATGCAGCCTACAGTGTTAAATAATAAGTACGGAGATAGTACCTCTTTTCTAGGTCCAATTGCGGACAGTAAGGGGCAGCTATCCTCCACAATTGGTGTCTCCGTACATTCAATACTGTGGGCTGCAGGCTCTGGCTGTCCCTTTTTGTGTTTGGGCAACACGAGCCGATTATTAAGTAATCGGTTTTTATTATGAAAATTACAAATACTCCAACAGAGGTAAAATGGGAAAGTAGGTGGGTAAAGGTTCTTGTTACTGGTGTAGGTATATTTTTTGCACTTATGTTTGTAGTGACATTATTTCCTGGGGGAGGCAGTAGTTCAGTATCTCCAAATGGTTCAGTTAATGTAGTGGCTAAAGAAGAAAGCATTATTCAATATGAAGTATTGCGTAACTGGCAGCCCAATAAAGACAGTAATGCTATAGGGTTGGAAATATTAATTAAGCCAAGTGATTTATCAGAGAAGAACATAGTAGATTTGGCGAAGGAGTTCTCTAATAGGTCTAATACTGTTGTGGTTAAAGTTTATACAAGTAAGGAAGCCTGGGATGCTGGAAAGAGCGAGGATTATAGTTCTGTATGGAAAGGGGGATACATTGCTTTCTATATGAAAAGAGGAAATGTAAATGAAGTTAGGTGGATGCAAGAAGTAGGTAAATTATCTTCATTATTTGGAAAAAAGGCACAAATAAAATAAGTAAATGACTACTCCTGCACTCAAATATTTCATATATGCAAGAAAATCTTCTGAGGCTGAAGATAGGCAAGTTGGGTCAATACAAGACCAGCTGAGTGCTTTAGAGAAGGTGGTAGAGTATCGAAAGCTGGAGATTGTGGGTGTGTTTAAAGAAGCGAAGTCTGCAAAAAGTCCAGGACGGGAACAGTTCACGAAAATGATAGAATGTATTAGTAAGGGTGAGGCAGATGGGATACTGTGTTGGAAGTTAAATCGCCTAACACGCAATCCGATTGATGGTGGTACGTTGAGCTGGATGCTTCAGCAGGGGGCTATACAACAAATTATAAGTACTGATAGGGATTATAATCCAACAGATAATGTGCTTATGATGCAGGTGGAGTTTGGCATGGCAAATCAGTTTTTACTTGACCTAAGTAAAGATACAAAACGAGGACTAGTAGAGAAAGCCGAGAGAGGCAGTCCCCCATACTCTGCGATTGTTGGATATCTCAATACTCCCAACGAGATAAAGAAGATGAAGTTTTGGCGTAAAGATGCTGAGCGATTTGAGCTTGTGCGTAAAATGTGGGATATGATGCTGAGTGGTAAATATACACCACCTCGCATAATGGAAATAGTAAATAATGAGTGGGGTTTCAAAATGCCAGACCGTAAAGGTTTAACAAAACAAGAAGGCATCTCTCGTAGTGCGATATATAAAATATTCACAACACCAGCATATACAGGCAAGTTCGAGTATCCAAAAGAAAGCGGTAAATGGTACGAAGGCAAATATCCTGCAATGGTAACGGAAGCGGAATATAATCACGTCCAGCGCCTTCTAAAAAAACGAGGTAGACCACTCGCCATGAAGCGCAAATTTGCATTTACAGGCTTTATGAAATGTGGCGAGTGTGGTTGCGGTGTTACTGCAGAAGAAAAGCATCAAATGATTTGTTCTGAGTGTAAACACAAGTTTGCATATCTAAATACAGAACGATGCAAAAATTGCGATACGCTGATTGAAAATATGAAAGAACCAAAGGTTCTAGAATACATTTTTTACCACTGCACCAAGAAGAAAAAGGATCATAAATGCAGCCAAGGATCTATTCGTCTTGAAAAACTTGAAGAAGCAATAGAAAAGTTTCTTTCTAGTATAGAAATTAGTCAAAAATATCTAGACTGGGCATTAAAGCATCTAAGGCAGTCTCATGGCGTAGAAAGCATGTCTCGTAGTGCAATACTAGAAACACACAAGAAAGCTCACCAGAGGGTATCTGAGAAGCTTGATAGGCTATTAGATATGAGAATGAATGGAGAACTAACAGAGAATGAATATAAGAGCAAGAAACTATCTTTGTGTTCTACAAGGGAGAAACTGCAAGAGACAATGCTAAACATAGATAAGCGACAAGATAATTGGTTGGATAGTGCAGAACAAGCTTTTATATTTGCGTCCGAAGCGAGAGGTAAATTCCTAGGTGGAGACATTGATGGCAAAAGAGATATTTTAGCAACCCTTGGTTCGAACATGGTTCTTTTGGACAAGAAAGTGAGCATTCAAGCTAATAAACCATATTCAATCTTACAAAAAGGGATACAGAAATCACCCTCTGCATTAGAAGGGTTCGAACCTAAAAAGACCCAAGTAAAACAAGGGTCTTTTAAGCCATCTGAGCACCATATGGATGCATTGCTCCGCGGACAGGATTCGAACCTGTGACCTACCCGTTAACAGCG
>CEQS01013357.1_pt1 | contig 22293 bp, 24 predicted proteins | sample 530981 | NCBI WGS metagenome assembly CEQS01 (sample SAMEA2621176, study PRJEB7988) | marine metagenome | biome: marine biome (ENVO:00000447); feature: mesopelagic zone (ENVO:00000213); material: "saline water (ENVO:00002010), including plankton (ENVO:xxxxxxxx)" | depth 800 m
CTGCCCATGCAGAAGTCGGTCAAAGACCGCTTCGTTCTATTCTGGTGCGCAGGAGAGGACTTTAACCTCCGTGGGTTGTTCCACTAGCTAAAACTGAACAATGTGCAGGCGAGAGGACTTGAACCTCCACGGGTTGCCCCACTAGTGCCTAAAACTAGCGCGTCTACCAATTCCGCCACACCTGCACACTATTCACTTTTGAAAACTTGGTTCGACAATCTCTCAGATTGTCTCACCTACTAATTTCGCCACCTGCCCAGAAGCCAGATGCGTGCGAGTATAGCAAATAATTTTAGATACCGCTAGCGTTTAGTAAACAAACGGTATTAGGCGATATTTTACCTCTTTCATGTATGCAACGTACTCAGGACTGTGTTTTAGAATTTGCTCTTCAAAATAAATACGCTGAGTCAAACAGAAAGTTGTGGTTAGGATAATCGCAAGATTGATCGGAGACATTGATAGGTTGAGGTAGCCAACAAACAGTACGATGTAAGAGAAATACATCGGGTGGCGAATAAATGCATACATGCCTTTAGTTTTAACTTTTCTCAAAGCAGGTGTCGTACCATGACTGGTGTTAAGCGAAAGATAAGCAGCTATTGCTAGGCTGCCACCTAGAAGCACTAAAACGTCACCGGCCAAAGGATTACTAGTTGTACCGTTTGGAGAAAGGGCTAAGGGTAAAAAAGTTCCAGCCAGGGCGAAAAACCACGGTAGGAAAGTTGTTGCTCTTTTCTGCGGGTTACCGCGCAAAATAAGTAGAACCACCACAGTTGTTTCCATGGCTAAAAATATCAGCACGGCTGGACTGATCCCGCCCTCTCTGATTGCTGTCACGTGATTAAAGATAAAATTTAAATACAATGTGACTAGTACAGCGGAGCTCAAATAGTTAAAATAACGATGGTGGATAGCTCTAGAAATTGTTTCTTTCATAATTTTGTTGGTTGAGTATAGCAAAAATGCATTTATATAACTACGAAAGCCGGCCTGGTCAAAGACCAGGCCGGCTTTCGTGCTGTCCGCCATCTAGGGCTCGATCGTTACACGATCAGTGCAGGTTGTTGATATTTTGGTCCAAGTTTTCCCAAAATATCTAACTAACCTTTTCGAGCCCGAAGAAACAGTTTCCCAAATTGTTTCTTTGGCTATGCAATAGAAAACCCCGGTAAATTGCCGGGGTTCCATATACTGTCCGCCATCTAGGGCTCGAACCTAGGACCGTCTGCTTAAGAGGCAGCTGCTCTACCAACTGAGCTAATGGCGGATTAAAAGTTGATGCGCCAAAGTGTACAATAGAATTTCTATTAAAACAAGATATATTTCTTACAATAAAAAGATTAGTCCAAACCCCTCGTTTTACTGTTAGACAGCTTGCTGCCAAACGTTTCTATCAATAATATAGGAGTAAACCATAAAGTTGGATCCACTGACATGTGTTCGTTTTCATACCCCAGTAGTTTTTTGGTTATCGCTAGGGTGATAATTGCCGCTAGTGCTCCAAACAGTAAGTCGATTGAATAGTGTTGCAGGAAAAAAAGAGTACCTACTGCATCTGCTAGTAAAAAGGTCACACCTAAGAGAGTGAGCCAAATATTTATGCGTCTTAGGTAAACTAATACTAGGATTCCCCAAATTATATGCATACTCGGGTTGCTGCTAACCGCATAACCGAGACCTGAGTAGTAAGACTCATCCCAGAAAATAGTCCAGGAGTTAACTTCTTCGTACCACGCAGTTCCACTTAGGTCGTTGTATAGGTAGCGGATTGGCTCTGTCTCAGTTTGTAGTTGTGAATATTTAGAATAATTTGAAAATGTGTCCGTGTTCGCTAGCTGTAAAGGTGCTATGGCTGGCAGGATGAGCCACATCGGTGCAGATATCACAACAGACATAAATAAAGCCAGTCCATATTCACGAGCTGTTCTAAAGGAAAACAAAGCAAGGAAAATTAATAGTGAAAAAACTATGACAATAGAATATCGATAAGATATTTCAATAAAGCTATAGAGCCATGGTATAGAGTCGACTGTAATTATGAGGTCGTGAATAAGTTGTGGAATTGATAATTTAACATCCAAAAACAAGTATAGCTGGCTGATTTTGCCTACCCATTCTATGTTTGTAAGCATAAATACGACCGTAACTACAGTTATATAAGTAAAGGCCATAAATAAAAACGTCATCAGGTATACGAAACAAGAAAACGCTTTTCTAGCTAGGGCTAATTCTTGCCATACTTTCGAATCGTTTTTCAGATAAGTTGCTGTTGCATAACCAAAAAGTAGAGAGACTGGTATCAAAAAAATCCATACACAGATTTGCAGCAGTTTTATCCGTGCAGATTCGGTCGATGAAAATTCAAGCGGAAGGAGAAATGAAGCAGCTAGTAGGCTCGTTGTTGTAAGGTGAGTAATTGAGGCTAGCCAAATTTCTACGGGTACACCCTTGAGTAGTCTTACAGTTTTGGTCAACGTTTTTTCAGACACAGTGTGCATATTGTAGCAGGGTGATATCTGGGTTAAAAATTTTGCCGGGACAAGAATGATCAATTTTCAAAGACCGCCAGGGAGCTTTAAAATGGAAATGCCTTTTTGTTGCGAACCCGCACGCCTAGAAGAAGGCAAGGCAAGAAATTATAAGATAAGTCCCTTTGTGACAGTCTTCCAGACTGTCACAACTACCAATTCCACTACGTTAAGTTTGTGCCGGGAGCGGGAATTGAACCCGCACGCCTAGAAGAAGGCAAGGGATTTTAAGTCCCTCGTGTCTACCAATTCCACCATCCCGGCAGGATGATGCGTATATCAATCCCACATAGTGAGATTGGCAGATGAGCGACTTAATTAAGTCCCTGTTCGACAATCTTCCAGATTGTCTCACCTACCAATTCCACCATCCCGGCAGGGAAAGTACGAGTAATATCTCGTGAGTCCTGGGTGGGATTCGAACCCACGCATGGCGGTTTTGCAAACCGCAGCGTTAACCACTTCGCCACCAGGACAATACTAAATTGTGCGTTGTACTTTAGCATTATTTTCACTCCAAAACAAAGGATAATTTGCTATAATTTTACATATGGAAAATGAAGAAAAACAGGGTGTGTCTTTACGTAAGAGTAAAAAAGCTCGTTTATATGTGATTGGAGGCCTGCTCCTAGTTGTTGTTTTATTGGGTATTTTTGTTGAAAGTTTGCGGATCTGGATGGTTGGTGTTGGAATTGTGCTGTTGGTAGCGCTTGGTTTTGAAGTGGCTAATACTGATGTCGATCTTGGTTCGGTGATGGAAACTGGATCAATCTCTGACTCAGTCATTGAGCGAGACGAGAACGGAAATCTAATGGAAGCTGAAGACGGAGGATTCCTTACTCGTATTCTTCGCGATAAGGAAGGCAACGAAGTGCCAGAAGGCACCGCCGGAGCTAAGTTTGAAGACGAATATAACTGTGATGATTTCTCTACTCAACCTGAGGCCCAGACGTTTTACGACAATGCCGGCGGAGTTGAAGGTGATGTGAATCGTCTTGATGGCAACAAAGACGGCGTGCCGTGCCAGGCTCTGCCAGCTAATTAGCTTATCTGGTATACTGCCAATGTTATTGGAGGTAATAACTTGAATTGAGTATGTCTTACAAAATAGAAGAAGTGGAAGGGATTGGTCCAGAATATGGATCAAAATTACGTGAAGTTGACATCCAGACTACGGAAGATCTTCTCCGTCGTTGTGGTGACAAAAAGGGTCGCGAGGGAGTTTCAACTGAAACTGGAATCAGTGAGAAGCATTTGCTTGAATGGGTAAATCTTTCCGACCTTATGCGTATCAACGGTGTAGGTGAAGAGTACGCTGATCTTCTGGAAGAAGCTGGAGTTGATACCGTAAAGGAGTTAGCAACTAGAAACGCTGAGAATCTATCGGCCGCTATGGCTGAGGTAAGCGAGAAGAAGAATCTCACAGATCGCGTTCCATCGGCTGACACTGTTCAGGGATGGATTGATGAAGCAGGGAAAATGGATCCAACGGTTTCTCACTAGAAATTACTCTAAATTAGGAATAAAAATAACCGACGCGAGAGCGTCGGTTTTTTGATTACCAGCCAAGACGTTCGCTACAGAATGTGTGAAGTAGCTTGTTGTGCTGGGGGATGCCAAATTCTGGCAGGTTGTCACGTGAGAATTCGATTTCGTGACGCGCTACTGTTTCTTCGTTTGGCACGAATTCGTTAATCATAGTCACGCCGGGCATAACTGTTGCATAGTTGAGCATAAGCCTGCCTTTGCCAGCATCGTCGAAAGAGCCTGGAAGCACACGTTTCTTGTCTTGTGCATCAATTTCGATACAGAGCTCTTCCTCTCCCTCAGCTGCCAAGCTTCCACGCCAGCCACCGTGTTTCTCCTCCATGTAGCCACTGAGGAGTGCAAGTTCGTTAGGGTATTCTTTCATTTGCGGTGACCGCTTTCCAGCCAGCAGTACACCGCCGTCACCCCAAAGGTCGGTAAGGACCAATCCGATAATAACCGGCTTTGGGTTTTGGTAGCGGTCGGCTTTGTTTTTGGCAATTGCCTGAAGTAGAAGAAACTCTTGGTCTGAAATTAGTTCCAACAAGCGAACGTTTTCGAACGTAGTTGTGATCTCAATTCGGTGAGGGAATTCGAGGCAGTGTCGACAGAGCGGAAAAAAAGTTTTTCCGGCCACGCCGCGGTAAGTCTCGGTATGAGCATCCTCAGCGATTTTCTTATTGCATGACACGCAGGTGTCGGTTAGTTCGTAGGCCACTTAGTTATCCTCCGATTGAACAGGGCTGTGATTATACTAGGGGAAAATAATTGATAGTCAAATAAAAAAGCGGTGAATTTCTAACGAAATCCGCCGTTTTTTATTTTTGTTTCTCAGCTTCAATTTGCTTTGTTAGCTCATCTATGTAACGCACATAGATCAAATTTCAACATGAATGAGGACTGTATTTAAATTCATTGCGGGATGTTGCACAGCAAAGTCTGGCTGCAAATAATTCATCCTGCGTCATTGAACAACTGTTCAGCTCCTTACTCTTCATTATTTTCGCTCAGACTTTGCTGTGCTTTGATCTCCGCTGAAATCTGATCTATGTGCTGTCGGTGCTTCTCGCCGGCGTCAACCATAAATTCCAAATGTGGTATGTGTTTTATGCGGGCATTTTTCTTTAAATAATTTCTCAACTCAGTACCGTTTCGTTTTAGAAAAATTACCGCGTCATTTTCACGACCGTCAGGAATCGTGGTCACAAAAATAATTGCCCGTCGCATGTCAGGTGACAAATCCACATTTGTAACGGTAATCATCGGATCACTGTTAGCTTCGTTGCGAATGAAAGTGGCAGCCATCTCTTTCAGGAGGCCGGTTAGTCTGATGTGACGGTCATTGCTCATATTGTCCTTAGCTAACGACAGTATCGAAAGGTTTTAGGTAGTCTCCAGGAGCAATTTCAGCCTTGGTTTCTAACTGAAGACCAAACTCACCTTCGGTTACTTGTTCTACGTCTGACTTAGCTTGCTGGAGATTCTTAACGACACCTTTGCCGATCTCAATGTCGCGACGGAGGATGTTTACTTTCTGGTTTAGTTTAATTGCGCCCTCGTCTACTCGTCCACCAAGTACGTGAATACTCTTTTGCATACTAAAGTGCTTGAGGATTTTAACTGATCCCGTTACTACTTCCTCTTCCTTCTTCGGAGTACGGTTTTTAAGGGCGGTATTGAGCCATTCAGATAGTTCGTAGATGATGTCGAAAGTGTCAATTTCTACCTCAAGACGTTCAGCCAAGTCTTGCGCTGCTCGTTCAACTTTTACATTGAATCCAACGATAATAGCGTCTTCTGTAGCGCTTACATTCTGAACGTCGCTTACAGTTACGTCACCTACTCCAGTATCGATCACTTTTACGTGGATACGATCTGATTCAAACTTATCAAGCTCGTGTTGGATGGCGTCGATGGTTCCGAGTACGTCAGCCTTAATAAGGATAGGTACAGTTGGCAGGTTGCTGCGCTTGGCTGGAGTTGCAGCGGAGTCTTTACTGTCTGACGCTGAGATAGCAGCTTCAGCTTCCTTCTTGTTTTCAACGGTAGTGAACTCTGATCCCACTTCTGGAATTTCAGTGAAACCAACAATTCGAACTGGTGTAGAAAGTCCGGCTTCGCGTACAGTTTTACCTTGGAAATCCTCCATGATACGAACTGGGGAGTAGGCGTTGCCAGAAACTACACATTGTCCGCTTTTAAGAGTTCCATTAGTTACGATCAAAGTAGCGGTGTTGCCACGCTTGGGGTCGAGTTTAGCCTCGATCACTTTTCCGGAAGCAGAGGCGTTAGTGTCGCCTGAGAGTTCGGCTAGATCAGCCGCCAGCACAACCAAGTCGAGTAGTTCGTCGATGGCGGTTCCTTCTTTGGCTGAAACTCCGACCCAAGGGATGTCGCCACCCATACCTTCAATATAGATTTCGTTTTCAACTAGACTAGCTTGGGTTTTGTGAATATCAGCTCCAGGCTTATCGATCTTGTTAATGGCAACTACATAAGGAATATCAGCTGCTTTAATAGACTCAAGGGCTTCGAGCGTTTGCGGCTTAACGCCGTCTTCTGCTGAGACCATGAGAATGGCGACGTCAGCTACGTCAGCTCCGCGCAGACGCATTTTTTGGAAAGCTTCATGTCCAGGAGTGTCTAGGAAGGTGATGGCTTCTTCTTGGCCTTCTGAGGTGGTGTGTGGCACAACATACGCCGAAAGGTGCTGGGTGATTCCACCCGCTTCGCCGTCGACAATATTACTCTTACGGATTGTGTCGAGTAAGGTCGATTTTCCGTGGTCAATATGACCCATTACCACCACCACCGGCGGTCGCTTCACTACGTTCTCTGCCGTATCTTTTTTCTTTTTTGCCATAACTTTCTAAATTGCGTACCACGCGATAAAACCACCCGAGGGGAGTTAGCTACTAAAAGGTGACAAGAGCATAGCAAATTATTGCTTTTTTTGCACCTTATGTCATGATTTTCGAATGTTTGGGAAGAAAACTAAAAATCAGCGAGTGTATCTAGACTGGGCGGCTGCGACGCCGCTTTTGCCGGAGGCAAAAGCGGCGATGGTGCCATATCTGAGTGACTCTTATGGAAATCCTAGTGCGATACACCAAGAAGGCATGATTGCTCGTCGCGGCGTTGAGCTTGCGCGCGAACAACTAGCCAGGGCGGTTCAGGTGCGACCCGAGTATGTAACTTTTACTGCGGGCGGAACCGAGGCTAACAATCTGGCTATTTTAGGGGTTGTTAAAAAGATGGAAGCTGTTGGTCGACCTTATTCAGAGATGGAGGTTATTACAACGAGAATTGAACATCCGTCCGTATTAAGTACTGTGGAGGAATTGAGTCGTCTGGGTGTGGTAATTAAATTTGTATCAGTCGATGAAACTGGAAAAGTGATTCTTTCTGAGCTTAGGAAGTCATTAAGTGAAAAAACTGTCTTAGTCACAATTGCCTACGCCAACAGCGAGATTGGTACCGTCCAACCACTTCATAGCATTAAGAAGGCAATTAAAGAAACGGAGCAAAAATTTTCTACCACAGTTTACCTCCACGTTGATGCAGCTCAGGCGCCATTATGGCTTCAGTGTCAGTTTGATGCGGTAGGGGCGGATTTTATGACCCTCGATACAGCGAAGTGTTGTGGTCCGAAAGGAGTTGGCATATTGATTCGTAGCCATCGAGCAGAAATTACTGCTGTGACTTTCGGCGGTGGCCAAGAATCAGGTTTGCGACCAGGGACGGAAAACGTAGCGGGGATCGTCGGAGCGGGTGTTGCGATTGAGTGGGCGCAAGCGGGATGGCGCGAACGAGCGGAGCTTGTTTGCGCAGTTCGTGACCAAGCGATTGAGTACATTCAGACCAAAATTCCTGCGGCGACTCTAAACGGCGCAACCGGAGAGGGTCGGATCGCCAACAATATTAATATTTCAGTTCCGGGGCTTGATACAGAGTTTACGTCGGTGATTTTAGATAAAGAAGGATTCGCAGTTAGTACCAAGAGCGCCTGTTCCGGCGCCGGCGGGGGAGAAAGTGTTGTGGTTAAAGAAATCACTAACGACCCCGCCCGCGCTACCTCAACCTTACGCATTACTCTTGGTCCAGACACTAAAACAGAAGATCTGGAAATACTTACGGAAGTTCTAAAGAAACACATTGATAAGATGTCGGAGATACTTTGACTCTAGCCTATATTTATTGCAATATAGAAGAACCAATCTCAAATCAAACCGCAATTATTTTTGGTATTGATGCGGCTGCTGCACGAGTTTGGCAGCCATAATCCAAGCCATTTGATTTGAAATTGGTTTCTGAACGGTGCGTACTAGAAAACGACTGTAAATGGATGTTAGTGAGATGACGAAAGCCGAACTGTAGTGCCGTATAATGTAATTAAACTTGAACTTAAAATGATGCCGAATTTTCACAACTTCACCACGAAAGCCAAGGAAGCTATCCGGAAAGCTCACGAATTGGCTATTGAACGCGGACAAAACCACGTCAGTCCGATCCACTTATTTACTGCTCTAGCGATGCAAGACGAGAGCGCTGTTATTGCCATCCTCGACAAGCTTGATATCGACGTGATCGCCTTTACTGATCTTCTACTTGAGGCGCTTGAGATGCCTGAATCAACTAATATTTCCCAGAGTTACCAACTGTATCTCACTCCAGAGCTAGCTAAGGCGTTGGAGTTTTCTGGCACTTACGCTGAGCAGCTCGGCGATTCATATGTAGGTGTTGAGCACTTGTTCGTTGCTACTTTGGAACATCCCGGTCCAGCGATTGAGATTATGCAGAGAGTTGGTATCAATAAGAAGCAAGTTGAGTCTGCTATTACTGACCTGCGCGAAAACAATACCCACGAAGCTCAGGCACCAAAGAAATTCCGTACCCTATCTAAGTACACTCGCAACCTAACCAAGCTAGCACAAGAAAATAAAGTCGATCCCGTGATTGGTCGTGATGTAGAAATCCAGCGAGTAATTCAAATTCTTTCACGACGTACCAAAAACAACCCGGTTCTGATTGGTGAAGCTGGAGTAGGTAAGACTGCTATCGCCGAAGGTTTGGCGCAGCAGATTGTACTCGGGCAAGTACCAGAATCGGTTAAAGAAAAAGAAATTCTTTCTCTTGATCTTGGTTTGTTGGTGGCCGGAACAAAGTTCCGCGGTGAGTTTGAAGAACGATTGAAGGCTGTGATGAAAGAAGTGGAGCAAGCGGCCGGCCGGGTGATTTTGTTTATTGATGAACTTCATACTATTGTCGGCGCCGGCCAAGCTGATGGTTCAATGGACGCGAGCAATATGCTTAAGCCGGCTTTGGCTCGGGGGGAAATTCGCGTGATCGGCGCCACTACACTGAAGGAGTACCAAAAGCACATTGAACGCGACCCAGCCCTTACTCGACGTTTCCAGCCAGTGTATGTGAATGAGCCGAGTCAAGAAGATGCGGTTGCTATTCTGCGTGGCTTAGCAGAAAAGTACGAGCTTTACCATGGTGTGCGCATCACTGACGACGCTATCATTTCAGCTGTAGACCTTTCATCGCGGTACATAACCGATCGTTTTCTGCCGGATAAAGCCGTGGATCTTATAGATGAGGCTGCCTCGGCGCTTAAGATTGCGCTTGAGAATAAACCAGAGGAGTTGGTTGACACCGATCGTAAGGTAAGGCGTTTGGAAATTGAACGGGAAGCTCTTCGTAAAGAATTGGAGGTAACCGACTCAAAAAAGAAAATCAAAGATCGGATTAAAGATATTGAAAAAGCGATTGGCGAACATAAGGAGACTACAGCCAACTTAGAAACTAAGTGGAAGAACGAAAAAGCGGCACTTGATGAAATCGGCACTCTTAAGAAAGAACTCGAGGAGCTTCGCTCTGAGGCCGATAATGCAGAAGCGATGGCTGATCTCACCCGCGCGGCTGAGATCCGTTACGACACTATTCCGGCGGTAGAGAAAAAATTGGCCACCAAAAATAAGCGTCTAAAGACTCTTCAGCGCAGCCGGCGCTTACTCAAAGAAGAAGTAACCGACGAAGACATCGCTTCGGTAGTATCACGTTGGACTGGTATCCCAGTTTCTCGCATGCTCGAAGCCGAGGTGGAGAAGTTGGCTCGTATGGAGGAAGTTCTGAAGGAGCAGGTAATTGGTCAAGATCACGCAGTGCAATTGGTATCAGATGCAATTAAGCGCTCACGAGCCGGAATCGCTGATCCTGAGCGACCGATCGGTTCGTTCTTATTCCTTGGTCCGACTGGAGTTGGAAAGACAGAACTGTCTCGAGCGTTGGCCGATTTTCTTTTCAATGATCGCGACTCTTTGATTAGAGTCGATATGTCTGAATTCATGGAGAAGCACTCTGTATCGAAGCTGGTTGGTTCGCCTCCGGGATATGTTGGTCACGATGATGGTGGTGGTTTGACTGAGAAAGTACGCCACCGTCCTTACGCTGTGATACTGCTCGATGAGGTTGAGAAAGCGCATCCGGAAGTGTTTAATATTCTTCTTCAGGTGCTCGACTCTGGCCACTTGACTGACGCCAAGGGACGTAAGGTGAACTTCAAGAACACGGTCATTATTATGACTTCTAACATCGGTGCTGAACACATCGACCGCATGTCCACCTTTGGTTTCGCTGAAGATCGTGGAGAAAGTGCGCAGTACATGCAGGCCAAGGATAAGGTAATGGATAGCCTTAAGAACTACTTCCGTCCAGAATTCCTTAATCGTCTTGATGAAATTATTACCTTCGAACTACTTTCTCAAGATGTTCTGGCCAAGATCGTCGATATTCAAGTGGCAGATGTAGTGGAACGTTTGGCTAAGAAGGAGATCGGCCTGGCTGTTTCAAATGATGTGAAGAAGTACCTAGCAGAAAAAGGTTACGATCCTAAGTTTGGAGCTCGACCACTTCGTCGACTTATTCAAAGTAAGATTCTAACGCCAGTGGCCAACATGATGGTTGGAGAGGGAATGCTACAAGGTGGTACTGTAAAGGTAACAATGAAAAAGGGCAAGGTGAATGCCGGAGGCAGAGAGGGTGCTCTGGGGTATGAACTAGACTTCGATATAAAAAAGAAAGGTCGCCGCAACCCACCTAAGAAGGCGGCTTCAAAAGGAAAAATAAAAAGAGAAAAAGAGACGGTAACAGCATAAAGAATTAAAAAACAGGACGGCTTCAGCGGTCCTGTTTTGGTTATTGCCCACCCATTTTGTACACGCGGGTAACTGTCTTGTACAGAATCCAAAACCTGAAACAAAGCGATTCCCGGCGCATGCGCCAAAGACGATCTAGAACGGCCTCGCGATAGTAATCAGTTCGGCCGAAGATCTGTTTCAGTCCTGTTATGCCCGGCAGTTCGTCATGGCGACGTTCCCAGCTCACAACGATCCCAATCGCTTCTTCTGACTCTGGTGGCGTTTTTGACCTCGGCCCGATGAACTTCATGGTTCCGTTTACGACGTTTAAAAGCTGAACCAACTCGTCAACGTGACTCCTTCTGATGAATCTACCTAGTTGAGTGATTCGAGAATCGTCGTTACTGGTGACAGGTTCATTTGAGTCGATTATGTACATCGAGCGCATCTTCCAGATGGGATATGGACACCCTTGGTAACCGATCCGAGTTTGACGAAAGAAAGCTGGCAGTGTCGGGTCTGAGATTTTGATCAAGATCCAAATAATAGCCAGAAGCGGAGATGCCAGCACGAGCAAGACAAAGGCAGTGGTTTTGCGAAGAACAGAAGTGATTATCATTCGACTTCCTAAGTTTGAACTTTTGCCAATAAAATCCCAATATTACTCTTTTGTCAAATAATTGTTTGCTATACTTTTTATATGAATTCAGAAGAGGAGCAGTCATACCAAGAACAGTCAGCCTACCAAGAGCAAATTCCGGAATACTATCAAGATGAAGCGGTGTACAAAGAGCAAGTTCAGCCTATGGTTGATTTGTCCATACTTAAGATGCCTTTTTGGTTGCAGACAACTCTTCTCGGCTCTTTAGTTTTGGTTTTGGGGGTGTCTACCTGGCTAGGTTACGGTCGTTATCAAGGTTTCCAAATTACCCAAATTGATATGCCGGTGGAAGAGTCGTGGCCAACACTGGCTTCTGGTACCGATTCGATCAGTCCCTCTCTTTCTGTACCGGCAGCACAACAGCCACCACAAAACGTTGTTGCTAGTGGTTGGTTTTACTCCAACCGGGTTAATCTTAAGTTCCAATTACCGTCAGGGTGGGTTGAGGTTGGCGAAAATATTTTGAATCTACCGCCGGGTATTTCTGACACCAAGTTCGTTTTACTGCAACCAGAAACAGGTTGTGTTATTGCGGGTGGCGATTTCGATCGCGAAGCGGCTGACTATGTTCAAACCTCGTTCGGGGGAAGAGTTGTAGGCGATATTTCTCAATATGATGGTAGTTGGTTTACCAACCAGGCCTACCATCCCAAGGCGATTGAATTTTCCGATAACACTAGACAGTATTTGAGTTACGAACTGCGTCATACTTATAATCTCGACGATATAGATTTAATGCTTTGGAATAGTAACTTGAGTTCAGTGCGGGAGAGTTGCAACGAGGACTTTGAGTCATTATTATCTTCTATCAGTCATCACTATCAAATTGGCCGGCCGGAGACATACGAAACAGTTGATTTCTTTATTAAAGGTATTCGCTATCAGAGCGGCGACAGTCTTTCTAAGTTGGTCTACAAAAGCGGCATTGATGGGAATACCTATGAGGTACTTACCTTATCGGCAAAGCCAACGAACACCGCTTTATTTTTTACAGATGGTCGCTTGTATTATGTTGGTTCGAAAAAACAAAGTGTCGGTATTCTAGCTTCCAGTGCAAATAATCAAATATATTACGTTGATCTTAACACCTACGAACAGGGGGTGGTGAATAGACTTGATCCGATAACTCATCCGCTGATTGCCTCTTTATACGTAGTTGGTAATGATCTGTATTATCTTAGCGGCCCAGACGACATTTATCGCTGTGTCGATGGGCCATCCCGTGATTGTTCACTGGCATTAAATAAGATTCCTTTAGACAGCCCTGCTGATGCTTCTGTTTTGGCCACTAGTACACCAGCCACCTCCTTTGTTGGTTATTCGTCTGAACAAGACGCTTTATTTATGGAAACTGGTTATGGTGATGCTGGCTGTGTTGGAGTCCAGTTGTATATCTTCGAAAATGGTGGCGTGTCAACTGGCCCTGAGCTGGGCGGTTGTATACAAAATATGGTTGATGGTACTAGTGATGCTGGGTACGCAGAATATCGCAGCGAAATGGATACGCTCGAAGAAGAGGTTGAGGTTCCGTCGAGTAATGCAATCTATAAAGCTTACGGAAAATATTCCCCGTCGAACAATGAAGAAATTAGCTCACGCAACACTATTTACTTTGTTGATTAGGTTAAACAAAAATATCATCACCAGAATCTGATGATATTTTCATGTGTGCGCCGGAGAGGAGTTTCGATTCTTACAGGATCAGTACAGGTTGTCACGATTTTTCATACTTCAAAATTGTAGGCAACCATTTCGAATCCTCACGAACGTGCTCCCAGCACGTTCTCCCGACGCCCGAACAAAAATCAGCTCAACCTTTGGGTTGAGCTGATTCTTGTACTTGTGCCCCAATATACCTGTTTTCAGAACTTTCGAACCTTTACTCGTGTGAGTACCTTAGAAAAATGAGTAAAGAAATGTGTTCGGTTTAGTATTTATGTATTTCGTGTATTTTAGCCATGAGTTCTTTTTTAAATTCAGCAAACTCATTCTTATTCTTCATAAAGAAATCATAGTCAATGTGTGTATATTTTGAATTCATTAATTTTCCACCAGTGACAAATGATTTGTATTTCCTTAACGACTGAGTGATTTTTTCATGGGACTTTTTCTTTTCAGGAAACGAGACTTTAAACTGCTCTCTTAACAGGTCCAATCTTAGGCCAGCATCATAAAAATCTTCCAGCAAACCATTTTTGATTTGGTCGCTTAATGCTTCCTCTTTTGTATAGAGTTCGTTAATTTTTTTATAGATATCTTCAACCTCTTCAATTAATAACTTTACTTCTTCAACTAAGAGAATTTTTACACTCTTATTGTCATCTAGAATTTTTTTAACTGTTGTTGGAATAATTACTGCAATTGCGATTGTTGCAATCAAAGAAGCCACATCAAGAATATTGACTGTGGTGTCAATATTTAATGAGCCAAAAACCCCAACGGAGCCAAAAAAGGCTCCGGTGATGAACGAAAGAATGGCGATTAGGTAGTGTCCTTTATTGCCGAGCATCGGTCTCAGGTTTTTCAATCTCACTGATAATATCTTCCAATTGTGTTTGACTGTCGTCTGATTTGAATTCGATATGCTTTAAAACTAATTCAGCACCTTTCTCTAGAGATAGTTTTCCAAACGAACCAGAGACAAAAGATGAAGGGAAGCCCCAAACACCGTCAATATCTACAAGTAACTTGTATCCACCTTCAACAGCTAGGTTGAATTTTGGTAGTAAATGGTCCTCTAGAAACTCTTGTCCTGAGTTATCACCATCTTCTCTGTAGCGCGCCCCTGGTGCGTCTGAGAAATCTTCTGCAATACTTAGTTTGTCTTTTATCTCCATAGTTATGTAGTCGTAAGTGACCAGTGTAATAAAGTTCCGCTGTAGTTGCTAGGTAGCTGAACTTTTTTATTTTCTTTAAGGTCAATCTTAACGTCATTAGTAATAATATAGAATTCTGAGAAACAGGGAAGACTGGCATGCTCGGCAATTTGTGGGATACCTTTTCCTCTAATTCCTCTGTCTTTTTCAATTCTTGATTGGATATTACCAGCTAATAAATCATCAACTAAATCTACATGAGGTATAGCAGCTGTACCCTTTAAAAACTTTTTAATCATGCCTGTCATGTGAGCGCTTTTAAAGATGCCAATTCCTAAATCAACAAAAGTATATGAGACTTTATTTTCGTTCGGATGTTTGCATACATACAGCCACCATTTACACTCACCTTGTTCATATAAAGTGGCGTGATTGTGTGTATTAGACATGCATTCAATTAAAATTTCATACAATGGATGGAAAGGTTTTGCTTGGCCATAGACATGCCGCAGACCTATTTTGCAAGCTTCTTTTGCTATATTCGGCTCCACTCTCTTGTGCACTTCTCTGTGTAGCAGGTTCCCTGATTTTAGGGAGGGAAAACCAGATTGAGTAACTTGGTCATAAAAACCGGACTCACTAAACATTTTCTGCAGTTCAGGTTTTTGAGGTTGGTTACCTCGTGAGTTTCCTCTTTTTGCAAATTTAACACTTTTGATACTTGCTATCAGTAGAGCAATTGTGTCAGAAGTCATTGTTTCAACTTCAGACAGGTTAAAAGTCACATTTTTACCTGAGTGAAATGTTTTTTGAGTTTTGTTGAAGTATTTTAAAACTTCCTCGGTGTTTTTTGTGAATGAGAAGTTTGTAGGAGCAATGTGTTCAACATAAGGAGAGGCTTTGTATTTTAGTATAGAAGCGTCTATTTGCTTCTGGGCTTCTTTCTTGTTTGCCTTGCGGGTTTTCCATTTTCTAGAATGGCGCTTTTCCTGATATCTTCTACGGATTGCTTGGTATTTTCTGTTTTTGCTACCACGGCCTGAGTTAGTCATTAGCCTATTTTATCAAAAAACCGCCATAACGGTTATTTAGCGGCTTAATACGGTACCAATTACTAGTAGCAGTATCAGAAAAAGAAGCCCTAGACCAAGCGATAAAAACTGATGTTTTGACACGTATTTATTAAGTTTGGGGTATATATAAATGAAACCAGCAACCGCTGTAAGTGGAAATAGGATAATCATCCAGGCAATCTTCTTTTCATAATAAACGTCGAGAATGTTGTCGATTAGCCAACCTAGCGATTTACCAAAAAGTGCCAGAACAAACATCAGTGCCAGTACGGCAAAAACTGCTACCCAAAAATATATAAAAATTTGAAAAAGGAGATACATACAAAAAGCCCACTGCTAAGGTAGAGCCGAAGCTCATATGACGAGTTTCCCCGCATAACACAACGAAGTGACCCCTAACAATGGGTTCTTTATCTTCGTTGTGATTAACGTATTCGCACCATGCCGCACTTGCGGTTTAGGTGACTATGTTGTGTGTTGATTATACTTGTACAAGCTAGCTTATACAACATACAAGCTAGGCTGTATGTCTCTGTAGGGTAAAAGTTGAAGCGTGTCTGAGGTTTGGTAAAATACACCCACTTGAATAATTACTATTTGTTCAAGTATGTAATGTAATGTCAGTATTTCGCACTTTGTGCGTCTTTGATTGCGTTACATACTTGACCAAAGACTGCCAGCGAAATGCTGGCAGTTTTTATTTTCAATTTGACCAGTAAAGACGACATATCAAGTTGGTCAAATTGATGTGTCGTCTTTGCTTTTGCCAGTATTAACAGGTTAATAACTGGCTAGAACAAGTAAAAATGGCACCTAATGCGTTTATCGCACCTTGTCCTGTGATGTCTACAAAATAAACAGACATAGCTTTTCAAAGCAGATTTCGGGGCACTCTGCATAAACCGCTCCGTTACTAAACCACCAAGCACTTTGCTCAGGTGTTGATGCGAAAGCAGGGGAAACGAGTGTCCGACTTCTCGCCCTGCCGTCTAATCAGCATCGGAGTGGGTGAGCATCAATCATTTTGTTAGAGGGCAAAGTGGGTTGAGCACAGTAAAGCTTAATTAATAAAACACCAGGCTGTATATCCCTTTAGAGGTAGAAGTCGGGCTAATAATAAATAACAAGATGAAACTAATTAAAAAAGAAGAAACAAACTCAAATTTATTGGACTGGATTTTGTTTGATGAATTTGTAGACAAGCTCATTGGTGTAGGTATATCCAAAGTGGAGCTATCTACAACCTTTAGAGACTTTGGTAGAACTCTAAAACAAGCAGGTATACGAGAAAATTTAATTAATAAAATTGACCATGACCAATCAACACAATCATAAAGAGGAGTATTTAATTTACGTACGTAAGAGCACTGACGATGCTGATAATCAGCAGAACTCGATTGCGTTCCAAACAGGTGAGTGCCAACGTTTTGCTGAGCGCAATAACTTACCAATCGCAAATCTAACCGTTGAAGGGTACAGTGAAAAAGGTGTAATTGCAGAACATCACTCTGCATACAAATCTGCTGGAGGATTAAACCTAAAAGCCACGATAGCGGAAGTGGGTAGCCGTAGACCTAAGTTTGGACGCTTGCTGGAGGACTTGGCTGAGGGTAAATACAAAGGTGTTGTCATACTTAGTTGGGATAGGGCTAGCCGCAACGCTGGCGATACTATGCTGATTAGACAGATGCTTAAAGCAGGGGTGGATATACAGTTTGTGCGTGGTGCTTATGCAAACGATAGCTCAGGGCATATTCATATGGGTGTAGACAGTATGTTTGCTGAACACTACTCAATGGTTATTAGCGAGAAGGTTCGTGATGCAAATCAGAAGATGCGAGCAGAGGGAAAGACTATACATTTTTCTCCGATTGGCTATTTAGATAAGGGTGCAGATAATAAACCGCTAGACCCTGAGCGTGCTCCTCTAGTTAAAGAACTATTTGAAAAATATGTGACAGGTGAGTGGAGTTTTACGACACTAGCACACTGGGCAAACAAAGCAGGTTTAACCACCAAACCTAGACGTAGGCGGCGTACTAAGGCAGAAATTTTAAAGGGTATGCCAATTGATGCTAATCCGCTCATCTGTTATCCGATTACCGCAAAGTCAATTGAGGCAGTGCTTAACAACCCTTTTTATATGGGCTACAACGTCCATAAGGGCGAGCTAATCAAAAGCACTTCACATGTGCCACTTATTTCTCACGAATTGTTTTATCAGGTTCGTGGCATGCTTAAAAAGCGACAGCAGGTCATACGCTATCCGCATTTAAGCTTCTACACCTACCGTGGTTTGCTTGTATGCGGTGGTTGTGGACGCTCATACTCGCCGTATAAGGCAAAAGGAAAGGCTTATTACCGTGTGCCCTGCAAAGAGGGATGTTGGAACAGTAAGCAGAATGTTAGTGAAGCTGAAGTTGATGCGCTTGTTAAATCTGTACTAGGGCGTTTAGCTTTCACTGATGAGGAGTTGGCGATGATTGAGGCTGAAGCTGGTGGTGCTTTAGATAAAATTAGTACTGAGCGTGAAAAGCATTTGGCAGAGAAGCAGCGTGAGCTACAAAAGCTAAGTGGTGACCTTGATTACCTAATGGCAGAGCGTATCACTATTTTGCGTGAGCAAGTTATGACCATGGACGCTGTACTAGAGCAAGAACAGTATTTGAAGAAGCGAATTGGAGAGGTGAAAAATGAAATTAGCACCAACGTTGAGACAGGTGAGGAGATGTTTAAGTACGTGATTACATTTTCAGAGCTGGTAAAAAATGCTCCATATTATTTTGAACATGCACTAGATGGTGAAAAGCACGAAATAGTGACCCAGGTATTTTCAGAACTTGTTTTAACTAATGGAAAGCTAAACTACATAGGAAAAGCAGGGTTTAAAACCCTGCTTTCCCGTCATTATGACCCAAATTGGGTAATTGGTGCGCCGGAGAGGATTCGAACCTCTGTAGACTAACGTCGTCAGATTTACAGTCTGATGCAATTGACCACTCTGCCACCGACGCAGAAATGTATGTGATTGTTCCTCTGCGTCACCGGCAGTGTATCAAACAGACTGGAAATCTAAAAGATTTACTGACAGTGTCGCGGTAGCGACAGGTTTAATGCGTCGCCGGCGGGCGACTCTCTAGTCAGAGAGGCCGCCTGGTTCGCGTAGCGACGGTCGTACAGTCTGATGCAATTGACCACTCTGCCACCGACGCAATTCTTTAAACTACACCGTAATAAAATTACAGTGGCATAAAAATATCACAGCTTGGTCAATTTTCAAAGTCTACGCATGGTACTATTATTTTAATGAAAGTACGTAGGCTGGTCATCGCTTTTACCGTAGCATTACTACCTTCGCTGACTTATGCAGCTGGTTTAGTTCCGTGTGGTGGTCCTACAGAGCCACCTTGCCAAGGCTGTTATTTCGCCTTGCTTTTAAGTAACGTTTTGACCTGGTTGGTGGGGATTTTATTTTTGGTGTTTGCTATCATGCTAGTTGTGGCCGGATATCGTCTGGTTACATCGGCTGGGAACACGCAAGCCAGAGAAGGGGCTAAGAAATTAATTGTCAACGGTTTTATTGGGTTTGTTATAGTGTTATCAGCTTGGTTATTGATTGATTTTGTAATGAAGCAGCTTCTATCTAGTGGCACGAGCTCGATAGCAACCTATGGCCCTTGGAATAGTATTAGTTGTGTAACTCAACCACCAGTTACTGGTCCGTAATTTATTTTTTATGTCTTCTTTGATTGCTAGTCGAAATAATTCAGTCGCCAAAATTTTAATTACCGTCGCGGTTACCGCTATAATTTTAATACCAAATTTAACCTTCGCCCAAGGCTTCGTCCCTTGTGATGGGACGGCGGTAAATGGTGGCACTGCTTGTACTGAGTGTAATTTGGTGCAAATGGGTAACACCATCCTGATTTGGTTGATTGGTATCCTGTTCTTACTATTTGCCTTCATGGTTTTTGTGGCTGGTTGGGGGTTCATCACTTCTGGTGGAAATCCATCGGCGCGTGACGCAGCTAAGTCCAAGCTTACAAATGCTCTTATCGGTTTATTGATTGTACTAGCGGCTTGGTTGATCGTAGACACTATGATGCGAGCCCTGCTTTCTGGCGGTACAGGGACAATTACTGGTTATGGACCGTGGCAGCAGGTGCAGTGTGGCGCTATGACCACAGCTAACTTCGTAGCTGCTCAACCTTATACGTCGGTAACTACTGCTCCACAAGCTTGTGGAGGTCCTTCTGAGCCCTCTTGTGCTTCGTTGGTTTCAGACTGTACAGCAATTGGAGGTACCCCAGTAACTACGCCAACAACCGTGTCTTGTACTACAGCGACCGGTATTGCTTCATCCACAGCTACAGTGGGGGCATGTGACACTACTCAAATGACCACCATTAGTTTGTTCAATCGTTCAGCTACTGTTGACAATAGATTAGTTCCTAGTTTGCAGGCCATTGATGCCGCCTGGCAAGCACAGGGAAGCGGTAGGTACGATGTGCGGTCGTTGGGGACTTATAATTGTCGTCAAGTAACCGGTGGGACAAACTATTCTTACCATGCCTACGGATTTGCTATTGATGTTAATCCGGCTCAAAATCCCTATGGTTCAAAGGTGACTCCGTGTCCAAGCGATATGCCGGCGTCTTTTGTTAATCTGTTTACCAGTCGTGGTTACGGCTGGGGCGGAAACTGGAGCAGTCTTTGCGACGCTATGCATTTCAGTGCTGCCTCGGGCGAAGGAGGTTGGCTGCCAAGACCTTAGTAATTAGTTAAAATATAGTTTATGAACACACTCAGAATCATATTGATAGGAGGAATTCTCGGACTGATTATTTTGCTAGCGTTCTTCCTATTGTCCGGACAACAAGAAGTGCCTGGAGGTGATCCCTCTCAAGGAGACGGTGGAGGTGGCTCTAATGGACAGCAAACCATAACCCCGTTGCCTGATGGAAGCGACAATCTCCAAACTCCAGTTGATGTTATTCAAGGCGATTTTCAAGAACTGCAAGAAATTGAGGTAACAAGAGAACTTAAAAAACCGGGAGTTAACCTAATCACTGACTTGGTTAAAAATTCGTCATCAGAGTTTGAGGCAGTAACCAGTGTGTTCTATATTGATGATTATCTGGAAATGACTTGTTCTCGCGAAGGTGAACAAGAGAAGGCGGTTATGTTTACCGCGCAATCATCTGGTGTCTTAGGTAAGGATGAATTTCTACCAGCTATGGAAGCGTTGGATGACTGGGCGCCGCTGGTGGTACGCGATTTAGGTTGGATGCTGTATCCAAAGACTCCAGGCGTAGAGTCTGTGGAAATTGAAAAGATTGGCAGGGTTCCAGCAACTGGTTATAAGCGTGGGGTGTTTGAGTTAAACGGCGAAGAGTACAGTCTTTATTATGGATGGACTCTTAATTATGTATTTTTCAGTCCAACTCTAGACTGTCTGGAGGCGGCTCAAATAGAAATCTACGCCCCACAAGCTCACTAGTATAAAACAAACCCGCCTGATGGCGGGGTTGTTTGCTAGCAGGAAACTTGGCTTTCAGAACTGTGTAAAGAAAGAGAATATGTCAAATCGAACATCGAGTTGCTACAAAGTTTGATGTCATAATGTGTATGTCAGATACTCCAAATAACATCGCTTATATCGATGGACAAAACTTGCATCTTGGGACAACCAAACGTGAGCCAGAGTGGGAAGTGGACCTTACTCGATTCAGGGTATTTCTCGAAGAGCGGTATAACGTTAAAAAAGCATATTACTATCTCGGCTATGTTCAGGACGGCGATGTGTATCAGCAACTATATGAAGAAGTGCAAGATGCAGGATTTATTCTAGTTTTTCGTGAACACAACTCTGCAATGAAGGGTACTAAAAAAGTAATGTCGACTCGGATATTATCTTTTCTATAATGAAACGTATCTACAAACAAGAGGATTTTGATAAAGTCATTCTTGTATCAGGTGATGGTGATTATAAACAGTTGGTCGATTTTCTTATTGAAGAGAATAAGTTCGAGAAGATATTGTTTCCAAAACAAAGATATGCATCTTCACTTTACAAAGCTATCACCCGTAAGTACTTCGCTGATTTATCAAATCCAGCAACGCTTCAAAAGATTTTAAAATAGCTTCAGGCAAAAGAAAAGGGGGCCTTGCGGTATCTCTCCGCTCGGGCCCCTTTTCGTCGTGATGTTTATATAATATATACCAATAAGTATATAGTCAAGTAAAGTTCTGAACTAAGCTTAGGATAAAAGAAAATAGCTTGCATTTGCAAGCTATTTTCTGAAAGCGGGTCCACGAGGACTCGGTCACCTTTGCATCAGTATTTTATGCGTTCTGCGAACTTAAAATACTGTGCGACGCGACCCCGACGCTCGAATCGTCCTCACTCCGCTCCGGGCGATATACTCGCTCTTTTCTCGTCTTCTGATCCGAGCAAAGTAAAAGCCAACCATGAAGGATGACTTTTACTTCGCTAGCGGGTCCACGAGGACTCGAACCTCGGCCGACGGTTTTGGAGACCGT
>CEQS01073992.1_pt1 | contig 22279 bp, 22 predicted proteins | sample 530981 | NCBI WGS metagenome assembly CEQS01 (sample SAMEA2621176, study PRJEB7988) | marine metagenome | biome: marine biome (ENVO:00000447); feature: mesopelagic zone (ENVO:00000213); material: "saline water (ENVO:00002010), including plankton (ENVO:xxxxxxxx)" | depth 800 m
ATTAAAGAAATTCTTGTTATTCAAGGCGTTAGTCAAAAAGAACTAGCAGCCAAACTTGGAAAGAATCCAAATACAGTTACAGCAATGTGTAATAACAAGTCTCAACCCCACTTGAAGGATTTAAAAAGGATTGCTGAGATTTTGGATGTGGATATTCGGGAGTTGTTGGTACCTACGAAAGAATAGATAACAATTGTAGTCTTTTGGGGTAGATAAAAGGGGTTAAAAAAATGCCAGAAGCAACCTACTCTATTTCAAAGATCTCTGTTACTGAATTCGGTTGGTACTCATATTCCTCGATTGTCTTTCTGCATGCCCTAACTATCTGAGCTTTCTTTCTATCAGATATATCGGTCAACACATTATTGGTATTCTCTACACTACGAATAACAGCAACATCCATTTTGTCTCGAATATGTCTAAGAACCATCATAATTTTACTGGTGAACTTTTCAGGTACACTATTTCGTTGATAAGCATCTAGTACCAAATTCTGTAGTAAATGGGAATTCAATGGTATTCTATGCTTTGTCTTCCAATGCTTAAGTGCAACAACAATCTTTTTTTGTGTTTCCGTTAATCTTAAACTATTCAAGGCTTGGATGTCAGTCTTTGTATACGTTGGATTTACAGAATCATTTACATACAAATATCCAGAAGTAGTGTTACTACTCTTGGATGCTGTCAGCTTGAATGGTACAAAATCAATTCTTCTTTCTTCACCCCTTAATTCAAGCAATACTCCAATCGATTTTTTTTGCCCTCTAGTCCTAATAAAAGACTGCCTTCCCATTAACTGTTCTAAGGAATCTTGTAGGTGTAAGTACATCTGAGCAGTTGAAGCAAAGCTATCTGGCTTAAATGGTAAGCAAATGTCAATATCAAAATTATTAGCCAATGCAGTACCATGTTCTGTAGATCCTAGCCTCATGGGTTCTCCAGATAATTTGTTTCCAAGTTTACCTTTTAACAAATAGATAAGCCTATCCGCCTTTTCGTCCAAACTCTTGTACTTTCGATTATTTTTATCTAGTCTAACTTTATCTATAATCGACAGTAGATATGCATCGGTATTTATAGGTTCTTCTAGTGAGTTCTGATAATCAGCTATTGATCCAATTGCTAACCCGCTAACACCTCCAAAGGCCGCACCTTTTAATGTAGCTCCAGCGAGTTTCTTCCAACCGAATTTTAGATTAGGTTCATTACCTATTTTATCCAATTGCTTAAATATATTTAATAGGCCATTTCCTATTCCAAAAATCAAAGCTCCATTTCTGGCGTATTTAAGTGTTTTACTCATAATAGACTACTTTATCCACTTTGAGTAAGCCATTATATCAATCATAGGTACGGTTCCACTAAACTGGAGTTGTGATATCAATTTAAACAAAAAATCCGTTGCGGGTTTCCCGGAATTTTGATACTCATATTTCTTCTGATTTTTGTCAAAAAAGAAATACCCGTGAGCGGCAACACAACCAAAATCAAGACCTCCCTTATTTGTCTCTAGTACATTTTTTATAGGGTCTCCAAAAGCTGGATTCCAATCACTTTCAAAACATAAAATTCCACCAATGATATCAATGGGTAGTTTCGCAGGATAAGTTCCCCCAGCATGTGGTATTGGCAAACTGGTCCTGTGTAATTTCCTAACACTTTCTACTTTTTCCTGTGCATACTCAATAAAGCCCTTATTTACTGTTTGTTTAGCCTCGAATACCGCATAAACACTTTCAGAAGGTATAATAAGTTTTTCTTCATATTTGAAAATGAAAGGAGAGTATTGTCTGTCAAAAATTACAATATCCATTTGATCGCTAAATCTTCCATTACTGTCAACTACAAAAGCTTTTTCCGCCTGATATCGCTTTGGTAAGTAGTCTTGAAATAATTGAAGCCATATTGCCTCACTAGCATCTCCTTTAGCAACCATGTCTCCCATAGTTTTCCTTGCTATTTCCAAGCGCTGATGAATATCATTATGTAATCCTTCCAGTAGAGTAGTTAAATTCCAGTTTGTCATACTATTTTTCTTTAAATATTGGTGTTGGTATCATTTCTCCAGCTATTCGTTTTGCCTCTTCCCCAGAAACGGCCTCACTTGGATAGGCATTTAGAATGATACTTGGAATCAATCTTTGTAACAGATCAGAGTATGTAAATCCATAATCGCGTCCACCCTTTGCACCAGTCAATTCCACAAGCTGTTTAATATCATTTTCAGTAATTTCTAACTCTCTCAAAGGAGCTTCTAATACTTTATATCTTTGATCTTCGTTCGGTCGTTTGAAATAGAAAACTTCTGCGGCTCTCCTTTTGACAGCTGGGTCCAGTGCCCCTGGTCTATTAGTACACATTATAACTGCAGCAGGTAATTTTCCATTTCCAAGACTATCAATACCTCGGATAAAAGCATTAACACCTGATTTGTCCTCATGATGCATCTGAGCATTTTCGCGTGATTGCGCTAACGCATCTGCTTCATCAACTAACAAGATAACGGCTCCTCTGGATTTGCCAGTTTCATCTTTCAGTTTTTTAGCTCTTTCAAGTGTATATTCAAACGCTTTTGAAATAAGCTTAGTCATTTGCCCAACTTTTCCATCACCTCTGGTCGAAAGGCTCAGAGGCAATAACGTGATATTAATATCTTCTTGTCTGGCCACTGCATCACCAATAGTCATTGCCAATTCAGTTTTACCAGAGCCAACATCACCTGCCATTACAATCAAAGGAGGTCTCCTAAGTACAATATCTCTCACACTTTGCGCCCCCTTATGATATTTATCTATCCAACCTGACAAGCCCTCAGGATTCACTAACAATCCTAATGTTTTAGTTAGTTGTTCCTTTTGTGCATCCAATCCTACCAATCGTGTCAACCGATCGCGGTAATCCACATCCGGGTAATCAATCGCCTGTTCAAACAATTCTTCAAAACTGATATTATCCCCCATCATTAATAGCTTTTAACTGTTGATCTAACGACTGCTCTCGCTCCTGCCGCATAAGTTTTATCCTGACTTAGATAGCCATTTACTCCAGGCTCATTCGCACTACCTCTTTGAAATGGCAGACCTTCTTCAAAAGTTTCTCGTTCTGCCGAAGTCAGCTTCCACCACTCGTTGTTATAAGTTAGATACGAATAAAAACTAGCACCAGAAATATCAGCTCCAGGTTTGATCCGTCCGGGATCGTCATCTGTAGAAGTAAATCCTCCAAGGTCTTTGGCTTCAAAATGTAAGGATGGTTCAATCCACTCATCATTCTTTTGAAAGCCATATGATACCTTTTTCAAGTACCCTTGTTTCAGGAATTGCACTATTTCTTCCTCGTAACCCTGAATTGCACTATCTGAGGGATAACCATAAAAACGTTGCATGCGTTTTAAATCGGTCGCAACTTTTACCGCTATTTTTCTTGCATGTGTGATAGTAAATGACTGCGATTCTGAACTTGTATAACTTGAACTCATAATAATTATATTTGAAATGTTGGCCCAAAGACCTTTTGCCAGTAGTAAACCGTATCCTGCTTAGTAGTTGCTGCAAGAGCAGCATCAATAGCATCACCAGCATCCAGAGCAGCATCAACAATAGCTTCAGCTTGTTGCCTTGTATACAACATTGCTGCATTATTTTTCTCATTAACCGGATCAATGATCTTAATTCGTTCAGTATGTATTGGGATTTTTGATTTAGAATAGTAATCAGTGAAATAAACCAATTCTTCTAAATTACTTTCCGCAACATAGGTAAAGAAGTGTTGTAAAGCTTCTGGGTAATCACTGAAACCTTTGCCCTCATCTAATAGTTTGGCCATAATTAATTCGACCATGAAAGACTTAAACCTAAAACCACTTCTTTCAGTTTTCATGTTTCTAACCCAATATTTAGCTAATCGGATCACTTGTGCAAAATGTTGGTTTTGCTTCTGTTTTCTTGTTCTTATGAACTCTAAGTGTCTAGGAATACATGTCTCTAATAATGAACCATCATCCTGGCTTACTAGGTTTCCGTACCAATCAGGATCATCATCGTATAAAATAGGTACTACATCTATATCCAGCCCTGTTCCTTTAAAAGAAACCGTTACACAATAAGTCTTTGGCTGTACTTGATCTGGACTAAAATTTGGAAATGCTGTTCTCAAACGTTCGGTTATGTAATCAAGTAGTTTGCCTATTTCTCTTGGAACATCCGGACCACTAACATAGCAGGCCATATCAATATCGTTTAATGATTTTAAGGAAGTACCCTTTGCCAGACTTCCTGACAGGATAATTTTTCTTAGCGAAAAATCTGGATGTTCCGACAAATAGTTTTCCAACTTTTCTTTAACTCTCCTCGCCTGTCCACGATATTCGTCTGCCTTTGTTTTAGGAAGATTCACCTTATCCAGAGCAAACCGCGCTATATCTTTATGGTTTACATGTTCTCTTGCCATACTTTACTTTTTTTACTACTCCATTGTATATGTCTTCCATGGGATTCTCCTTGAGTCAACATTTGCCAAGAAATTCACAATATCTGTTCTACCATGGTAATTCGATCTTCCTCTTCCGTTTTGCGCCATAAGAATAACTGGCATTCCCGGAAAAACTGTGGAAAAACTATTTCGGGTATTTTCTCTTGTAGTAGAAGAATTCAATACCGTTGGTTTTACTACTACAATTGCAAAAGTTACTCCCTGCTCTTTAACTACTGCTCCGTCAAATCTCATATCTCAATGTACTTAGTTAATAATCAATATTTTACTCATTTATCATGCCTCAACAAGTTTGTTGTCATCTTGTCACAATTTTTAACCAGATATGACTTATCTTGCTGTTCGACAAGAATAAATGCTGTCACTTTTAAGGAATTTACCATGTGATGGTAATTTTTTTTGATTTAGTAGCATTTTATAATGTTGCAACATGGAAGAAACCAAGACAATTGCATCTAATGAGCTCTTGATGGAGCAGCTTCAGAACCGAGATTGGGATCAATTTTGGCTTAGACTGATGGGGCGATGCTTTTGGTTGTTGCGTAAGCGATATACAGTAAAATGGGGCAATGATGAGGTTAAGAATTTTTCACGAAAGGCAATTGGAGAAGTAATTAACAAGATTTTCATTGAAAAGAAACGTAATTGGAACATTGACCGATATCCAGATTTTGAAGAATTTATTGTAGGAGTTATCGATAGCCATGTAAATAACACCCTGAACAAAGAAGACAAGGACTTTACAGTTGGTGACAACGAGTTTTTACTTGATGAAAACGGCGAATCAGAACCTGATGCTCAAGAAATTGTAATAACGCAAGAACTAAGAAATCAAATCTATGATGAGTTAGATGTATCGGGTGCAGATGATGACGAGCTACTCATATTTGAATGCTTAGCGGACGGCATGAATAAACCAGATGATATCAAAAATGAACTTGGTATGAGTGATGAGGATTTTCACAATGCTTGGAGAAGATTCAAAAGGAAAAGAAAAACGATTCAAAAAAAATTGGGAGCATATGGATACTAATAAAAATAAGAAGACTATTCTGGATTTATTGGATGATGTTGAATTTGAGTTGTTGCAGAAGGACACAGAATATGCCAAGCAGTTCTTAAAAGAAGAAGGTCTAGACACTAAAGAGGAAGAAGTGTTTGCGATACAATACATGAAAAAGATTCAGTTTATGGCTAAAGCAGTATCCAGCAAAAAACGTGATAGTGCATTAGTGGAAAAGGCTATGGAACGGATAAAGAAAGCTATTGCGGAAAATACTTCTCAGGTAACAGAAACTCTTATGGCTTTGCTTCAAGAGAAAACACCTTCTATTCAATATCGAAAATTAGAAAATTGGTCAGATGATGAGATTAGGGATGTTTTGGAAGATGTTGACTTGATAGCATTAATGGAAGAATTAGATCAAGAATGATTAAATGTCAAAAGGGAAACGAGCAGCACAAAGGTTAATGTTGGAATGTGGTATTGAAGATCCCACCGAGTTTCCGTTGGATTTGATTGTATATGGTAGAGGAGCAACGCTGGTCGAAAAACCTTTAAGTAACTCAGAAGGTCGGATTGTTTTTGGCAAATCAAAAGCAATAATTACTGTCAATTCTGACATCTCTTATGCTGGCAAAAAAAGGTTTGTTATTGCACATGAACTTGGTCATTTTGAGATGCACCGTAATTTAGTTCCAGTGCATCATGACACAGATGCGACATTAGAATACTTTAAAAATGGCCATCAAGAGACTGAGGCTAACGAATTTGCATCAGAATTATTAATGCCAGAACAGCTATTTAGAAAAGAATGTGAAGGTGAAAAATTCAGTCCTGATCTTTTAAGGTCTTTAGCGGATCGATTCCAAACAAGTGTAACTTCAGTAGCTTATAAATATTTTGAATTAGGAGATCATCCTGTGTGTCTTTTCTACTCTCATAACAACATAGTGAAATACTGGAAGCGACCGGATGGATTTGCTCATTTCATTAACGATCGAACTAAATTGACCCCTCCGGAAGATTCGGTTGCCGCTGAGTTTTTTAATGAACAAAAGATATATAGAAAAGAACATAGTAAACAACAGGTTTGGAAATCAACATGGTTTGAACTGAAACATTGGGAGAGTGACAATGATTTCAAATTCTACGAATACTGCATCATAACCCCTGCATATAATACAGTTCTAAGTATAGTCTGGGAAGAATTGAATTAATCTGTTTAAAAGAATTAGGCAAAGCTTAGTTACTTGTGGCGTGCCCTTTCAGGTCGGGCTATTCGCTACTACTCCTCGCCCCTATTGGTCTCCGGGGTAACCGCTGCTATCCCTCACGCGCTTAAATGAAAACTTCCTTTGGTCGTTTACATTTTTCGCCAATAAGCTGTAAGCAATATTTCAATTTCCTCCTCACGTCGTAAATATGAAAACTTGCTTGAAATGTTTAAGAAAAAACCCAATCCGGCTAGCGAGGTTAAAGCTGAAGCTTTAACCCAAAGCAAAGTAACATAACGCGAAACATTATAGGACAGAAGAGCTAGTTTTAGTATTTAGGGCTAAATTTTTATGTCTAAAAGCCGATTTGTTCGCATATATTATTTAGTGTTCAAATATTTTTTTTGATTTTTTAGCAACCATCTTGTTAGTATTCACTAACTTTGCATCATGAATTTATCCAAAAGGCAAATAGAAATTGTAGAAGCGGCTACCAAACTTATTGGAGAAAAGGGTATTCAAAATCTTACTACTAAAAATCTTGCTTTAGAAATGGGATTTTCCGAACCTGCACTCTACCGACACTTTAGTGGTAAAACTGATATATTAAAAGCGGTACTGGTATACTATAAGGAAAAGCTAAAAAGTGGATTGCAATCGGTATTAGAATCTCAACTAAACGGATTGGAAAAGTTGGAACAAATGATGAAATTTCAATTTAACCACTTCTCTAACAACCCTGCCGTTATCATGGTCATTTTTGCTGAAACTAGTTTCCAATACGATAATGTGCTTTCAAAAATGGTGGTGGAAATATTGGAACAAAAGCAACTATTAGTTTCTCAAATTATTAGAATGGGCCAAGATGGAGGAAGTATTAGAAAGGACATTGACGCAACTCAATTAGCAACATTAATCATGGGAAGTATGCGCTTTACTGTATTAAGATGGAGACTTTCTGATTTCAGTTTTGATTTAAGGAAGAAAGGTGTTTCTCTATGGCAATCGACTGAAAAATTGATAAAAAAGGGTTAAAAAAAATTTGACTCAACAAGTTAGTGAGTATTAACAAACAAAGGAATAAATAGAAAACATGATCTTCATTAAAAACGCTCCATCTCTTTTCGCTTTTGGCACCTTGCTTCTACTCTTGAGTTCATTTGCAGAGAAAATGCCAAACACTCATAACTTAACCATTACCGTCAACGACTTAAAAAACAACGTAGGAAGGCTTCAATTTACCCTTTACGATACCGATGGATCTATACCTGACGAGCATTTTGAGAAGTATCATTTACAACTGACCTCCACAATTACGAACAACAGCTCAAGTGTTACTTTCAAACAACTACCAAAAGGATTTTATGCTATTAACATTTTACACGACGAAAATGAAAATGGTAAAATTGAAAAAGGTTGGCTACTGCCTTTAGAAGGTATTGGTTTTTCCAACCTAACGTCCATCAACCCATTGAACAGGCCTAGTTATAAGAAAGCCAAGTTCCAACTTAAAAAAGACACCACCATAGAGGTGAAAATTATCTATATGTAATCCTAGAAAATGAAAAAAATTACAGAATTAGTACTTAAAAACTCCAAGCTAACACTTTTCCTTATCCTAATAGGTACTGCGGCGAGTATCTATAGCATTGTTTCGAACTTCGCATTAGAAACCAACTTAGACACCTACATGCCGAAGGATCACCCAGCATTTGTTTATAGCGATAAGGCAGAAGAAATATTCGATATCCGAGATGCGATAATGATTGCCATTGAAAACAAAGACGGCATTTACAACACAGCTACCTTTCAAAAGATAAAAGATCTCACCAAAGAAATTCAACAACTTGATGTGGTTGAGGACAAAGACGATGTACTCTCTCTCTATACTGCAGACAACATAAAAGGTTCCGAAGAAGGCTTAGAGATTAAGGCGTTTTATAAACGAGTTCCTAAAAGTAAGGATCAGTTTGATGAAATTGAGAATGGAGTTGTCAGTAACGAAATGGTTTACAAACGAATAGTATCGGAAGATGGTACTTCTACCCTAATATTTACAAAAATTAAAGAAGACAGTTTTACTGAGGAACTCTATTATGAAATATTAGCTATAGCAGGTAAATACGAAGGCGATGGGGACAAAATATACGTCGCTGGACAACCAATTGTAGAGGGAACCATGGCCATTTTAATGCCTTCCGACATGAAGAAAATGTTCCCAGTAGTATTGCTTCTCATTGTAGTTGTGCTATTCATAGTGCTACGCAGCCTCAAGGCTACCATTATCTCAATGATAGTAGTCATTTTTTCTTCTATCTGGACTTTTGGGTTAATGCTCGGTGTTGGTATTCCGGTTTATGCGCCAAGCTCGCTTATCCCTGTAATGCTCATTGCTATTGGGGTAGCCGATACTATTCACCTCTTCAGTCATTTGCAATTGATGATTCAAAAGCATCCAAATTGGAGCAAAGAACAGTTGATTACCAACATGACCACAGAAATGTTTATGCCCGTTATGATGACCTCAGTTACCACATCGGTTGGCTTTCTTTCGCTATTAACATCAGACATTCTTCCTATAAAATATTTTGCTGCCTTTACGGCATTTGGAGTTATGATGGCCATGTTCTTTTCATTGGTTTTAATTCCTGCTGCAATTACCGTTTTAGGACTGCCCAGTGCTCCCAAAAAGAAAGAAGGTGAAGAAGACGATTTCTTTGCCAAACACGCCAAAGGTTTTGCCAATGGCATTGTAAAGCAACGGAAATTGGTGATTGGCGCTACCCTATTAGTCATAATTTTCTTTGGAATAGGAATGTCTAAAGTTTGGATAAATTCCAGCTTTTTAGAGCGTTTCCCAGATGATGATCCACTTGTGACCACTGATGCATTTGTTAATGCTAACTTCCTTGGAACGACAACAATTAACGTCATTTTAGAAGCCGACCAAGTTGATAAATTTAAAAACCCTGAAGCGCTTGAGCTTATTGATAAGGTGGCGTTGGAAGTTCAAAATAACAACGCCATTGTTGGCGGTGGTTTATCGGTGGTCGATTTCATTAAAAGAATGAACAAAGTATTGCATGAAGATCGTGAAGAATACTATTCTGTACCAAACGATCAGGACTTAATTGCACAATATTTCTTACTTTATGAAATGAGCGGAGGCTCCGATAGGCTTTGGGATGTTGTTAGCGATGATTTTAAAACTGCAAACCTCCAGTTTCAGTTAAAAGGAGATAACTCAATTGGACTGAACGGGGCCATTGAATCCATTGAGAAATATAGAAATCAATTTAAAGATATTGGCATTGAATTAAACTTTGCAGGGAGTGGCTATAAGGTGTTGGTATTTAATGACTTAATTCTTGTTGGTCAAGTAAAAAGTTTAGCCTATTCTTTCCTCATTGTTATCGTGCTTTTGTCTCTCATGTTCCGAAGTTTTAAATTGGGATTAATTGGCACCATTCCCATTTTTATAACTACTATTATTTCATTCGGTGTATTGGGGTGGCTAAACATACCTCTAGAAACCACTACCGCACTTATATCTAGTATTGCCATTGGCATTGGAATAGACTACGCGGTACACTTTATAGACCGCTATAAGATTAACGCGCTAGCCAGCCAAAACATAGAAGAGACTGTTGGGGAAACCATGGCCCACTCTGGACGAGCTATTTCATTTAACGCAGTGGTTGTCATTCTTGGCTTTCTGATACTTACTTTTTCTGCCTTTAAACCCAATATAGCCATGGGCGCCATTGTTTCCCTAAACATGCTAACGAGCTTTATAGCTACGGTAACCCTCATGTTTATGATACTCTACACAAGCAAATACTTTTTTAAAAATAAATCTAAAAACAAATAATATGAAAACTCTAGTTCTAAGCACAACTATAGCACTTCTGCTACTCTCTGGAACATACTTACAGGCGCAAACAGCTAAAGAAATAGCCTATAAAGTTTATAACCGGAAAGCACCAAAAAATGGTGAAAGCGATATGACCATGACCCTCATCAATAAAAAAGGGAATAAACGGGTAAGAAACCTGCACCAATTCTTCATTGATTTAGGATCTATAGAAAAACAGATTATGTTCTTCACCGCACCTGCAGACGTAAAAAACACCTCTTTTATGAATTGGACCTATGATGAAGCCGATAAAGAGGACGATCAGTGGCTGTATTTACCTGCACTTATGAAGGTGAAACGAATCTCTAGCTCTAGCAAGGATAACGATTTTATGGGCTCAGACTTTACCTATGAAGACATGGAAAAACGCAGCCCAGAACGTGATAATCAAATACTGATTGGAAGCGAAAACCTGAACGGAGAAAGTCATTGGGTGATAGAAGCCACCCCGAAAGAAGAAGGGCAATATGCTAAGCGAAAGGTTTGGGTTTCAAAGAGTAAAAGCATTCCTTCTAAAATAGAATTTTATGATGAAGGCAATGAGCTTTTAAAAGTGCTTACAATCACAGAAACTCAGCTAATAAAAGGCTATTGGGTTGTTGTAAAGCAAGAAATGAAAAATGTACAAAAAAATCACAAAACGGTTATTTCATTGATGAACATAAAAGTTGAAAGCGGTATTACCGAGGAAAAATTCACACAACGAGAAATGGAAAGAGGTTTATAATCATAAAACCCATCTCTACTCTATGACACTTTAAAACCAAAAATTATGGTAACTAAAAACATACTAGGAAATCTTTCATACGAAGGATTTAAGACACATAAATTAGTCTCTAACGAAAGCGGAAACGTACTATTAATTTCATTGGAAAAAGGAAGTGAACTGAAGGAGCATAAATCAAATACGGATGCAAGTATCTTGATTTTGGAAGGAGAAGTGATTTTTAAGATCAATGGCACAAATTATACACTGGTTTCCCACGATTTGTATTCGTTTAAAAAAGATAATATACATGCGATAGAAGCAATTCAAAACTCCAAGTTAATTCTTATAAAGTCATGAATCGTCTTATCTACATAGCTTTAATAGGAGTCTTGGGGTCAGCATCATTATTTGGGCAGGCTCAAGAAAAAACTCCTAAGCCTGAATTGGATGGCTTTATGAGAAACTATACTGGAGTACTCTATGAAACTGGGGACTTTAGTATTGTCCAAAATACATTGGACATTACCCTTAAACACAAGAGAAAGAACATTTCATTTTTGGCAAATGGATTCTATTATCAGTACTTCAACCAAAAAGATTATTTCGATTTTAGGGAGTTGTATATGGATGTCCACAGTAAAAAAGTAGATGTTAGAATTGGTCGTCAACAAATTGTTTGGGGACAGGCCGATGGTGTGTTTATTACGGATATTGTTTCCCCACTTAACTTAACCGAATTTTTGTTGTGGGATTTCAATGAGATAAGAATGGGTGTCAACGCTGTTAAATTCAAATACTACCCTACTCAAGATCAAACTTTTGAGCTGGTATGGATTCCCATTTTCACGCCTTCTATAGTGCCCAGTGGGAATTCAATTTGGAAACCACAACGGGACTTTCCCGCCCCACCTAGTTTCGATTCTTCCAAAATAGCAGTTCCATCTAACATTGAGAATAGTGAGTTTTTTGCCCGTTATTCTTTGAGTAAGTCTGCTTTTGATTTACAACTCATTGGTACCTATACCTGGGAGGACTTGCCGAGTATAAGTGTTCAGAAAAACGTTGATACTAATATGGCTTTAACTGGCATTACAATAACTCCAGAACATAAAAGACTATGTATGGCTGGAGGTAATGTTAGCGCTGACTTGCTAGGTTTTATTGCACGAGGAGAGGTTGCTTATTACCATGGAAAACAATTTCAGACTGCTGACCCTATGGATTCTGATGCCCTTATTCAAAAAGACTATTTGAATTATGTAGTTGGATTAGATAAAAGTATGGGTACCTGGAAGTTAAGTGGCCAGTTTATTCAAAAGGTAATTTTCGACTACAATGAAAACATCCTAGAGGATGAAATAGGAAATTTAATGACCGTAATGGTAAACAAATCCATGTTTAGAGAACAAGTTAGGCTAGAGCTTTTTAGCTATATCGGATTAACTGATGAAGATGCTTTGGTTAGGATTCGTGGCTACTATTTTCCATATGATGGCATAAGCATTGAATTGGGTACCAACCTTTTCTTAGGAGATAAAGGCACCTTTGGTCAATATCACAATAACAGTATGATTTACACACGAATTAAATACAGTTTTTAATAATAACAATAATGAAAAACAAAATGATGAAGACAGTTTTTATCCTCTTGACAATAACCTTCTTTTCCTTGAATGTAGTTTGCAATACGAATAAGTCTAATTCTCCAATAATTGAGCAGCATGAGCAAGAAGGTCAATTGAAACTCAACAACGGAAAACGCTGGAAGGCAAATATTGAAACTAGCAATGGCGTTAATGGAATGATTAAGTTAATGGAGTCTTTTACGGCAAGTAAAAATCCTAAGGACTACAATAAATTGTCCAAAGAATTACGCGCGGAAATGAATACCATTTTTGATAAATGTTCTATGAAAGGAGAGGCACACGATAATTTACACGCATTTTTAGTTCCGATTTTCGGATACTTAAAAGAACTAAATTCTGATGAGATTGACACTTGTAATAATGGTTTTAATTCAATGGATAAACAACTGAAGTTGTACAAGGATTATTTTGAGTAGTGAACCTATGAAGAAAATATAGACCCTAATGATTAATTATAGTTATAGCTCCACTCTGTTTCGGCTATTAAGTGTTCCGCTTTGCAAGACAAAAGAATTGGTTGAAACCGTAAAGAATTTACGTTCTGTAATAAAAAGAGAGAGAACGGCAAAGCCCTCACGCAAGCAATTTCAGGCCCGATTTAGGCTGTTTTTACAGAGCCTTAAACTTTCCAAATCACGCTGATAGTGTGCTCAGAAGAGCGAAACTACATTAACATGATGTAGCCCTTTACTGAGCATTTAACTAATTAAATAGCAATGCACGCTTAACCTAACTTCTCCTACTTCATCTAAAACAACACTTTAAAAGTAGCCATTGGGAAGAAGGTCATGTGGTAGTTGGTCTTGTATTCTCCGGTTTTGGGATCGAATTCTTGTCTGTAGATGTTTTTTTGATTGGTTATATTTTGAAAGTCCACCGCAAATTCGACATAGGCCTTCTTGAAATTTGTTCGGTAATAGACTTTTAGGTCCGTTCTAAAATAACCGGGATACCGGGGTGAATATGCATCAGCTTCTTTATAGACTACCTCTCCGGAAGCAACCGAAGCGGATTCATTAACCGGCACATAGGGTTTCCCTCCTGCAAAAGTCACTTTAAGATCTGCACCTATGGCAAATTTCTGCGATAACCACTTTTCATAACCAGCTAAGCCATTCACGGTATACTCCATGTCAAATGCGGTACTCCTCCACTTCTTTTCCAGGGTTTGGTATTCCGATTTGAATAAGGCACCGTTAAGCATAAAATAATATCCCTTATTGAGAAAACGTTCCAAGGTAACTTCTACCCCATAATTCCGACCAATCCCCTCATTTACCAAGCTATCTTCCTGAGGAATATAAAATGCAGCTCCCACATTAACCATCGAAAAGGTACTGGTAGGATCTGTTTTGACCGGAATGTCATACAGGTGCTGGTAATAGGTTTCCGCTTTTAATCTGAGGTTTTCATTTATAGATAGATTATAGGAAAAATTGAAATGATGGGCACCAGAAAAATCGAGATCTTCATTAGTGTGAACTGATCCGGTAGCTGTTTGTGTTTCAACAAAATATATGGTTCTGGGTTGTAGCATATGGTGGTTTCCATAGGCAAAGGCAAACACATTAAAATCGGAAACCAGGTAACGTAAGGCAAGCCTGGGTTCTACCGCAAACGAACCATTCAACGGCAAATATTGCATATGTATGCCTCCCCTGGCCCTGAATCGATCACTAAGGCGATACTCATTTTCTAAATAGTAACGGGCCATATTGAGGTTGCCGTTTTCCTTGTAGATAGTCTCTGTCTGGCCGGTGGAGTTAATCTGTTCGCCATTGTACTTTACCACGTAAGTATCCCACCTAAACCCCACTCTCAATAAGTTTCGGTTGTTTCGATAATCCAACTGACTAAAGAAAGAGTACTTCGTTTCTCCGGAGTTGTCTGTGAATACACGATTGGTATTACCAGAGTTGAAATTGAAGGTGTCCACCTTTGTATTGATAAGATTGTCAATTACTGAAACGTTGGATTTTAACACCAATTTTTTGTTGAACCGGTGCTTTAAATTTATACCCGCCAATGCCAAATCTGAACCTGTTTTGATGTGTTGTCCGGTTTGAGGTAGTTCTTCTGCTGTTTCCAACTCCCTATCGTCTAAATCGATAAAACTGGTTCCCCAAATTCCCAAAAGGGATAAATTGGTTTTTTCACCCAACTTGAAATCGAATTTACCTGTGAGGTCCTGGAATTGAGGCAGCACGCCGAAATCAACGCCAAATGATTTCATTACATCAAGAAAAGAATAGCGATAAGTCAATGAATAAGTACCAATATCCTTCTTCTTCGAAAATGGTCCTTCAGCACCTAATTCAAATCCATTCCAACCCGATTGAAACCTAAATTGTCGTTTTGAGGGGTTAATCTTTTTGGTGTGGAGATCAAATACACCGGATAATGCATTGCCATATTCCGATGGAAAAGCACCCATCAGAAAATCTGAGTTGGAGAGTAAATTCATATTCAGAATTGTTGTTGTATTACCTGTAAGTCCTATACCACCGTAGTGATTGGGATTTGGTATTTCAATATCATCCAATTTCCATTGTAAACCGGTTGGCGAATTGCCTCGAATAACGATGTCGTTTCTATCGTCCCGAGCAGGAATAACGCCGGCATAGCTTCGTACCATTCGTGCTGGGTCTCCCAGGGTACCTGCGTATTTATTGGCCTCCAAAACATTGAAACCTCTACCGCTTGCATAAGCTAATTCGTTCTGCGTTCGTGCTTTATCGCGGTCTGCTTCAATGGTTACTTCCTTTAATTTGGAAACACTGGCTTCGAGTTGGATAACTAAGTTTTGTTCTTCGCCGGAAGTTACCAGTAGTGGCAAGATTACCGTCTTGTATCCGATGAATGAAAATGCCAGCTCAACCCTTCCCAGAGGTACTTTAATGACAAATTGGCCATCCATATTTGTACTCGTGCTATTCTGTAAATGACCTACTCGATATACGTTGGCCCCGGGTAAGGTAGATTCAGATTCTAAATCACTCACCACTCCCCTAACCGTCTGGTAGATAATCTCCTGCCCTCCCTTGCCTTGCTCGGGCATTGTGACTACATAATAATCGTCTATTTTCTTTAAAATAACCCCGATTTGACCTTTAACTTCATTCAAAAGTTCATCCAGTTCATACTTGTCTTTTGCCAATTTTACTTCCGCATTCTGATCTATATCTTCTTCAGAGAGAACGAATCGGATGGAAGTTTGATCTTCAATGGACTTGAACACTTCTTGAAGGCTTACGCTTTTTGAGGCAAACGTGATCGTCTGAGAATACGCAATTGTACTGAAGAAGGAAATGATAAGCACAACTGCAGACGAACGGATAAAGGTTTGTATAGAAAAATGCATAATGAATATTAATTGAGGTGATTTAGTTTAGGGAAAGAACAATTTCGTTCTCATCATTCACTTCATACTTGACTGATTTGGCGGTACATATGGTAGCCAGGAACACCTTTAATTCCGGATCCCTAAAAGTTCCACTGACTTTATAACTAGCTATTTCAGCGTCTTTGAATATGAGTTTTACTCCGTATTTCCGTTCCACAATTTTTTGAACCTGAGTAAAGGACGTATTAGACAGTATCAAATCGCGATTGAGCCAGGCCAATACAGAACTGGAATCAAATACAGACTTGGTCATTTCGGAAGATTCTATGTGATAAGTAGATTGCTCACCCGGTTTCAACACCATTTTTGTTTCTCCTTCACTTACCCGAACCGAGCCTTCAATGAGGCTTACCTGAACCATTGCATCATCCTGGTAAGAAGATACATTGAAGGTGGTTCCTAAAACGGTAGTGTTTAATCCGTTAGATTCCACACTAAAAGGTCGTTTGGCATCTTTAGTGACATGAAACAAAGCTTCTCCGTTCAGGCTTACTTCTCTGTGCTCCTGTGTGAATGTCTTTGGATATTCCAATGAGGAGTTTGCATTTAGGGTTACTTCGGACCCATCGGGCAATGTGATGTTTTTTTGCTCACCAAACGAAGTACTTGTCACAATTAGTTCAGGCGAATTTGAGTAATCCTGTATGAACCAGAAGGATACAGACAATCCCAATAAAACGATGACACTTGCCGCTACCTTTAGCCAATTGAATTTATTAAGGGATTTGATCTCTATCTTTTTTCGAATTTCCTTTTTAATTTCAAATTTTTCCAAATCCGATTTAAAAACTTCGACTTCGTTAGTGGTTAGGAGCTTATCGGCAAGTTGCTCCAGGGCCAGCATTTCTTCTTCAGAAGCAATGCCCTGCTCGTATTTCTTTAGGATGTTGTCAATCGTTTTCTTGTTCATTTTTGTGTCTTTCTATTGGTAAGTACCAATTATTGGAAAGCACACGTAAGCAAAATCAATATTTTTTTTGTTTAAATGAAAAACGTTAGAAAAAGCTGAATAAAACGTTGTTTGGGCAAGGTTTTTCTCAAGTGTTTAAGAGCGTTTGATATATGGGTCTCAACGGTGCGTTGGCTCAAGTCTAATTTTTCCGCAATTTCTTTGTTACTAAATTGCTCAAATCGGCTCAAACGAAAAACCTCCTGACACCTTTCGGGGAGATCTGAAATAGCTTGATCAATTTTCTGCTCCAATACTTTCTCATCGTAAGTATTCTCCTGCTCAGTTGGATGTTCCAATAAGGCCTCAATATTTTCGGTTTCACCAATTTTTTTGTCTCTGATGACCTTAAGCGAGGAGAACTTTGCTGCTCTGGCAAAATAATGTTCTACGTTCGATATTTCTTTTGATTGCCTTTGCTCCCATAGATTGAGAAATATTTCCTGAACCACGTCCTGAGCAGACTCCCTATTTTTTAAAATTAAAAAAGAAATTCTGTAGAGCCTTTCCCAATGCCTATCAAAAAGAACATAATAAGCGTCCTGATTTCCAAGCTTGATTTGCCCAAAGAGGGATTCATCGGAAATTTCATGGTGTATTTCTGAACTGGAACGCATTCATACAAAAATGCGTAATTAATGGGTTATTGGAAATTAGTGCAAAGCCTTCTATTAGTGTGAGATTTTCAATGTACTACTCAATCTTATCAGTTTAAATTTTATTCTTAGTAAGTCCAGTTACAAAGAAAATGCCTGAAGCTCTCCAAATTTTTGAGCCAACGCCTTCTACTGCCGAACTCCAATTGGAAGTCAGTGGAACTGATTACGTTCAGCTATGATGATGATTACAAATAAGGCGCACCATCAATGCAATTTTAATGGACATATTAGCCTCAATGGTCATTAATTCAATCAACCTATATTTGTAATCAACGTTCAGTTAAATTTAACTTTTAAAATCAAACAATCTGAAATCTGAAGATATATACCGCATCATAGAACCCATCTTATTGTCTGAGAACAAACCCCAACAGGATCAGGAACTCCTTTGGGCCATTGGTATGGATAAAAAATTCAAGGTTCTATATATCGAGCAAATTGACCTTAACGCTAACCCTACTGAAATTTTCAGAATGGCAATTCACAAATTAGCTACGGGAATTATTCTGGTTCGTAACAGGCCTTCTAATCTCAACGGATTGACGAATTCGGACATTGGTTTTACAGACAACCTAATTAAAATTGGTAGATTATTGAACGTAGCTGTAGTTGATCATTTGATCGTATCGGAAAAGGAATACCAAAGTCTTGCCGACGAAGGTATTGTAGCTCGATTGGAGCAATCAGGAAAACTTCGGGTGGTAGATTCGGTAAGTCATGAATTGAAGGAATGGAAGAATCAGGTAATATCCAACAACTCGCTACGTGGAAAACCTTCAATGAATTTGGCTCTAGTATTGAAACAATTTCTTGAAAGCATAGGGGAATACTTTTTTGACGGGAAAAAGAAATCTGCCCTGCTGGAGCGATTCAGAATTGAAAATGAACGGTTAAAAATCAAAAGTGAGGTTGATAAGATTTTGAAACAAGAAGCCGAGCTAAAAAACCAACTCATTCAGCATGAAATTAACGCCAAGTTTGTAGTACACTTGAAAGAATTGGGATATACTGAGGAATACATTCAAGACATGTTTGAGCAAAACAATAAACTATCATTCATCCCTGTAAATAAGGTTGAAACGGGAAAAAGCAGAGTTTCATCAGTCGAATAGTATTGTTCGGCAGATTACGGTAGGTTCAATGGTTCTACTGCATCTGGTTGCCCCTTTTTTATAAATTGTAAATGGATCAATTGAACCCATTAATTTATCCAAATTATTCATGTCAATTGTAGCAAAAAGGCTTGTCCCCACTTCAATTTTAATCGGATTCTCGGCTTTAGTCCTAGCCTATTCAAGCCTTTTTCTTGACCCAACACAACCACTAAAATTCTTTTTGCTAGCAGTACTTTGTTTTCTTTCGAATGGATTTGCAATTATTCAATGGCGTCAAATCCTTAGCTCCGGATTATCGCTGTTGTTTTTTGGTTTTCAGGTATTGTACATCCTTACCTCCCTCCTGTCGGTTATGGGTTTAACTGATGTGACTACGGGCATTTATGAAACCTTAAAGATAATCCTGCTTTTTAATTTTCAACTCCTTGGATACATCCTCCTTAAAAGGAATAAAAAAATTAATCTCAGGGACCTGGGGTACACATTTGCAATCATTCAGGCGATTACCCTTGCTGGTTTGGGAATCGCTTTGGCAAATATTGATACTATTACCTTTAAATCGGTTTTCAAACTATCCGGAGGCTTATTTATCAACGGCAACTTAAGCAGCCAGGTACTTTTTCTTACCACACCCCTAACCATTTATTCATGGTTGAACACAGGTAATAATAGGGTTAGAAAAATTCTCGCTGCCCTAACCTTAATAAACCTAATTGTCATTTTTCTCCTGGGTTCCTGGACGATATTTTTTGCGCTTGCTGTTTTATTCATTTCATTTCTACTATACCGCTTTTTCGTTTCTCAACACTATTCCAAAAAATTAAAATACACCGTAAGTAGTATAGCTCTCCTTTTTGTCTGCATCCTTTCTTTTTTTCTTTATCCGCAAATCTCTCAAAAACAATCTTTTAGTAACAGAATAGCTTTATGGAAAAGAACGGCTGGCATGATCCGGGAAAGCCCAATATTGGGCAGCGGAATTGGTACATGGCATATAAATAGTCAATATCAGGTAGTTGATCGTGAAACCGCAATTCGTCAGTCCAACAACCTGGAACTAGATTTAAGCGGAAACTTGATTTATCTAAGACCTCACAATGACTTTTTATGGATTTGGGCCGAGGTGGGAATCGTTGGTTTACTATTCTATATTATCATATTTATGCTGATTATTTACGGCGGTATTCGTTTATTAAGCTCAAGAAATCCATCTTCTAAATCTCTTGTTTTTCTGTGTACAAGCACCATTCTGAGTTACCTTGTAATTGCCTTTTTAAGTTTCCCAAAAGAGCGCATAGGCTTGTCTTTGTTATTATCCACCTACGTTATCATTTTACTTGTAATTTTTGATGAGAATGATTCAACAAATACCACAAAAACTCCACTGAACCGAATATTTATTCTATGCCTCCTGTTAATCGCTGGATTCTCAACCTTTGTAGGCGCTAAACGGCTAAGAGCGGAATACTATATGAGAAATACACTGGAAGCCAAAGAAAAAAAGCATTGGCAACAGGGACTATCTAACCTGCAAAAGGGAAAAACCGAATTTTATCGAATAGCTAGCGATGGCATGCCCGTAAGTTGGTATGGAGGTATCTTTCATATGGAATTAGGGCGACTCAAAAAAGCCCATGATTATTTTTTGAAGGCATACCACTACCATCCTACCCAAATTCATGTATTGAATAACTTGGCAACCACTTATGGACAATTGGGTCAATTGGATTCTGCGATTCTTTATTACCAAAAGGCCATTTGTATAAACCCGGTATTTGATGATCCCCGAATAAACCTCAGTGCAGTTTATTTTAATCTGGGAGATCTTGACATGGCCTGGAATGAAATCTCCCTGGTTTCAACAAATACAAGCCACGATCAATACAATCATGTGGTTATGGCAATTCTAAGCGAAAAATGGAAAAGCCTGATTATGAAAGAGGCTAAAGAAAGAGACCTTGAAGTTCTAAGCAAAAGAAAATTTGACAGTATATATTTACTAAAGAAGACCATCAAAAGGTATCAAGAGACAAAACAAGATTTTGTTACTCTGTTTTTTGAAGATATAGAGTCTTGGTAAAATAATTATAACCTACTGAAAAACAACTTAGTGAAGGCTAATGAATATTATGTTATTTTTGTTAGCGTACCTTAAATTCAGACTCAGATGACAACCTTCTTATTTACCATCTTTTCAAAATATTCGCGAAATATTGGAGCTTTACTATTACTCCTAATGTTCTTAGGTGTGCAAAATTTGATTGCTCAAACCATTACCACAGTTTCTCCCAATACCGGTAGAATTGGTCAAAAACTCAATTTGACAATTAGTGGTACCGGGTTAAACTTTGTTAGTGGCTCATACTCCATACAGGCTAGCTTTAAACGGGGCTCGGACTCCATTCCGGCACCTTGTCAGGCGGTAATATCTGGTGGGGCTGTTGCAGAACTCTATCTCGATTTAAGTGATACAAGTTATGCTGCAGGGTTATATAACCTCGAACTAAATAGTACCGATCATGGGTTATTGACTTTAAGCAATGCTTTTGAAATTGATACTACACGACTACTATTCACAAATCCGCAAAAAATTTATAAACCCAACAGCAACGTAAAAGTTCAGATTATTGGCCATAAGGTTAAATTTAATACCGTCGCAAATAACCCTTTTTATTTTAGGAATAATGATACGATTCATACAACTCTTGGTGCTACTAAAGGGGCTGATACGCTGGAAATAAATGTTAACCTAACTTCCACCTCCATTCGTGAGGGAAATTACGACCTGCATGTATTGACTTCCTCAGGTCCGTTATACCTGCGAAATGCACTTGAAGTTTTGGGTACAAATATCAGTGGTAAGGTGTTTTATGATATCAATAAAAATGGCATTCAGAATACGGGTGAAAAAGACGTTCCAGGAGTTAAACTCGAATTGTTGAATTACAATAAGAAGGCATATTCGGGGCCAAATGGAGAATACCGGTTTAGTAATTTGGACACCGGCACGTACAAAGTAATCCGGAGACCACTGTCCTGGATGTCAACCAGCGATACACAAACGATCGTAGTGAGCTCTGGGAATGCATTCATCGCTAATTTTGGCGTTTATCCAATTAAGGAGTTCATTGCAATTCGTGGAATTGTAGGTAGAACCCGTTGCGCAGATACTGC
>CEQS01059100.1_pt1 | contig 22136 bp, 17 predicted proteins | sample 530981 | NCBI WGS metagenome assembly CEQS01 (sample SAMEA2621176, study PRJEB7988) | marine metagenome | biome: marine biome (ENVO:00000447); feature: mesopelagic zone (ENVO:00000213); material: "saline water (ENVO:00002010), including plankton (ENVO:xxxxxxxx)" | depth 800 m
ACAAAATGGTAGCACTAATAGCTACTCCAAAATCGATTTCCGGATTTCTAAACATTTCAACCCCCTGAATATTCTCCGACAATGTTTCTAACAGAAAAACTCCTAACACCAACCCAATGTATCCCGCAATTCCCGTAATGAAAACTGCTTCGGTCAATACCAAAGCAATTATGGAATTGGGTGATGCTCCCATTGCTTTTCTAATTCCAATTTCACGCGTTCTTTCTTTTACTACAATAAGCATAATGTTACTGATTCCTACAATCCCCGCCAAAATAGTCCCAATACCAACGAACCAAATAAAAATTCGAATGTTTGCAAACAACTCAGCAAATTTTTGAAATTCCGCTACGTTATTTCGGATATACATGGCCCGCGCATCCCTGGGATGAAACGAATGCCTTTGAGCCAGGTAACGATTAATGTTACTGGAAATAATGTAACTCTCCATCAAGTCGGCATCGCCAACGGTGGTCATAATCCGTCCCAGTTTTCGCCCCCCGCTAAACACCATTTGCCCCGTAGATGTAGGGATGTAAACCATCCGCATCTCCCGCTCAGAACCTTCATCATTGAAAACACCGATTACCTTAAATGGAAAACCCTGAATTTTAATGTACTTGCCCAAGGCATCCTGGTTCTTAAATAAATCCTCTTTTACCAGCTTACCAATTACTGCCACCTTTCTCCGCTCCAGAAGATCATCTTCATTTAAGTACCTTCCATTAGTCATAATGGTCTTCTCTAATTCCAAATGCTCAGGTGTTGTTGCACGTATAGGGTAAGAACCTCCCTGTGCCTCATAATTGACTGATTTATTCCACATTACATACCGGTTGGTTACAAACTCGGTTCCCTCTACCCGATTCTTAATAAACTCATAATCATCCAAATCCAGTTGAATTCGCCTGCCTTCCTTTAATCCTTTGTAAGGTACCGCAGTTCTCCCGGCTGAAATCCAAAGCGAGTTGGTTGCATCATCTCTAAAGCTTTCGGTTACTCCATTTTCAATGCCTTTTCCCGACCCCAGGAGTATTACCAACATAAAAATGCCCCAGGCCACAGAAAAACCGGTAAGAAAAGTGCGAAGTTTGTTCTTTTGAATGGTACTGAATATTTCCTGCCACTTATCGAGGTCGAACATTATTCTTCTTTTAGAATTACACCATCCTTTAAGCGAATCAATCGGTCGGTACGATTGGCAATGTCATCTTCGTGCGTTACAATTACCACGGTTATTCCTTCTTTATTGACATCACGGAAAAGGTTCATTACGTCATAAGATGTTTCACTATCCAATGCACCGGTGGGTTCATCCGCTAAAATGACCTTAGGGTTTGAAATTAATGCCCGTGCAATTGCAACACGTTGTTGCTGCCCACCCGAGAGTTCGGAGGGTAAGTGAGTAGCCCGGTCCAACAATCCCACCCGGTCCAGGTATTTTAAGGCCAGGTTGTTGCGTTTTTTTCTTCCCATCCCTTGATAATACAAGGGAAGCGCAACATTTTCAATTGCATTTTTATAGCTGATTAGGTTAAAGCTTTGAAAGATAAAACCAAGTAATTCGTTTCTGTACTTAGCTGCTTTACGTTGCGATAATCTCTTGATAATTTGATTGTTTAGGTAATACTCGCCGTTGTCGTATTGATCCAGAATTCCTAAAATATTAAGCAAGGTAGATTTCCCCGACCCGGAAGAACCCATTACAGAGACCAATTCACCGGCACCAATTTCCAGCTCAATATCCTTAAGAACATGAAGTGGATTTTTACCCACCTGGTAGTACTTATTTACCTTTCGTAAACGGATCATTATGCAATAATAAATGCTCTTAACTAAAATTTTGAAGGCATTATGAATCAATAACAAATGAGTGGATGATTGGTTTTTAGAAGGTTTAGTCGGCTAATGATTTTCTAAATTCCGTTCGACCTTTTCCTTAGTTCATTCATTATTCTCCGATAGTCTCCGTTCTGAGGGGCAATTTGAAGCAACGTACTGCATGTTTCCAACGCATTCTTGGTTTGCTTTAGTTTGAGCTGACTGAGCAATCGTATGTAGAGAAACTCTTCATTGTTTGGGAGTATCTTTAAACCATCATCAATCATTTTTAGAGCCTCCCTGTCCCGACCTACTTCCTGAAGCTTTAAGGAATAGTTGTAATATGCCCGGATAACCACAGGCCTTTTACCGCAAGCTTCTGCCAGATACTTTAGTGATTTTTCGGTATCACCTTGTTCGTTGTACAGAAGCCCGAGCATGTAGTATGAATAAGAATAAGCAGGCTCGGTTTCTATTACCTTGAGATAAGCCTTTTCGGCCCCTTTAACGTCTCCTCTTTCAACCAGCAACAGTGCCAGGTTCATCCTGGAGGTATTATACAAATCGTCTATTTCAATGGCCTTGCGATAGGCTCCAATGGCCAAATCAATTTTTCCATTATTCTGATAATCCAACGCCCTTTGATGCTGGCCTGCAGCAAAATCGGCTACCACATCCAACTGAGTTTGTTGTTCCTTTTTTGCATTGGCATAGGCCGTATCGTATTTCGATTGAGGTGTAAGTCTACGTGCAACAAAGTAATCTACGGCAGAAATTCGTACCCTCCGGCTTGTATCTTCCAACAATGGTTCAATCCACTTTGAAACAGATGGGTTTTCAACATTGCTTAATGCAACGATTGCCTCATTCCTGACCCAAACAGAGGAATCACCAAGGAAACCAATCAATTCATTTGCTTCTTCCTTGGATAGGATTCTATTACTTAGCTGCCTTAAAGCACTTGCCCTTATAATATCTGGATATTCTCCATTCCTTAGAACATATTGAAATGCGGTTGGGCTAGAGTAATATCCTGCCAGCAATGAATCGGAAAAATGATCGGCTCGATTTGGGCCAAAATGATCTACAATGGCCTTACTAGCCCATTGTGCCGACTTATCGGCATGACATCCATTGCAGGTATTGGGAGTTCCATATACCTCGGATTGATCCGGTCTGGGAACTCTAAAACTATGATCTCTTCGGTAGTCATTTCCCATATAGGTTTTTCCTGGCATGTGGCAATTAATACACTCGGCACCCTCATATCCGATTGCGTGGAAATGGTGCGAAGCATCATCGTATCCGGTTTCGTGGCAACTGACACACAGTGCATTTCCTTGCTTTTTCAATTTCAAGGTATGTACATCGTGGCAGTCGATACAAGAAACATCGTTGTGATACATTTTGCTCTGAAGAAAGGAACCTACAACATAATCCTCTCCTTTTATTTGTCCATCCAGTTCATATTCCGGTTCCACCGGAAGCCCAATGTTGTAGTGATCGGAGTAAGAACTGGTATAATCAAAATACTCGGTTAATGGCGACCGTCGCGAATGACAACGAGCACATTTATCAACCACTTCCTTTGGGCGCATACCCTTATGCATGTACATGGCAGGAGGTACACCGTTTTGTTCTTCGCTATTATAAAAACTTACGTGTTCACTAGCTGGTCCATGGCAGGATTCACAACCAACATCAATTTCATTGTAGGTAGTATTGTATGTCTCGGTATCCGGGTCGAAATTCTTTTTCAAATTGGTAGAATGGCAATCGGCACACATGGTATTCCAGCGCATACTTCCTTTACTCCAGTTTAGCCATTCAGCATGCCTGATTTCCAAATCGGGTTGTAAATGAAACCATTTGTTCTCCCTGCTATCCCATGCGGTAAGCAAGCACTGATAGGCCCCATCGGGAAATTTTACAATGTACTGCTGCAATGGATCAACACCGAAAGTATATTCGATTTTGAAATCCTGATATTCGCCTTCACTATTGGTTGTATTCACATAGTAGTTGCCATCTTTCTTAAAGAATGTGCTCTTCGCATTTTTGCCATTAAATACAACTTGGTTAAAATCACCCAATATGGTGGAAGAATTGGCCTCCTGCATGGCTAAATCGTGGTGAGAGCCCTCCCAATCTTTAAATTGATCAGTGTGGCACGACTTGCAGGTTTTCGAGCCTACAAATTCGGAATTTGAAAAATCATTCTTATTGATATTGGATGTTTGATTCGTTGTTGTTCGATTGCACGACCAAGCAATTAAGAACATTAAAACAATAAGAATCCCATATTTTGGACTTAATCGGGATTTATGCCTAATCTTCAAGCTTTCCAACAATCTTATATTGTGATCCTTCCTCGGTACTCACTGGTTGGTATAGAATATTATCTATTTCAAAATAGGTCTTCTCGTCAATGGTAATCTCCTCAACATTGTATTCCGGTAATTCTGAGACCACCGTACCTTCTTTGGGTTCCACTACTTCATATTCTTTGCCTGCCTGAACATAATAAGTTCCCCTATAATAAAAATGGGGTTTATTTCGAATAACCACCTTTCTATAGCCTTTAGGCAAAACAGTGACCCTCAATCCCCGAGGAGATGAGATGATGCTGTAAGTTCCACCAACATAATGATAATAATAACCATTGTGCCTGTAATATTTTCGCCCATTGAGGTTATAGGTTCTATAACCTGCGGGAAGTTTATTTACCTTGTTAACACGCCGGTGCTTTACCACAACTACCCTACTTCTTGAATAACGATGGTTATGAGCCTTCTTGCCGGATCCATGGGTATGCGATTTGTTGTGTTTATGCCCATTATGTTGATGTCCTTTTTGGGCGTAAAGCTGAGGACTAATCAATAATGCTAATCCAATTATTACTACCAGTATATATTTCATTTTCATGATACGTTATTATTAACTAAGGCCAGTTTCAACGCTTGGCCAAAAATATGGAACCCGAATTATTATTGTAATTAATTGAGAAATATTTCCCGCCTGTCTTCCTTAAGACCTAAAATCTATAAATCAAAGTTTTAAGCGGCAGTTATTAATTAAAGTTAAGCGGCAACAGCCATGACAATTAAAAGAAGTTTTGTGGATTTATTTTGCATTTCAATTACGAACTAGATAATGAAAGATTTAATTCAGGAAAAAACGAAAAAAGGAATCAGTTTTGGCGAATACAAGGTGCTGGTGGAATCATTATTAAAGGAAAATAAAACCACCGGCAACAACCATTCTGAGACCTACCTGCAGCATACAAAAATGGGCCTTCAACGGCTTAAAAAATGGGAGAAAATCGCGCGACTTTCAGAGCAAACTAAAACCCAACTAGACAATCTGAAAGGTAACTATACCTGGTTGGTTCTTGTGGAAGCCTGGTGTGGTGATGTAGGACAAAACCTATCTACTTTATACCAAATAGCTCAACAGGCTAATATTGATTTAAAAATTGTACAACGGGACGAAAACCTGGATTTGATGGATCAATTTCTAACGAATGGAGGAAGATCCATTCCCAAACTAATCATCATAAATAGTGACACCTCTGAAGTACTTGGAGAATGGGGGCCAAGGCCGGCACATGCCCAGCAAAGGTTTCTTGAGGCCAGAGACAATTCGGAAATCGATAATTTAGAAATTCAGAAAGAGATTCACTTGTGGTATGCCAAAAACAAACAACAGGATTTGCAAAATGAGATCGTTCAATTGATGTTAACTGTTGATCGGGAACGCTCCATATAGGTAATGGGAAACAACTAACGACTCAAATTGAAAAAACCGCTGTTTAGTTTAGGCTGCTTTATCCATTCCTAGTTTATTGAACGGAGAAAAATGATCCAATAAATATTTTTCAGCTAGCGGATGCCCCAGTGAACGTGCAAAAAGCAATTCTTCTTCTGCAATTTCTTCTTCCACTTTAAATTCAAGACGAACCAATGCACATTGAAACAGAGCTTCGGCATCGAATGGGTTTTCTTTTAAAATGCTTCGCAATACTTTGAATGCTTCGGGAAGTCTTTTGGCCGATTGATAAGCCTTAACCAATAAATGTTTGAATTCAACTTCAGCGGGATTGAGTTTAACCGCTTTCTTTAAATCACTAATGGCCAATTTGGTATGACCGCCTGCTATATAAAGGGAAGCCCTGGAAGCGTATGCGCGTGCATTTCGGTTGTTCAACAATATGGCAAAACTTAAATCATTCATTGCTTTCTCGTCGCGATCCAAATGACTGTAAGCACTAGCCCGAAGTACAAAATATTCTGACTGGCGGTTGTCAATGGTAGTTGCTTCGTTTAAAAACTCCAACGCCTTTCTATAATTTCCCAGAGCCATGCTAGCTTCACCCAATTTGGCAAATGCTAGGGCTGAACCTGGATTCATTGAAACATGCAATTCCAGTTTTTTAATAGCCAGTTCATATTCTTTATTACTCAACAGGTTAATTCCATCCAACAACAATTCGTTAGCCCAGGAACGGATATGTCCGTTTTGTGAGAACCGAACCAATTCTTGTTTATTTAGAATGAGTTGTCCGTTTTCATCCAACAACATTTCATAAAACTCCTTGCAGCTAATTAATACCGTTCTATTCCAGGCGGCACCTTGGTCGTGTTTACTCCAGATTTCGTTGGCTACTTTTCTCAATACATTCCAAACATTGGGATTAATATTGGCTGGTCTAGCCACCGGGTTATTGTTTCTTTTTGCCTTCATAATTTCTCGTTTTAATTAAATCTGAGGCGAAGAAACGGGGGCAGAACGTAATCTATTTACGGTCTGAAAAATAATTTTTAACGCATTGTTTTACAATTGCTTATAAGCTAAAAAATTATGGAATAGAAACGAAATGCAACTTCAAGTATGCTATTCCACCAAAAACTTAAGCGTCTTGGTCCTGCTTTGATTGCTTACCCGTATAAAGTAACTACCAGGTAGCAAATTCAGGTCCAATTGATTTTCTCCGGCAGGAGAATCTATTCTATAAACTTGCTGGAAAACGGTTTTACCCATTACGTCTATAATTTGGATGTTCCATTCTCCAAGCAATTCTGTTTTGTACTGAATGGCAAAACTTCCCCGGTTGGGATTGGGTGCAATCTTAAAAGAGGTATTGTCCCATTTCAATTCCCTGACAAAGGTGGTGTCTTTGGTTTCACTGGTATCTTTCTTGGTTGTGTCAGCCTGAAAGGCAAATACTGTGTCTATGGCTTCGACCGACCACACTCCCCTGCCGAAGGTGGAACAATACAACCGTCTCTCTTTGTAATGCATGTCCAAATCGCTTACAATTACATTGGGTAGATCCTTGCTGTATAGCTGCCAGGTAGACAAACTATCGTTGGTGTAATAAACACCTACATCAGTTCCTAAGTACACAGCATTATTACCAGAATACTCATCTTGTTCGATACAATTAACCGGAATGTTAGGTAGGTTTCTACTGATGTTTTTCCAGTTGGCTCCACCATCGCGGGTTTCAAAAATCTTAACTCCATCAATAAATCCACCGGTGGTAACCCACATAATTTTAGGGTCTCTATCGTCAATTTTAACCGAGGTGAAATACAAACTATCTGGCAGTCCTTGTGTAATATTCTCCCATTTGGTTCCACCATTTGCAGTCTTAAATACCTGAGCGTTGTACTTATTAATGTAGTCTACCCGCTTGGTAACCACCAAATGGGTCTCATTGCTATCCGAAATATCCATGGCAGAAATAGGAGCCTTAGTTCCTCCGGGAAGAGTACCTAATTGATTCCAATTCCAACGACTTATAAATTGATGAACATTTTCACCACCTAAATAAAAATTGGTAGATGTTGGGTGAGCCAATAGCGGAGTTGTCCACCCCATATTTTCGCCGGTACTTGGTGTAATTCTTTGTGCACGCGAATTGCCTCCATTTAAGGTTCGGGCAATGTTTCCATACTGAGAAGAAACCACCACGTGATTGGGGTCGTTTCGATCAATAAAACAATCCATTCCATCTCCTCCGTTTATGTTACTCCATTTTTTATTGGCTTTTCGGTAGAAAGTTCCATTGTCCTGCGCTCCGGCCACAAGATAACCTGAATTGTTTTGCGAAATCCCAACGCGATAAAGCGAAGTGATTTGCATTCCAGAAGAAACATCCTCCCATTTAGTGGGGAATTGATATCCTGGAACTGAATCTGTATCTTCCCATGAACCAATTTTTATAGAATCTGTTCTAAAAATCCCGCCGTCATTGCACAAATAGTATTTCTTGTCCAATGGGTTGTAACTCATATAGTGCTGGTCGGCATGTGGTGTAAATCCGTAATACCTCAACCAATAGGATACTCCATCCCAGGTTGCACCTGCATCATCCGACCCCCATACATTTATTCCACCTACAAAAACCCGGTCCGGATTAACAGCATCGGAATAAACAAACAAATCGTAGGTCCCTTGCCCACCTGATTGGTTGCCATCGTCCCAGGTTAACATATTTATTCCGGTTTTAATGGTCATTGTGGTATCCCATGTAGAGCCGCCATCCAAACTTTTGTAAAAACCGTAAAACCCGCGGTCCATAGCACATGAAACGGCATAGCATCGGTTGGTATCGGACGTAGATATGGTTAACTCTACACGCTGAACTTCATTCTGTGCAGCAATTGGTGCATTGGCTTTTTTCCAGGTATCACCAAAGTCAGTTGATTTCCAAATTGCTGCATTACCTACTTTAAGGTTCGATATATATCCACTACTGGCAATCAACGAGTTTGAATTCTCAGAATTAATTTCCAAATCCCACATAATTTCATTTAGCGTTTGACTCCAATTATCCCCTCCGTCTTTCGATTTCCAAACACCGCTTATTCCAGCGGCAACTAGCTCCTGGTTGTCATCGGGGTTAATAAAAACCCGTCGAATTAAAGACTGGTCAAAATCCGTTTGCTTATAACTCAGCCCAGTTGGTTTCCATGTTTTCCCACCATCAGTGGTTTTGTATACACCCAATCCATAATGCGTATTTCTCTTGCGTCCATCAGTAGCTAATGCAACCCCCAAATAGGCATAATCTCCAACGGACAGATAAATAATATCGGGATCAGTAGGATCAATGGCAATATCACTTATTCTAAGGATAGGAAGGTTATTATTTATTGGTGTATAGCTCTTTCCTGAATTGCTTGTTTTCCAAATTCCACCCTGGGAAACCCCTACCCAGTAAGTATTGGTGTCGGTAGGGTGAAAGGCAATGCAATTTACCCTAGCCACCCCATGACTCGAAGCAGGATCAAAGGAACCAACCAAGGTATCCGGTCCTTCGGGAGACCAGGTAGAATCTGACGCTCGTGAAGCCTGATACATGGATTTTAGCAATGCTACTTCAATAGCGGCCTTATTGATGTATTCGTTCGAAACCAATTCGCCTTTCCCATTGGTCCTGGATTGATAAAAATTAGCCCACCGATCGATCCATTTGTATCCCTTCTCCTTCGATAAATCCTTACCTGATTTCCAACTTTCTATATTCTTTACATAATTGAGGTAATCATTTGAGTTATTACCCAGATTTGGTTCCAGTAATTGCTGTGCAATAACTGATAAGGTAAACAGACTGAATAAGGAGATTAGAAGAATGCGCATAATCGTTTAAAATTGGATTCAAATATAGGGGTCATTCCCGATCGTTTTAGCTTTAATGTATGCCGATAATTAAAAGGTCATATTTCAGACTGTTCACTTCCAGGAAAGGAAAGTATACCCATGAAGGTACAGCTACCTTATACACGTTATAAACAACCGTTAACAACTTTTTGGTGTCGAAAGACATCCTTTCTACCGAAACATTCGTCTTTATAGGTGTATATGTTGGAAATAAAATTGATGCCTTATGGATATGAAAGTGTTAACTAATTGGTACAACCTATTCGAAAAGTGGTTTAATGAAAACCTGGGTTGGTTTTTTATAAATGGAAATAAGATTGATCAGCTTGAAGAATTTGAGATTAAAGACTAATACCCCTGTTCTTTAAATAGATAGGTTTGTTTACTTAAATCGTAATAAGCTTGTTTGCCATCTTTGGTAAGAAGGAGCACGTTTTTCTCATGCACTTTAATCTCATCATTTTGTAATTCCAATACTTCCTGACCATTTCTGTCCAACAACCCCCATTTATTGTCAAGTTTTACTTTTAGCAAATTGGTTCCAAAGTATTCAAGTGCATCGTATTTAATTTCCAGTATTCTACCTCCTTTCCTATTAATCAAGCCCCATTTTCCTGCTACCTGTACCCTGGACAGCCCATAGTTAAAGCCTTCGGCAAAGTCATATTTGTACCGGATTACTAGTTTAACATCGGCATTGGAAAAGCCCCATTTTCCTTTTTTCTTTACAGGTGTTATGGATGCGTAGTCCCCGACATCTTCAAAAATGGCAGGATACACTTTCTTACCAACTGAATCAACCAAACCAAATTTGGACTTACTTATGTACTTAACAACCCCATTTTTAAAAGACCCATAGTTTCTTACCAATGAATTATAGCTGTATTTCGCTTCAATTACTTCCCTGCCTGAAAAATTCAGGTAACCATAACTGCCCTCTTTTACAAAAAGGATTCTTTCTTCGGCAATATTGCCAAGCTGGTCATATTCAAAAGGAACTATCGTATCTCCATTTAAGGATAGAATTCCCTGTTTATTTTCTGTTTCCAAGAGGTATCCCTTAATATCAGAGTTATATATCACCTGATCATAAACCAATTCAATTACAGTATCTCCTTCCAGACCAATTACCCCCTTCTTTCCACTCAATTCAACAATAGCCCTTCCATTTTTGAAAGCTGATGCCGATGAATACAGGAAGGGAATAACCAGGTTTAGTTTATGGTCGAAATATCCATACTTACCCTCTTTTTGAGCATATATTCTCTTCTCAGAAAAAGAACCAACGTCCTCGTAGCTAGTATTCAAAACCAAAACGCCATGGTTATTTACCAATCCATAACTCCCATCCATCTCTACCCAGGAATGACCACTTATAAATGTTCCTCCATCGGTATATTTAATGGGCACATTAACTTCTCCCCGTTTATTGATATAACCTGAAAACCCACCTTTGCCTACCAGGGCAGATCCCTCTGAAAAAGGCTCAACCCAATCGTATTCCGGTTCAATAACCTCTTGTGCTTTCTTGTTAATGAATCCCCATTTTGAACCAATTCTTACCGGATAAAACTTTTCATTGGATAAGGTGTAATCCATTAAAGCATCGTTTCGGTAAGGATAATCAGGGTAATCCAGAATAAAATTGGCTATTTCGAGTGGATCATTTCGTTTTACACTTTTCTGATAGATAATTTTCCATGCGTCTTCTATGTTTCTATTATCAGGGTATTTTTTGATGAAGTTGTGGTAAGAATCTTTGGTGCCAGATTGAGTCACAATTTCATAGATGTGATCCTGGGCTTCCTCAACGTAAGGACTTTTTGGAAAATCCCGGATAAAAGTTTCGTATTCTACCAATGTTTTGTTCTGGGTTTTATCATAGAAAAACAGGAGGTCATATTTACTTCTGGCCATAGGCACCTGCCGGGCCTGGTCGTACTTGGTAAAAAAATACTCGTATCCCTGCCAGGTTCCGTCAGCAGTAGCATCATCGAAGGCCAAAGAGTCTCTAATTAAGATGGCTTGAGCTTTATTTTTATACCATTCGTGATTTTTAATGAATCGATCAAAAGTTGCAGTATTCATTGAATCTAAAGCTGCCTGATAAAAAATTTCACTTACTCGTTGTTTCTGATCTCCAATTTCACCTTCATCGATTCCAACGGCAAATAGTTTCCCCTTCGATTTATCCTCTAACTTTTTAATCTTACTATCAGCAATCAGTATGTACTTTAATGCGGAGTCTGGTTGGTAGAATGGGTTATCATTCCTTGAGTAGATAACACTTAGGCCATAACTCCCCCCAACAGAATCCTTTTTAATTGCCTTGGTAAACAATCTTTTGGCTTCGAAGTAATTGTAGATATGCAACGCTTCAAAAGCCTTACTTAAATTACCGGCAACACTGTTAGAGGCTAATAACAAGCATAGAGGAAGAATACATACATGCTTCAAATTCATTGGAGCAAAAGTAGAAGCCAATATTCTACGAAATCAACGAGCTATACCAATTTATGAACGATGAATAATTAATGAATATTAATGCTTTTCTAAATAGCATATTGCTTCCTTTGCAGCTTCATTTTTCAATGACTAAACAAGACACTATTTACACCCTCCAATTTTGGCTGCTTTGCGCAAGTTCAGTGTTGTTTATGGCCAGTTTCAACATGATTTTGGCCGAATTGCCCCACTACCTAGATTCCATCGGTGGTCAGGATTACAAGGGGCTTATCATTGGACTCTTTGCAATTGCGGCTTTACTTTCAAGGCCTTTTAGCGGTAAACTGGCTGATACCATTGGACGAATACCAGTGATGATAATTGGCCCTGTTGTTTGTATTGTTCTGGGTGTGCTTTATCCATTAACTACAACCATCTCTGGTTTTTTATTGCTTCGTTTTTTTCATGGTTTCTCCACTGGATTTAAACCCACCGGCACAACCGCCTACCTGGCAGATATAGTTCCTGCAAGCAAACGAGGAGAAGCTATGGGTATTCTGGGAGTTGCCGGCTCAATTGGAATGGCTGCTGGGCCTGCCATGGGTAGCTTCATTGCCACTTCATATTCATTAAACCTAATGTTTTGGATGTCTTCGGTGGTCGCAGGCATGTCCATTTTAGTCCTAATGGGAATGAAGGAAACACTCCCCTCTACCGTAAAATTCAATCCAAACCTGTTATTAATTCATCCCAGGGATGTTATTGAGTACGATGTATGGCTTCCCTCTTTAGTTATGCTACTCACGGTTTATTCTTTTGGAACTATTTTGACCGTTACCCCTGATTTCAGTGACTATTTAGGTATTAGCAATCGAGGAATCTTTTTTAGCATCATGCTTAGTGCATCCATTGCTGTACGATTAGTTAGTGGTAAAGCATCAGACCGGTTGGGAAGAGCTAATGTCTTGCTATTTGGCACACTTTGCCTAGCACTGGCTATGGTCATTCTAGGACTGACTGATTCAAAGTTCTGGTTTTATATTGGAGCTACCGTATTTGGAATTGCCGCCGGAGTAAATAGCCCTACTATTTTTGCCTGGACCGCAGACCTGGCCAATGTAAACTCCAGGGGAAAAGCTATGTCCACCATGTTTATTGCGCTGGAAGCTGGAATAGTGTTAGGGTCAGTACTGGGTGCATTCTTCTACGATAACCAGATTGAACAATTAAAATATGCGTACTGGTTTGGCGGCTTATTAGCGCTTGTTGCATTCCTGGTGGTACTAATTAGAAAGCTTAAAACGTAGAAATCCCCGTAATCGGGAGACTACAGGGATTCCTAACAAACTAAACAAACCACCTAACTGACTCTAAAGATTGACCTTAAAGCCAGCGTCAAAGTTGTGGCATTGAAACCTTCTAAAGAATGAGCCAGATCATCTTATATGATGACATCAGTCAGAATGAAAACTAAATTTCGGCTGATGAATTAGCTCATTTGAGGTATTTCTACTCCTGAATTTATCAATTAATGCCTTCTTTTTGTTCGAAATCCAAGTCGAAATACCAATATAAATCACTTTTAGGCCACTATAAATTTTATCAAAAAGAAGAATGATAATAAAAATAACGCCCAAGATACCGTACAGGTAGGGACTTTGAATGTCGTTAGAAGTTCCGGCAAAAGAAATTAAAGGAGAAAACAAAAACGAAAACGCAATAATTCTTTTCATAACTTATGAATAACACCCAAAGTTATAAAAGTTCAAACTTGATTTCGGATATCTGATACTGGATATTGGATATTCTATTCTGGATAAACTCATCAAATATCTAAGATCTAATATCCATGATCAATAAGGTAACTACATATTTCGACGGTATTGCCCACCAACATCAAACAAGGCATTAGTAATTTGCCCCAGTGAACACCATTTGGAAGCTTCCATCAACACTTCAAAAATGTTTTCATTTTTAACGGCGGCCAGCTGAATCTTTCTTAACCATTCGTTGCCTTTTTCGTTATTCTTGTTGTGTAATTCGCCAAGCATATCGATTTGATACTCTTTTTCTTCACCAGTTGCGCGAATAACTTCTTGTGGAACTACGGTTAAAGAACCTTCTGAACTTAAAAAAGTGTTTACACCAATAATGGGAAAGTCTCCGTTGTGCTTTAACGTTTCGTAGTACAATGATTCTTCTTGAATTTTGGAACGCTGATACATGGTTTCCATGGCACCTAACACTCCTCCCCTTTCGGTAATTCTATCGAACTCCATCAATACAGCTTCTTCAACCAAATCGGTAAGGTCATCGATAATAAAAGCTCCTTGCAGCGGATTTTCATTTTTAGCCAACCCTAATTCCTTGTTTATAATAAGCTGAATAGCCATTGCTCTTCTTACCGAGGCTTCAGTTGGTGTCGTTATTGCTTCGTCATAAGCATTAGTATGCAAACTATTGCAGTTGTCGTATATGGCATACAATGCTTGCAAGGTGGTTCTTATATCGTTAAAGTCAATTTCCTGAGCGTGCAGTGAGCGGCCTGAGGTTTGAATATGATACTTCAGCATTTGAGCTCTTGGATTGGCCTTGTATTTATACTTCATGGCCTTGGCCCAAATTCTTCGGGCAACCCTACCAATTACAGCATATTCAGGATCAATTCCATTGCTAAAAAAGAAGGAAAGATTAGGACCAAATTTATTGATATCCATTCCCCGACTTAGGTAGTATTCTACATAGGTAAATCCATTTGCCAGGGTAAATGCCAACTGGGAAATAGGATTGGCTCCTGCTTCTGCAATGTGATAACCCGAGATGGAAACGGAATAAAAGTTTCTGACGTTCTTTTCAATAAAATACTGCTGAACGTCTCCCATTAAACGCAAGGCAAATTCAGTAGAGAATATACAGGTGTTTTGCGCCTGATCTTCTTTTAGAATATCAGCTTGCACCGTACCTCGTACCGCACTCAACGTTTCTGCTTTTATTCTTTCATAAACCCCTTTATCAAGTACCTGATCACCGGTAACCCCTAACAACATTAAACCTAATCCGTCATTGCCCTCGGGAAGTTCTCCCTGGTAAGCAGGACGTTTGGTTCCGGTTGCTTTGTATATTGATGCGATCTTTTTCTCTACCTCCTTTTCAAGCCCATTTTCTTTAATGTAGAGCTCACATTGCTGGTCAATGGCTGCATTCATAAAGAATCCAAGTAACATCGGCGCTGGTCCGTTAATAGTCATGGACACCGAAGTTTTAGGGTCAGCTAAATTGAATCCGGAATAAAGCTTTTTAGCATCGTCCAGGCAACAGATCGAAACCCCTGAATTACCAATTTTCCCATAAATGTCGGGTCGATACCCTGGATCGTTACCGTATAAGGTTACTGAATCGAAGGCCGTAGATAATCGCTTGGCAGGCATTCCTAAACTAACGTAATGAAACCTCTTGTTGGTTCGTTCAGGTCCACCTTCACCGGCAAACATTCTTGTTGGGTCCTCCCCTTCTCTTTTGAAAGGAAATAACCCGGAGGCGTAAGGAAACTCGCCTGGTACATTTTCCGAGAGCAACCATTTCAACAAATCTCCCCAGGCTTTGTATTTGGGAAGTGATATTTTAGGAATTTGAGTATGCGACAATGATTCGGTATGGGTTTGAATACTCAGTTCCTTATCCCTGACCTTAAACTTAAAGACCGGTTCAGTATATTTCTTTTGTTTTTCACTCCACTCTTCAATCAGTTTCAAATTATGAGGGTCAATATCTAGCTTCACCTTCTCGTAATTTTCCTGGAGCCCTTTAATAATACGGTCTTTATCATCAATGGCAGACTCCTTCAACGAGTTTATGGATTCGTGAAGTGAATACATTTTCTGAGCAATTTCGCTCTGCTCGAGAACCCATTGATCATAGTTTCTATTGTTCTCGCTAATCTCAGAAAGGTATCGGGTACGTTTAGGTGGAATGATAAATATCTTCTCACTCATTTCATTGGTTATCTTGAAATTACTCTCAAGATTGGCCTTGCTTTTCTCAATTATTTTATCGATCAAAATGCCATAAAGAGCATTGGTTCCCGGATCGTTAAACTGAGAAGCAATAGTGCCCATAACCGGCATCTCGTCCAATGGAAGGTCAAATTTGTTGTGGTTTCGCTGGTATTGCTTTTTTACATCCCGTAAAGCATCTAACGCACCTCTTTTATCAAATTTATTGATAGCAATTACGTCGGCAAAATCCAACATATCGATCTTCTCTAATTGAGTAGCTGCTCCATATTCGGGAGTCATTACGTAGAGTGAAACATCAGAAAAATCAAGAATTTCAGTATCACTCTGACCAATTCCTGACGTCTCCAGTATAATCAAATCATAGTTGGCCGCTTTAATGATGTTGAGTGCATCTTCAACGTGCCTGGAGAGAGCCAAATTACTCTGGCGCGTTGCCAACGAACGCATATATACCCGATTGTTTTTAATCGCGTTCATTCGAATTCTGTCGCCTAATAAGGCTCCACCGGTTTTCCTTTTGGAAGGATCTACCGATACAACGGCAATCGTCTTGTCCTTAAAATCAATTAAAAAACGACGAACCAGTTCATCAACCAATGATGATTTTCCTGCACCACCGGTTCCTGTAATTCCCAATACCGGAGTACTGATTTTTTTTGCGGAGTTCGATATTTCATCGAGTTCTTGTTTGGCTTCCTTGGGGAAATTTTCAGCAGCAGAGATTAAACGAGCTATGGCTGAAACATTTTTATCTCCCAATTCTTTTATCTCTCCGTTTAAATTATTTCCCAATGGAAAATCACTTTGTTCTACCAGGTCATTGATCATTCCCTGAAGGCCTAATTCCCTCCCGTCATCCGGACTATAGATTCTCGTAATACCGTAGTTGTGAAGATCTTGAATTTCTTCGGGAAGTATTACACCTCCACCTCCACCAAATATTTTAATGTGTTGTGCACCTCGTTCTTTCAACAGGTCATACATGTATTTAAAATACTCAGTATGTCCTCCCTGATAAGAAGTCATTGCAATGGAATTTGCATCTTCCTGAATGGCACAATCTACCACTTCTTCAACGCTTCTATCGTGTCCTAAATGAATAACCTCTACTCCGGTTGCTTGAATTATCCTGCGCATAATGTTGATGGCAGCATCGTGCCCATCGAACAAAGAGGCAGCGGTTACTATTCTTACTTTATTCTTAGGGATATAAGGAGAAACTTGTTCCATAGTATACGCTATTTAAGAGCTGCAAAATTACAGGAATGCCTACGATAATCAAGCTGTAAAAACAGAAAGAATATCAATTATGTGAGATTAAGGAAGCTGAAGTTTTGGAGTTTTCTACTCCATATCAATTGGGTATCAACTTTTAGATTCAAGAAGTTCTTCCTGAACTTCACCCAGTATTTGTTTCAAAGATTCCAAGATTAAACGGATGGATTGCTGAACGCTATTCCAATCAACTACGTTTGAATTATCCATACCCAAATCATCGAGGGTTACCAATTCCTGATCCAGGCTATTTACACCCAGGATATTTAAGGGTCCCTTAATTTTATGAGCCATCCTTCCAATTCCCTGAATATCTCTCTCCTTCAATGATTGGTTAAAAGACTCTATTGCGACTTTACTGTCCTCAATAAAAGTAGACAGAATATCTTCCATAAACGAACCATCGTTTTTGGCCAGGATTGAAATCTGACTCAGGTCGATCTTCTTGGAAGGTTTTTCCTCCTGCCCATTCTCAATATCCAATTGAACAATCTGAGATAGATCGGTTAAGTGTTGTGGCAATTGAACCCAAACCCCATTTGGCTTGAACGACTCGGCCTCGTTAGATAATATATAAATATGCTTATTATCAATTAGTTTGCTTAACATTCGGTCGGCCTGAATTATTGGAATGTCGACGGTTTTGTCATAAATAAATACAAAGCTGTAAGAGTTTGAGCGCAATAAACCAACAGCATCTACCACATTAACAACTTCATGAACTTCTAAAAAGGCATCCAGAAGCAAAGTCGAGAGTACATTTCCATTGTTATGTCCCCTTATGTATATGGCTTTCATTGCTTTATAAAAATAGCGTGCAAGTATCGCATATTATTTTAGTTAAGAAGTGCAATTTTACTTGAAAGGATATATTTTTGGCTGATCTACATGATAACACCAAGAAAGAATGAATTGCGTAGTAGTAGATGATGAATCTTTATCACGAAAAGTACTTGAAAAGTGTATAGCTGATACGCCTTTTCTGAATTTGGTGGGTTCTTATAGCAGGGCAACTCAACTTCAAAAAGAGCTTTCAAATAAGTCAGTAGACCTCATTTTTCTAGACATTCAAATGCCTGAAATGAGTGGTTTAGAGTTCGTTAAAAGTTTAAAGGACATTCCTCAGGTCGTTTTTGTTACTTCTCGAACCAATTATGCGGTTGAAGCTTTTGAGAATAATGTGACCGATTATTTGGTTAAACCTATCAATTTTCAACGTTTTTTGAAATCGGCTGAAAAAGCAAAAAAGATAAATGACCTGTTTTCTGAGAATCAGGACGACAATATTATTTATGTTAAAAGTGATTCCAGGCTAATTAAGGTCGACTTGTCTCATATTGTATTTATTGAAGCTCTTGGTGATTATGTCAGACTTCACACCAAAAGTGCTAAATACACGATATTGTCTACCATGAAGGCCATGGAAACCAAATTGAAAAGCTCTGATTTTCAGCGTGTTCACAAATCTTATATTGTAAGAATAGACAAGATTCTTAAAGTTGAGAAAAATGTGATTCATATGGAAAATGTTCACATTCCGGTTAGCCGTACCTACAAGGATGTTCTAAAATCATCGCTGAACATTTTATAATTCCGCTAATCTGATTCATCTTAAGATCGGGAAAATTCGATTATTGTACCTGCTTGTTAAAATTTTTCTTCACTAAATGTCATAGATTCGAACCGTGGAAGTTAGGAAGTGGATCGTTGGTGTATTGATACTTATTCTAGTAAGTTTACCCGTGGTTAGTATTGTGGTTTGGGTAATTAGCCCCAAGTTTCCCATCAACATAATGATTGTAGACAAAACGGTGCTAACCCCGGAAGGCAATGAACACAGAAGTTTCAATTGGATTCTCAAACACCATAAATACGTCAAACCGGATGAAACATTCTATGAAATTGAGGATTACCGTGGTTTTTTTCCATTAGACAGCGAGAAGTTCTATATCGATGACCTTGATTTGTACAAGGATGCTCAACTGGATAGCCTGGCGGATACCTTAGACATGGTATATTTTACCGACACTTATGGCATATATTATAACGAATGGTATAGACAAGAAGAATTGACGGAGCATTCAGAAATGGTTTATGGCAGAACTTCTGAAAACGATTACAAGTTGATGGAGAAAATGCACGAACGTCAAAAGCTAGTTCTTACTGAGTTTAATACGATAGCTTCCCCGACCAGTAATCCTGTGCGCGACAAAATTGAGAATGAGTTCGGAATTAAATGGTCAGGTTGGGTTGGACGCTATATGTTTAGCCTCGACACAACCAAAAACCCCGAATTGCCCAAATGGGTGGTTCGACTCCACCGGGAACAGTATAACGACGCCTGGCCGTATACGAAATCCGGGATTATATTGGTTCATGAATCGGAAAAGATTGTGGTATTGGAAAATGAAACGGACCTGGACCACGAGGTACCAATTATAAACACGGATAAGTATTACCAAGAGTTTTTTGGTGTTTCAGAATATATCCGGTATCCATTTTGGTTTGACATTTCCCACATAGAATACGACGATCTGGTAGTATCTTATTATAAAATTCACACCAATCACCGGGGAGATTCGATATTGGAACACAACAACATTCCCAATGAATTTCCAGCCGTTTTGGGCGATCATATTATCAACCGGTTTTACTATTTTGCCGGTGACTTTGCTGACAATCCTATAGCCATGTCTGCGGTTTACTCACGGGGTATCGAGTATATCGATTTCTTTCTTTACAACAACCGCGATCTATCAGACCGAAAAAAATTCTTCTGGAGGTATTATCGGCCTATGATGCAGAAAATCATGTCTGATTACTATTCAGTATACCACTATGAGAATATTGAATCGTAGTTAGATTAAACCTCCAGTTCGAAACAATTGTTCCGGTTGCGTTGAATATCCTACCTTAGCGCAATGCCACATAATTTTTGGAAAAGTCTGGAATACGAGAATTCCAAATCTCAGGTTGCTGACGACTTCTACTACCATCAATTTAAAATTGAAAACCGAATTCGCTTTAACACAGGCTCTGAAAGTGATATGGAATTTCAGTTAAAGGATATTGATGTTCAACTTTATGGCTGGAATCGATACACCAACGTTTCGGAAAAATTTAGAGAAGTTGATTACAACGATTTATACCTGGAGCTTTACAGCATGTATCCCACGGTAAAAGGTTGGATGCACAAATCAGAAGCAAACCACTTGGCTTACTTCTTTCCTCAACGAATGCTTTGGATAAAAGAAAAAGAAATTCAACAGGTTTTTAAAGACTTTATAGAACCAAGCATCGATTTAGAAACATTGAATTTGTGGTTAGAAAAGAATCCTAAAAAAAGTGGGAGATATGCTTCAGAAATCATTTTTGAAAATCGAAAATACCCGGTTTTTATTATCGTTGCATACAACAAAACGCAGAACAAAAACTGGAATACAGTTGGTGTATCAGTACCATTTGACCTCCTGAAAGCCTATCAATTAAACTGGAAGGAATATTCTTTATGAATGAACTTTAGTGGCCTTGTTTTCTGCTTCGATCAATCGATTGTTGGCAATGTCTATGTATTCCTGATTCAGTTCAAAACCAATAAAATTGCGACCTAACATTTTGCTCGCAACAGCCGTGGTTCCGGAACCCATAAAGGGGTCTAGCACCAAATCACCTGGGTTAGAACTTATTTCAAGGTAAGGAATGCAAACCTTCAAAGGTTTTTGTGTTTTATGCTTACTCCTTTCTTTACCCATACAAATTGGAGTCTCGATAAAATTGTGCATTTCATTCACATGCTTGTGGTTCCATGTTTTAGGTGTTCCCTTGCTGAAATGAACCAAAAGTTCCATGCTATTTGCAAACATTTTACGTGTGTGGATAGCAGGAAATGGATTGGTTTTGTGCCAGTGAATCACTTTGCGAAAGTTAAAGCCAACTTTCTCTACGATTCTATTGATATAGGAAACGAAGTCATCGCCACAAAACAGATAACCTGAGCCACCTGTCTTACTCACCCTGAAACATTCCGCAAGAACGTTCTCCAAAAATTCTAAGTATTCTTTTTCGGAAGAATAGCCATCGAATTCAAATTCCGTAATAACGTCCTTGTGGTTTTTAAGGGAGGTAACATCCTGAGCCCGAAATTGGTAATAGGGCGGATCGGTAAACAATAAATCGATGGATTCATCCTCTATTTTCTTTAAGCCCTCAAGGCAGGATTCATTGTAGATTTTGTTTACTTCCACGGAAGGCAAATATAGAGTTTGAAAGAAAATGTTAGGGCTTCCGCACGATTTCTTCTCATCGCTCCCGAATTGTCTGATTCTTCAATTGTTGGCAAAATAAAAACCCACATTATCAGCGACAATGTGGGCTTCGTAAAACAAAATTAAATTTGAATTAAGGCATTTCCAATTCTCCGTCCCAAGACAACATGCCGCCCTGGAAATTTACAAGGGATTTAAAACCATTATTCGCCATAGCTCCAGCAGCTGTTGCGCTTCTACCTCCACTTCTACAAATCATGTAGTAGTTTTTATTCCGGTCCAATTCCAGTATCGAATCCATAAATTCGGGAGACATTAAGTTGATATTGATAGCCCCGGGAATCATACCCTGGCTGCATTCTTCCGGAGTACGAACATCGATAAGCACTGCATTATCATCGTCCGCAATCATTCTTTTGAAGTCCAATACATTCGCTTCTTTAAACATATTTATTGTGTTTGTTTATTTCAAAATTTAAAGTCAAACTAAAGTACGCTTACTTGGTAGAAGGACAAACGTAGTCTGTCATAGAGATACCAGCTTCAAGCATAGCCTTGCTCCCGCCTTTAACATCAATCAGTTTATGCCTCCCTCTTGCCTTTTGAATGCTGTTAAATATAACAGAGCGGTATCCACCCAAACAAT
>CEQS01058290.1_pt1 | contig 22098 bp, 22 predicted proteins | sample 530981 | NCBI WGS metagenome assembly CEQS01 (sample SAMEA2621176, study PRJEB7988) | marine metagenome | biome: marine biome (ENVO:00000447); feature: mesopelagic zone (ENVO:00000213); material: "saline water (ENVO:00002010), including plankton (ENVO:xxxxxxxx)" | depth 800 m
AACAGCAATGTTCCAAAAAACAAAAGAGTTATATTTTGGGAATTAGTGCGGCAAATATAATTTTACGTACCCAATAAGAATGCGGAAAAAGTTTTTAAGTGATGCTATATGCGAGTGAGGATAATTATTATGGGTTTTAATTATTGTTCGTAATGCTTTTGCCATTTCAATACCGTAATCATTCGTACCTTCTTTATGAACTCTGTGTTCTGTAAGGAATTCTGGAATATTTGCTAGTTTCCCACATTGTCCAAGTTGTAAAAAGAGTTCTAAATCTTCTGCAAGTGTTGCTTGGTACCCTTTTGTTTGGTCAAGGGCTGCCTTACGAATGAGAACACTAGAATGAGTAAATTGGTTACGAATAAGCACCTTTTTTCTTATATTTTCATTAGTTATGTAGTAACAGTCTTTACCTACAGTATTTCCTTCAGCATTAATTAGTATAGTAAAAGTGCCAACCAAAACATGGTCTAGGTTGTTCTCTAAAAACAGTACTTGTTCTTCAAGTTTTCGAGAAGAACTCCAAGTGTCATCACTATCAAGAATGGCTACATAGTGACCTTTTGCGTACGTAAGTGATTCTTTTCTGCGTACGAATAAGCCTGCGTTTCTTGCATGCTTCTTATATTGTATGCGTCTGTCGTTGTAAGACAGTACAACACTTTCAGTTTCATCTGTTGAGCCATCATCAATAATTACTAATTCCCAGTTTTGATATGTTTGTGCCAACACGCTCTCAATAGCGTCAGGTATATAATGAGCTCGATTGTACGTAAGCATCAAGATGCTTACCAATGGTTCTCTATTTAATTTCTCGGTAATTGTATCCATGAATCGGGAATCAAATCTTTAAAGAGATGATTGTTTTTATTAAACCAAGGAGTAGGTGCAATCACAATCTTCTCTCGATTTTGGTTAAGCCATGCGCCCCACCAGCTAAACGTACTGTTGGCTATTATATTGTGGGAACATCTGCTCATAAGTATGAGTTCTTCTTCAGCCGAAAGAGCGGGGTTAGAAACGTATTTTGTGTTGTCTGGCAAAGGTATGTTTTCTTTTACCCAAGCAATATCATCTGAAAATATAAAGAAAGAAGGCTCGGTAACATGTTCTTGTATATACGAAACAGCTTTTTGGTAATAAGTCTTTGAACAGATTCCAAATTCTTTTAAAACTCGAGGATTTTTTACGTAGTCGCCACGACGAATATGAACAGAAACAGATGTTCCATGATCTATCTTTGCACAATACGATACAACCGTTTTTGATAGTGGTGCTGTGAGCTGGAAATCCTCGAGCAACACGTTACGAATATCTTCAAAATACTTTGGTGATTGCCAATAGCCGTCGAGATACATACTGCCTGTCTTTGATAAAATATTTCTCTCGAATCCAGTATGGGTTTGCCCTAGCATCTTTAATCGAAACCACTGAATACCTTTTGATATGATTCCAAAAGGGTATTTCAAACGGTTGATTTCACGATCTGCGGCGATATTTTTTTCTATAGTGTACGCATCAAGAGTAAACGAACGATGCGTATCTTTACCGCTATCAACCCTTTTTAATGTAGTAATGTCTAGTTTAAGCTGTTGCTTGGTTTTCAAAGAAAGCTTACGACCTAGCGCATACTGAAACATTTGATTTCCTAACCCTCCTTTAATATTTATGATAATCATTTTAATTTTTTCCTGGCTTCTTAAACCAAAAACAACCACAGGCATAATGTTCTCCCTCCAGTAGAGCCGGGTCAGCATTTCGTATTAAGCCGCCTTTCTTTGAATGTTCAGGAATGAGAGAAAATTCCTGTAACTCTAGGTCTGGAAATAATTCAAGAACTTGTGTGTATGTGTAGATGCGATGAGCATTAAATTCGATTAACGCCCTTTCTCCAATAGGAACCACAAAAAGAAGTGAACCGTCCTCGGATACAACGCGTGCTAATTCTTTTGCTGCTTTTTTATCGCCCTCTGGGTCGATTGGGTCACCATAACGGCCGAGCCCTATATGTTCAACAGTATGCATGCAAGAAAGAGAGGGAATAGAGTCATCAGCAAAATCTAAACGTGTAAGATCAATCGATCCCGTTTCTAAATTATCTAACTCTAGATCTGCAGGCCTATAATCGAAAAATTTTATAGGTATGAAGGCAGAGACTATAGAAGAAAAAAAGAGACTCGATGCTATATCCGTATGTTCTTTTGGGCTGATTTCTCTCAATACTCGTGCTGCCCAAGAGGTGTGGTACACATAGTGCCTGTCAAATCCAGTTTTTATAGTCTTGTCTTTAATACACGGATAAGCGTTAGCAATTTTTGGAACAAACCGTTTGTCGGTATTATTTTTACGGAAACGTAAAAAGTCCAGAAATATAAAAGGTATTTGCACTATTCGAATTATCTTTTTTACAGCTTTTTTCATATCAAAGTAAGTAAGGTTTTTATGCTTGCATCATCAGACAAGTGCTCGTCGCAATAGTGTTTAGGATTCAAGGTTTCTGCACCAGCTATAAGTGAAGCAAGTTCGTACTCATCAGAAAATATACCACCTAGCTCGTTAGTAAGATATGGCGCATTTATCTGCGATGATTCAAAAGCGCAGCCTTTATTTTCCCACTTTACACTTTTATTAACAAAAGTTGGAACATTATATGACCAGGCCTCTTGCAACGAGAGACCTTGGCTTTCTGACTGTGCAAGGTAAATAAGGTAAGGAGCATTAGATAGAGCTTCAAGATATTCAGAATGTCTATACGTCCCGTAGGTGAAGACGTTAGGGGTTTTACCAGCACTTTTAACAACTTTGTTAGCTAGAGTAAGTAACTCCTTGTTTCTCATTTTATCGTATATAACAGGGGCACCAGCTCGTGAGCTTGGATTTTTTACGGCAACACCTGCTGCCCATACAAATATTTTTTCCGAAAGTTCTGGTGCTTCGTGTTCCCAAAAATCAGCAACCCACTGCGATGGAACCAGGATTATATCGATAGCATCTGCATACATTACATTGTTTGAATCATGCGGAGTAACAACTATATTCGGACCGGCGATAAGTTTTTTTATTTCTCCACGTTTTTTAGCACGAATCGCATTTTTAAGCGCTTCAACACCTGAAAGCACCAAAACGGTATCTCCATTAGGTTCAACTGGATTTAGTTCATATTCGATCCCGTTTTCTTCTAAACCACGAAGTAAACTATCTCGTACAGCATGTGGCCCTGAGTACTTACCACTAATTCTCTGCACCAAAGATTTCCAAAATTCTTTATGTGTTGGGCTAGTGCTATGTGTGTAGATGCTCAACATAGGGCTATTTGTCCAATCTCTTTCTCAGAACATTTTCTTTCAAGTCGTTTAGTCCTCTAATTTTTTTGAAAGGGGAGTAAACAGTAGCGACAACACTACGTATTTTATTAATTCGTTTTTTGACCTTTGCAAAACCTCTCTCTTTTTCTTCCAGAGCTTTTTCATGCATTGCATTTATGTTACGACGTTTTGCGTCTTCAAGTGGCTGATCAAAGATGTTTCGCAAGAATTTGTCAAAATCATTACGAACAGTATCGAAGTTGTAACCGCCAGCTAAAACAGGTTGGTTTACAATACGTAAATACTCTTCGTCGTTTTTGTCAATTTCGCGAATCTTCTCAACTAAAGCGTCAAACGTAGGGAAGGAATGAGCGTTAATTATTCTATCTTCATTAAATTCCTTTCCTATTAAAGGGTTTCCAAAATAGATTGGTATGGTGCGTGCTGCAATTGAAGCAGGAAGTTTTTCCGTCGTATATCCTTCGCGCGAAGAATTTTCAAAGGCAATAGAGAATTTATGATCGCGCTCAAAAAGTAGCTTGTTTTCAACAGGCCCACCGACGTTATTTAGATACCTCCCACCAGAGTCCACTTTTTTGTATTTTGAGAGAGCCTCGTAAAGTTTGGTGCGATTTGGGTCAGCTAGATAATTAGAGTACACAAAGCTACAAAACCCTTTTTTCCCATCTAGTTCTTCTTGGGTCATTTCAGGAACGTCTATGAAATTCATGTCACCAGCATTTTTAATATCGCTGTCGCTATAGAACATGGCGGCAATGTAGAGTGGTAGTCTAAAATGTCTGTCACCTAATGTTAGATAGTCAAAACTAATTGCATAATCACACAGGTTGAAGTTTGGATGAACATTTTCTCCAGTATAAAAAATCCAAATTGCATTTGGATAATCAAAATACTCAACGGCGGACTCATTAAAAAATACATAGTCAGGATCTTCAGAGAGTTCTACGTTATAAAATTTTTCGAGACGAGGTATCAAAAAATTTCCATATGAAAAAGGATCGCTAGCGTCGTAATTTATAATTTTTATTTTGACGGGTTTCATACTACGTGATTTTTGCAATGATTTGGGATAAGTATTCAGGGTCTTTGCATTCTTCAGGGTTTCGCTCATTTATTTCGTTGAAATATTTATATTTTACAGGAATTTGTTTTTCCGAATTTTGCAAGAACATCTCGTACTCCATATCAACGTGACCTATATCGATGACTCTATATCCACGATTAAAGAGCTCGTATCCTATTACTTTTGCCGCAGGACCTAATGATAGCAGTATAAGAGTATCTTTTGGAAATCTAATAACCTTAGAGATTACTGCATCTTTTTTTGAGAACGCGTTTTCTGCAGGTCCAAGTATTCGTTTTAATGAATTTACTTCATCAAATAAATCGTTCCCTACACCTAGTCGGCTTTTTTCGCCTTCGATTAAAATTATATCTTTATTTTTCCAAAGGTTATTTATGAGTTCGTATATTTTAGGCACTTCACTTTTATCTTTAAAAGTGAAATAGGGTCGGGCAAAGAATGCATCGCCGTACGTTTTTTCAGGTGAAGTTAATTTTTTCCAAACGTTTGAATAGCGAAACAGATGGTGAATCTCAAACCAAAACCCAAGATTCGAGAATGTGCTGAGATTGCTAAAAATTCCTGGGATGCAAATAAGTAGCTTGTCGTCTTGCGCTTTTAGTACTTCATCCAGTGCATCTGCAAGAGACGCATCATGCTTTTGAAATCCTAAATCGATTTCTTCCATTAGTGATATTTCGCCATCACCAAAGCGTATAGCTGACAGGTTTTCAGCATCTATTTTGATCAGAGTCTCTTTTATGGACAAAACATTCGGTTCCCATGTTTTTCCTCGTACGTGAACTCTGAAAAAATAAAAACACCAACCAGTAAATGGCCCAATCTTACGTCGGAGCCACAGTGGAGTTAGCGAGCGTAGGGTGTTAATTACTCTGCGCATATTAGAAAGTCTTAAGAATTTCTTCTTTTTCTTTGCTGTATCTGTCTTCTATTGAGTCCAAAGTAATGTCATTTTCTAATTCATAAAGTCGCGTATATGTCATGAGACGTCCGAAGGACATGTTAAGCATCACCAATACACCAAGCCTAGGATTCCTTAAGGCGCGTTTGTAAATCCATAAATAACGAAGCATAGCAGCGAATAGTTTACTCACTTTAAATTTCTCTTTTCTCTCAAATTTTTGTTTAGCTTCTTCTTCACCGTAGCGCATGTATCCTTTCACAAATTTCGATTCGTTATAGGTACTGAAGTGGCAAAGAGCTAGCTCCTTTTTTAAGGGTAACTCAAGTATTTCATCTTCAGTTCCTAAAAAATCACCAAAACCGTGAATGTAGTTATTAGAGAAGTCGGTATAGTCTTTATGAAATAGGACAGGGATATGGGATTCTTGTACGTGGTTTTTAGTATACCCCCAAAGGTATGTGTACATCGGGATAGAAACTTTCTTATATTTTGTCTGCTCAGAAAGTTCACACATTTTTTCTAGGAGTTTTTTGGGAGCAGTGTTGTCGCAATATCCCCAGTAAATCCAGTCAGTTGATATGTGCTCCTTAATAAAATCTAAATTCTTTTGGTTTTCTGTAAAGGGTTTGTCAGTTATTGGACGTCTTAAAAATGTAGCGCCAAGCTCTGTAGCTATCTTTTCAGTATTGTCATCACTGCCTCCATCCATTATCAAAACTTCTCCAAAATTCTTGAAGTTTTTAATAGCGTACTCAATACGTTTTTCCTCGTTGTATGTAAATATAACAAAAGTGATATTAGCCATCTTTGTTTGTTAGGTTTTTTCGTAAGTTACGTATTAGGCGCACTAGTGTATTAGGCACGAAAAATATCAGTGTTGCAAGAACAAGACGCACTACTCCAGCATGACGCATATGTTTCCAAACAGGAGCAAGATTTTTTGATATATACGATAGCCCGTGTCCTTTTGCTCGCAGCATTATAAGGGGCAATTTGGTGGCGTTAGTATCTATAGAATCACGAATACGTTTCTCATCAAAACCCCAATCAAACATTCGTCTTAAAAGAATGTTGGAATTTATATAAGTGAATAATTCGTCACCGTTTTCCGCCCATCTACAATCTTGTCCTGTGATTATTGCAGGTTCTGTAACGTAAAATTTCTTTTTGTCAGACTTTGCAAGGATTTTAAGAACAACCTCATAGTAGAGCCAAAATTCTAGGAAGTTTTCTTCGTCTAACTCATTGAGCCAAAGCGAACGTCTAAAAATAAGAACGCTCACAGCACCTTCGCAGTAACCCTTAAAGTAGTAATCATTCGGATCTGTTTCAGTTACAAAATCATCATTTGTATAGGTTCGTAGTTTACAATTTTGTTTTGGTCTAACTAAATGTTCAGATGCAACACCTCCAACGTCATATTCTTCAGTTTCTAATAGTTTCACTACAAATGTTAAAGAGCCATTTACTAACAAATCATCATCTCCTAAATACCAAACATATTCTGCCGTTGCACTTTTGACCACGTTTAAAATATTTAGGTCAAAACCTAAATTACTTTCATTTCGTTTGTATGTGAAGTTGGTAAACGTATCTCTGTACTGGTTTGCAACTTTGTTAGTTTCATCCGTGCTGGCATTGTCCGAAATAACGATTTCAATTTGTGCATTCAAGGCCGCATCTTCATGTACTTGAATCGCGATGCTTTCTAAGCAATCTCTGAGATAATCGGCACGATTAAAAGTTGGAATACAAATTGAAAGTAATGGTTTTTGCATAATCTTTATTTTAAATGGAGAATCCGGCGAGCATATTTGCCGATAGATTGGCTCATACGTCGTGTTAAGGGAAGTAAACCGCGGTAATCAATGATGATTACTTTCAAAGCGCCAAAGACATTATACAAGTTTCGAGCGCGTATATTTGCAGTAAGGACAGGCCAATAACTGTTTGGACCTTCTTCAAAAATACGTTTTTCAAAGCTACTACGATCTTCTTCATCCTCAAACGTTGTCATTATATGACTATTCAAATTATCCCAATCTGCTTTTATCTCTGCAACAGAGCGGTTGATCAATGATTGCTGTCCAGTCGATGATTCTGACACATGGTATATAACAGTTGCCTCATCCAGTGAATAAATATCTTTTTTACTTGCAATTCGTGCCCACATTTCTACATCTGTAGACATAGAGTCAATGAAATTACCAAGTGCGTCATATACAGTTTTTTTCACCATAATTGATGAACATGCGCCGTAATGGCAACTCATTGCTTCTTTACCAGCCAAGAGAAAGCCATATATGTTACGTGGCACATATTTTTTTGTCTCTATTTTATCGTCTTGCACAAAATAGCAATTTGCATGAATGAGCCCAATACTAGGATTCTGCAGTATTACTTTTCGATATTGAGCTATGGCATTTTCTAATAACTCGTCGTCAGCGTGCAAGATCATGAGCCAATCAGTAGTGCAAAGCTCAATGCACTTGTTGAAATTACCAGACATGCCTATGTTAGTATCATTTTGGTGACAAATAACTTTTGGTTCGTACTCTTTTGCTATAGCAAAAGTCTTGTCGGACGATAGGTTGTCTATGACAATAATTTTGTCTACCTCGTCTGCATTTTTAAGAACACTTTCAATACAACGTCGAATATCCTTCTCTTTATTGTATGTAGGTATCGCGACGGTGATTGTTGGCTTTGACATAGTATTAAGAAGCAAAGATTTGCATTATAAGAAGACGTGTCTTTTTGAAGAAAAGAAGTGTGATAAATGGAATGCCGTATGCAATTGCACTTGCCAATGCTGCACCGTGAATACCTAAAACAGGTATTAATATGATATTAAGGAGTACGTTAACGACCATGCCCGCGAAAGTAGAGTACACGATATAAATGTTCATTTTTTCGGCTATTAAAATATAGTGTATGACAAGGTTAATGCCAATACCAATATTGCTCCAAATATAAATCTGCAAAACTGTGGCAGCACTAATAAATTCTGCGCCGAATACAATGCTGACGATAGAATTTGCTATTAAAGTCGTAAAAAGCGCGACTGTAATAGACAAGAGGGTAATGTAGAGAATGAGTTTTTTTGCACGCGACATGAAGAGATCCAAAGAACCTTTTTTCGCGTTCATTAAGGCTGGGAATAATCCAGCTACAATAATGTTTGGAATAAAATACCATACCTCAGAAAGCCTGACAGCTGCATCATAAATACCAACAGAGGTAGTATTTATCATGTGGTTTATAAGAACTTGATCGATTCGTGCGTAAATCATTGAAAATGCAGAAACAAAAGTAAGTGGAAGGGATCCAACAAGAATAATTCTCGCAAGGGTTTTATCAAAGACAAAAAGGTTAATTGGTCCATAGTATTTTGTACGCATCCAAAAATAACCAATACCAAATAGTATTGGCTCAAGTGCCAGAACAACAGCAAGATAGAGAACACCTTGGTCGAATGCTATAACAAGAATTTTAAGAACATTAAGAGTTAATGTAACTATTATGGCAAGAAGAGAGGGTAATTTTGACCGCACATCAGCTTGAAATTCTTGTCCCAAAAGATGGAAGGTGCTAAAGAAAAAGGATGTACTGAGGATAACAATGAGGAGTATAGAAAGTTGAGGCGAAGATATAAGAAAAGCTAAAGAAATTCCCAAAAACGCAGCAAAAGTACCTGCTGCCATACGTAATACAAGTGCAGTACTCATAAGTACCCCTCTCTTTTCTGGCCGTGCGAGAAGTTCTCGGTACAATACCTGCTCAATACCCAATGATGCTATAAAACCAAAAAGACTTGTATAGCTAATAGCGTAACTCAGTTCTCCATAATTAGATGGGCCAAGACCTCGGGCTATATATGCAACAGCTGCAAATGAAATTAGCATTGTTACAATACGTCCAAAAAACATCCAACTAAGATTCTCTAGGTAACGACGAACCCCAATATGTAACATCTTTTCATCGATATATAGTAGAAATTTTTCTATGTATTTGAGAAAGCTCATAGAGTATCAGCAAACACGAGCCTGATTCCATCATGGAGTGATACTTTTGGTTTCCATTCCGGAAGAGGTGTTCCCTTTATCGGTTCCATTATTTCGTTCGGTCGATATGGTGTTGCCCCGAAATTAATAGAGAGAGGTTTTGCAAGCACTGTAGAAAAAGTTTCTGCAAGTTTCCGAAGTGTCATACGTTCAGGTGAGGGAAGGGTAAAGATGGCCCCGTTATATTTTTTTAACGTATCTTTTTCAAGAAGTTCGATTGCTTTACAGTAACCATCAACGATATTGTCTATATATGTTATGTCTATAATCTGTTCACCAGGAGACATGTCGAGTGTTTTTCCATCGCGCATAGCAGAATTCCAAAGGGTGAAAATCTTTTTTCGTGTATCGTTTGCTCCGAATGTGTTAAAAAGTACGAGAGTTATACCATTTATATTCGTTGCCTTTGCATAGTAGTTAAGAATATTACTAAAAGCTTCTTTTGTTGCAGCATATAAATTTGATGGAACGTCACTATATTGAGCAAAAGTGCCAGTATTTATAAACCAAGGAACTTTGGCACGAGCCGCTGCGTCTAGTAACTTTGTGCCAAAAATAACATTCGTTTCCAAAAGATCAGGAATAACATCCGCTGTGTGCTCAGCAATATAGAGAGTGGCGAGATGGATCACTCCATCAAAATTACCTGTTTGGAAGATAGTATCTATATCGGAAGATTTTTCTGGAAACAAGGTTGTAGTAACATCATCAGGTAATTTTGTTGTGTCCGATGAGCTGCGAATAACAGCTGTTACAGAGTGTCCTTCAGCGACGAGACGCTTTGTTAAATGTGTACCAATAAAGCCTGTTGCACCTGTTACAAGAATATTCATATGCTACATTTTTTGTTCGTATTCTTTTAAAGAAGGGAGTGCTTTATCACGTTCTGAAAGTATTGGACTTGTGACACCCCAGTCCATCCCAAAAGAATCGTAGTGTACCCCTGCTTCGGCTTCTACATCGCGCATTTCAGTTTGCATATAAACGGTGCAAGCATTATCTGTTAGCGAAAGAAAACCATGGGCACATCCTTCTGGGACAAGCAGTCCTTTATGATTTTTTTGTGACAACACATATGATATGTGTTGTCCGAATGTCGGTGAGTTAGCGCGGAGATCAACTACAACATCTAAAATTTCGCCAGAGGCAACGTATACTAACTTACTGCACTCACTCGGAGCCACTTGTAGATGCATTCCACGAATAACATTTTTTGCAGAAACAGAAAAGAAGGACTCCTTAAAAGTTGTCGGTATCCTATTTTTGAGAAAGAGCTCTTCGGAGAATGTTTTAGTAAGTGAGCCACGAACATCAGTAAAATAATCACTTTCAATCAAGTAAACTTCGTTGATGTCTGTTTCTTCAAAAATCATAACTTTCTTTTGCAGTGCTGAATGGAGATAAGTAACAAAGAAGGACTAGGCTACTAACGCCATACTTGCTCAAAGATATTTTGAAATAAACTCCGCTATCTTTGTTTCCAAGAAGGTTAACTGTTCAGACGTTAAACCTTGATGGCATCCAAACACTAATCCACCGCGCATAATCATTTCAGTATTTGGGTATTCTGCTTCAGCAAGACGGTGGTCTATCTCTTTGAACGCGGGCTGTTTTAAAATATTTCCTGTGAAAATCGGACGAGTTTGGATGTCTTGTTCTTCAAGAAATGTTGCAAGATCTCGACGTGTGAAGGGGGCAGAATCTTTAATTGTTACAGGGAAGGCTAGCCAATTCGTCTTCGTATTTGTAGTTTGCCTTGGAAGTACAAAGAAGTCTTCATATTGTGTAAGGAATTTTTGCAAACGAGCAAAGTTATTCTTTCGAGCTTCTGCAAATTTTGGAAAACGATCTAATTGCACCAAGGCGAATGCAGAAGATATTTCAAGAGGCAAGAAGTTGTATCCGATTTCACTAAATACAAACTTATTATCATACGGCACACCTTCGAGTTCAACGGTAAAGCGATTTTCAAGCAACTCAGATGACGCAGTTTCACCATACAACGAAGATTTACGACCCCAGCCACGCAAAATTACCAGACGTTCTGCAAGTGTAGGATCATTTACGAGGATCATTCCACCACCACCTGCGCCATTAATGATGTGAGAACCATAAAAACTAGTTGTTGATATGTCCGAGTACACTCCTGTCGGTTGACCATCGTATGTTGCACCAAGTGTGTCACACGAATCCTCGACAAGCCATAAATTGTGCTCATCGGCTATCTCCCTCAGCGCTTTGAGGTTAGGGACGTTTCCAAGTAGGGAAGGAATCATAAGCACTCGTGTTTTTGGTGTTATTGCGGCCTTAACTGAGTCGATGTTCACAATGTATGTGTCTTGCTCAACATCAACAAAAACAGGCACTAAGCCTTTTTGAATAATAGGTGCTACCACAGTCCCAAATGTTAATAGTGGGGTGATGACCTCATCTCCACGTTGTAGATTCATTATCTCAAATGCAAGAAGATTTGCTGACGAACCAGAGTTCACCATAATTCCATATTTTTTACCAAAGATTTCAGCAATAGCTCGCTCAAATTCGTTTGTTTTTGGACCAAGTGCAGTATTATTTTTTAAAACTGAGACAACAGCCTCGATTTCTTCTTCGTCGTGAGATGATTGTGCGTATGGAACTCGCATATGCACCAAACAATAGCATACCTATCTTTTTATGACTATAATCAATTCTCTTATTTATACTCGCTTTCCACCTTGTTCAGTCAATTATTTGACGAATTAACGTAGATACTGTTAGATAAGTAATCTGCCGTGAATACTAAAGAGCTCAAAAATTTTTATAAAGGGAAAACTGTATTGATAACAGGTCATACAGGATTTAAAGGATCTTGGCTTTCACATACGCTACTTGAGTTTGGTGCAAAGGTCATAGGTGTAAGTCTTGCTCCTAATACACCAAATGACATTTTCGTGGTAACTAATCTCGAAGAAAAAGTAAAGCACTACGAATTCGACATCAGAGACGATGAAGCAGTACGAAAGTTAATGAAAGAAGAAATGCCGGACGTTGTATTTCACCTTGCAGCACAACCTTTGGTGAGACGCAGTTATAGTGAACCCCTCCTTACTGTTACAACAAACGTTATTGGGACTGCAAATGTGCTAGAGGCAATTCGATTTACTCCTTCGGTACGTTCAGTCGTGGTAATTACAACCGATAAAGTATACAAAGACGAAGACAGTATCGAAGGATATAAAGAAGACGATAAGTTGGGAGGATATGATCCCTATAGTGGAAGTAAGGCCGCAGCAGATATAATTACACAGGCGTACACAAAATCTTTTTTTAATATCAAAGACTATGGTAATAAGCATCAGACACTTGTGGCTATCGCAAGGGCAGGAAATGTGATCGGAGGAGGGGATTGGTCTGAAGATAGGCTTGTGCCGAGTATTATGCATGAAGTTTTAAATGGTGATGGAAAAATAGTACTTCGCGCGCCAAAGGCGGTTCGTCCATGGGAACATGTACTCGAACCAATTTCAGGATATTTACTGTTAGGTATGCAGTTGGGCCAGGGAGAAGCTAGTGTTTCAGATGCTTGGAATTTTGGTCCCGATAAAGCTTCTTGGCTTACGGTTGAAGATGTTGCAAAGCATTTATGCACCCTTCTAGGTAAGGGCACCATAAAAATACTAGCTGATAAAGATAAACACGAAACAAATCTTCTAACACTTGATACCGCTAAGGCGAACCACGATTTAGGATGGGTGTCTCAATGGGATAGTGACCGTACTCTTAAAGAAACAAGTCGCTGGTATACTGCGGTTAATGAAGACAGAAACTCTGCAAGTAAAGTTACGAAAGAGCAAATTGCTGAATACTTCAATTTAAGTAAATAAGTATGAAAGTAGTAATTCTTGCAGGTGGTTTAGGTTCTAGGATTTCTGAGGAAACTCATGTACGTCCAAAACCTATGGTTGAAATAGGAGGTATGCCAATACTTTGGCATATCATGAAAATATATTCTCATTATGGGTTTAATGAATTTATTGTATGTCTTGGATACAAGGGGGAGGTTATTAAAGAATGGTTTGGCCAAGGAAATATACAAGAAGAGGCCATCACCCTCGATTACCTCGATAAAAATACAGAAAGTCATGAAATTCCTTGGAAAGTTACATTAGTTGAAACGGGACCTGAAACTATGACAGGGGGGCGAATTGCTCGAATTAAGGATTACGTAGGAAACGAAAGATTTATGATGACCTATGGCGATGGGGTCTCTGATGTGAATATACAAGAATTAGTTACACATCACGAAACACATGGGTGTCAAGCAACTATGACAACGGTGATCCCTGAACCACGTTTCGGTGAAGTGAAAATCGATAACAACAACAACATTTTTGCATTTAGTGAAAAGACAGATAATAGACAACGTGTTAACGGTGGTTTTTTTGTTCTCGAACCAACAGTGTTTGATTTTATAGAAAATGGAGACGCTACCATTTTTGAGAAAGAACCTCTTGAAGGTTTAGCAAAAAAAGGTGAGCTTGTTTCCTATTCGCATGATGGATTTTGGAAACCGATGGATACCCTAAGTGATAAGCACAAATTAGAAAAACTTTGGGAAACGAAACCTCCGTGGAAATTGTGGAATTAAGAGGTATTAGATACTTTTTTTATGAGAGTTTCCGTGTACTATGTGCTTAAAGTACAACGTGTACTGGCATCTATATGAAGTATCGACTAACAAAATTCGCTAATAACTTAGATGGACAACCTATGTTCAAAGTTCTTGAGCGGGTCCAAGAAATGGAACGAGAGGGAAAAAAGATAATACATTTTGAAATAGGAGATCCAGATTTTGATACACCTAAAAATATCGCAGAGGTAGCATGTGACTCCATAATGAAAGGGGAAACACATTACGCACCTTCTGCAGGGATTAAAGAACTACGGGAAGGGATTCGTAATACAACTGAAAAGTCACGTGATTTTCTTCCAGATTTAAATCAGACACTTGTTGTTCCCGGAGCAAACATTGGCATTTATTACGCAGTAAGATGCTTGGTGGAAAAGGGGGACGAAGTAATTGTTCCTGACCCAGGATTCCCAACATATTATTCAGTTTTGAAAGCGTGTGGGGTTACAGCTGTTAGGATACCTTTAAGAGAAGAAAATAATTTTCGAATGAATCCAGATGACGTGCGTAAGCAAATAACCCCGAAAACACGGATGATTATTTTAAATTCCCCGCAAAACCCAACTGGTGCAGTGATGACGAAAGATGAAATAGACGAAATGGCAAAGATTGCAGAGGAGTACGACATCTATTTATATAGTGACGAAATCTATGCGCGTATGTATTTTAGCAACGAGGCAACGTTTAGCAGCCCATCCACGTACGATTCGTGCAAGAAGCGAACAATAGTAGCCAATGGATTTAGTAAGGCTTTTGCCATGACAGGATGGCGTATTGGGGCACTTATTGGGCCGAGCGATGTAATAGAGAAAATGTCTTTATTACTTCAGACAACATCATCGTGTGTTCCTCCTTTTGTGCAATATGCTGCTCTTGAGGCAATTTCTGGGCCACAAGATGCAGTTCAGGTTATGATGAAGGAATACGAAGAACGCATGGACATGCTCGTGGAAGGGTTAAATGCAATCGATGGAATAACCTGTTTACCACCAGGCGGCGCTATTTACGTTTTTCCAAATATAACAGGAACAGGAATGACAAGTGAAGAATTTGCTAATTTTGCATTGGAGAAAGCTGGAATAGCAGTATTGCCAGGTACAAATTTCGGAGAGTATGGAGAGGGATATATACGTATGTGCATTGTAAATTCGAGAGAAAATATAAAAGAAGGACTGCAACAATTAGCGAAAGCTATAGAAAAAAAATAGTATGAGAGTTGCTGATTACATTGCCGACAGACTCTATAAAGAAGGTGCAAAAGATGTGTTTATGCTAACAGGTGGAGGCATGATGTTTCTTTCTGATGGTGTGTATTCACATCCAAAGTTGAATGCAATTTCAAACCATCATGAACAAGCAAGTGCTATGGCTGCTGTTGCGTATGCAAAATATACTGAAAATATCGGAGTCGCTTATGTCAGTACAGGTTGCGGAGCAACAAATGCAATTACAGGTCTTCTTGATGCATGGCAAGATAGTGTTCCTTGCGTTTTTATTTCAGGGCAAGTCAAGAAAAAAGAAACAACACACAACTCAGATCTTGCATTACGACAAATTGGTACGCAGGAAGCGGATATAATTTCTGTGATTAAACCTCTTACCAAATATGCAGTAATGGTTAGTGATCCAAACGAAATTGAGTACCACATAGAAAAAGCACTGTACCTTGCAAAATCAGGTCGTCCTGGTCCAGTGTGGATTGATGTTCCTATGGATGTACAAAGCGCGACCATAGATCCAAAAAAACTCAAAAAGTTTGATTTGCAGGAAATACAAAATGAATATAAAACAGTTCCAACTGACGATGAAGTGAAGCTATTCAAAAGAGTGCTCAGTGAAGCAAAGCGTCCAGTTATTATTGCTGGGCAAGGAATCCGTTTGGCGAATGCGCTTCCTGAATTTAGGAAATTTGTTGAAGAGCATAAAATTCCTGTAGTTGCACCGTATTTAGGTTTATCTACTATTCCAACTGATGACCCATTATATATTGGAGTTATCGGCACAAAGGGGAGTCGTGCTGGTAATCTTGCCATGCAAAATGCAGATTTGTTGATTGTGCTAGGAAGCCGTCTCAGTGTCACTGCTACGGGATATGAATACGATTTATTTGCTCGAGAGGCGAAAGTAGTAGTGATCGATATCGATCCCGTAGAGCATGCAAAGAAAACTGTTAAAATAGATACATTCATAAATGCTGATATAAAGGAGTTTTTAGCAAAAATTCCCCCAGTGACTATCCCAAGCACAGAGGAATGGAGAAAAAGATGTTTAGAGTGGAAGAAAAAATACCCTGTTTGTTTGCCAGAGTACCGTACTTATAAGGATAAGATTAGTATGTACAATCTGGTAGATACAGTAAGTAGACTCATGGATAATGACGCTACTATTGTTTCTGATGCTGGCTCCTCTTTTTATGTAACAACACAAGCAGTAAATATAAAAGATAAACAGCGATATATTACTTCTGGGGGTCAGGCCGATATGGGGTTCACGCTACCTGCAACTATTGGAGCATCTGTTGCAAGTGGAAAGAAGCAAGTACTTGGTATCACTGGAGACGGATCATTCCAATTAAATATACAAGAATTACAAACGATTGTTTATAATAAATTGCCAATAAAATTGTTCGTGTTGAATAATAATGGATACCTATCAATTCGGGCGACTCAAAATAAATTTTTTAAAGGAAGGCTTATCGGGACAGACGCAACCTCAGGCCTATCTCTCCCAGATGTTGGGAAAATTGCAGCTGCATACGGAATCAAACACTATCGACTTTCAAAAAGTGAAACACTAGAAAAAGATCTCCAGGAAGTTCTCGACTACTCTGGGCCAGTTTTGTGCGAGATTATGTGCCCTGAAAACGAACCTGTTATTCCAGCAGCGTCAGCTATTGAAAGACCAGATGGGAGTATTGTATCAAGGCCTCTTGAAGACATGATGCCATTTCTAGATAGAGACGAATATCTGAGCAACATGATTATAAAACCTGTCGACGAAGATTAACGTATGAGAATTGCATTGCTTGGAGCAACAGGGTATATAGGCAGATCACTTTTATATGAAGCTCAGAGTCGTGTCTTTACTGTGGTGCCATACACTCGTGATAAAAAGAAAGCCGAAGATGTTTTTAAAAAATACTCAATACATCTCAATAGTACTCTGCATACCTATAATGATTTAAGTACAGAAAAATACGACGTTATCATTAATGCCGCTGGTATAGGCAGTCAGTCGCAATTAGCTAAAAAAACGCAAGACATTACTTTTGTGACGGAGTCATTAGATTCAATACTTTTAAACTATTTAGAAACAAACCCCCACACACGGGTGTTTACAATGAGTAGTGGGGTAGTGCATTCATTAGAGAAGCAAACAGCCAACAGTGATGATGAGCCCTTAATAAAAAATACATACGCACTCGCAAAAGAAGCTTCAGAAGCTAGGCACCGTACTTACAAAGAATATGCGATTATTGATTTACGAATTTTTACCTTCTTCAGTCGTTTTGTTGATGTAAATGATACATTTCTTTTGTCACAGATTGTTGGAAGTTTAGAGAATAATGACGAATTTGTAACCAATCCTAACGATATTGTACGTGACATTATTACTACGGAAGATTTACTAGATACCATTTTGTTTCTCACTAATACTGCACCAGCTAATGCTGCGCACGACATTGTGAGTAAGGGTACAGTCACAAAGTTTGAACTTCTAAATTATTTTAAAGATAAATGGAATCTGAGCTACACTATTGCTGGAGATGAACAGGAATCTCCTACAGGTCAAAAAGATTCGTATTACCCTTCGTCCAACACCCTCAAGGAGATGGGGTATAATCCAAAGTTCACTTCACTTGAAGGTGTACATAAAGAAATAACAGAACGTTTAAGAGTCGCATGAAATCACTTAAAGTTTACAGCCTAAATATTCAACAATCAAAACACCTTCATCGTTTCCCTCAGTATATTCAAAGTGTGAATCCTGATGTAGTTTTTTTACAAGAAGTTGCAGAACACGATGCATTAGCAATAGCAGATATGCTTAAAATGAAACTAGTGCAATGGGTGCCTATGGCAAACATTTTAAGACCAGAAGAAAACTATGTATGGGGATTGGCGTGCTATGTTACTACCGGTATGGAGGTTGTATCTTGTACTTATGAACCGTACGTATATTTAGGAGAAGCAAACACATTAGCGGATTCAAAAAATGGAGTAAGTAATCGGTACTTGCAACATTTATGTGTATCAAAAAAAGCCGACACATTCCATCTTTTGCAAACACACTTTACTTGGTCACCACACGGTGTTGCGATTAGCGATCAAGAAAGAGACTTGCAGAAATTGCTAGAGATTCTTTCGCAAAAGAAAGAGTTCGCACTTTTTGGGGATTCAAACCTACCGCGCGGTGTAAATCACTTATGGGATGTACTTGCTGGTTTATACGTAGATAATATTCCCAAAGATATAAAAACCACTCTTGATCCAGTGCTACATAGAGCAGGGCATTTACAGCTTATGATCGACATGTGTTTTACAAATGGTACATACAACGCACACGATGTTGCCATTAAGGATGGGCTTAGTGATCATCAAGGCGTTTGTGCCATAATCGCGCGAAAGTAAGGTCTAAGTACAGTAAACAGATACGACCAAAGATAGAAGGTATTGCCTTCTAAGAAAAAATGTTGCATAGTATGCAAAGAAAGGAGATTCTCAATGGCAGATATTTTTGAGAAATTACTTGGACGCAGCGATGTGACTTCTATCCATTTCGTAGGGAAGTATTGGATACCTCGGAGTGGTGTTACGGTTTTTTTTTCGGATGACTCTCACAAAAGAGTTGAGGCCAAAGATTTGTTCGATTCGTTTTGTGTAAGCATGCATGAGTGGGCGCGCAGCTACTCTTGGCTACTGTCACTGGCTGTTGCAACACGTGTCCCGTGTTATTTTGAGCGAGAAAATGGGTCGAAACCGCAATATCTCATGATGGTAGCCAACCCCGATGGCAGCTATGAAGCTAAATCAGCTGATGGTATTGAGATTTTGACGCCGAGTGAAAGCTATCAGAATTTCTATCTTGTACCAAAAGCATGGCACGATTCGGATCCCAGGAATAAGCCCAGGCCGAATTGGTTGCGCCGAATCTTAAGGAGTCTGTAAGGCTTCCTTAACTCAATCGCAGACAAAGCCCGGACGCAACACCGTCCGGGCTTTTCTATGCAATTCAAGCAGGTGATTCTTTAGATATAAGAATTAACATTATAGGCATTATTCTTATTAAATTCCGTTTAAGCACGGTCTCAGTCTCTAGTGCGATTTGTTTAGAGTAAATCCAGATAGTCTCTACCTATTCCTCAGAAGAGAGATACCATTCGTAGGTTTTTTGTATACCGTCTTTTAGTTCTATCGAGTGTTTCCACCCATGATTTCTTAGTTTTGAAACATCGAGTAGTTTTCGTGGAGTTCCATCAGGTTTTGAGGTATCCCACACAAGTTCCCCCTCGTAACCTACAACTTCTTTGATTATGTGAGCAAGCTCCTTGATAGCGACATCCTCTCCTGTACCAACGTTAACTATGCCGGGTTCATTGTAGTTTTTTATAAGAAAAATTGAGGCATCAGCTAAATCTTCAACATGCAGAAATTCTCTCTTAGGTGTACCAGTACCCCATACTTCTACAGTTGGATTTTTTTGCTTTTTAGCATCATGGAATTTTCGCAGAAGGGCAGGGAGGACATGGGAAGTTTCAAGGTCAAAGTTATCACCTGGTCCATATAAGTTGGTAGGCATGAGGCTAATATAATTAGTCCCATATTGTTCGTTGTACGACTGACACAAAGTAATCCCTGCAATTTTTGCTACAGCGTACGCTCTGTTCGTTGGTTCGAGTTCGCTGGTAAGTAAATACTCTTCTCTAATTGGTTGAGGTGCTAGCTTTGGGTAAATACATGAACTCCCTAAGAAAAGCAGTTTTTTTACTTCATGTTGGTGTGCATTACGGACAATATTATTTTGTATCTGCAAATTTTCGTAAATAAATTCTGCAGGAAATTGTTTATTAGCTAGAATACCTCCAACCTTTGCAGCTGCAAGGAATACGTATTCAGGCTTCTCGGATTCGAAGAAATCTGCAACTGCCTGTTGGTTGAGAAGGTCTAATTCTTCGCGAGTCTTTGTAATTATATTACTGTGACCGTCTGCAATGAGTTTGCGAAGAATAGCAGAACCGACAAGTCCTCCATGGCCTGCAATATATATTTTTGCAGTTTTTTGCATGATTTGAATTCTATACTTAAACAATGAATATGTCATTAGAATTAACTGTCGTTACTATTGACTAATGTCATTACCAGTGGTACTAATTAGAATAGATTCTTAGAAAAGGGAGAAATATTGTGAGACACGATCCGTTCTATCCCGAGTCTTCAGAGGAAATAACGAAGATTGCTAAGGAACGAAAGTTCATTCCTAAAGATATCTTCACAGACGTTAGGCAGTGGACGTGTACGCCCACTGCTGACTTTATTCCAGTTCGGTATGGCCCGAGGGGCTATGAATTTCTACTTGCAAAGCGCAACGAGGCACCTTGGTGTGGGGAGTGGTTCTTTCCAGGCGGGCGCATTGTTCCTGGGGAAACTCCGGAAGAAGGAATGATCCGAGGATGCCAGCGTGAGTTGGGATTTGCTCCAGATACAGGCGCCGCACAACATCTGTTGTGGCAGTCTATCTATAACCCCGAATGTGCTCATGGAGGAAAAGGATACTTCACTATGAGTGGTTGTTGGCAGGTGTGGGTGAAGGCTGATGTGGAAATCACTATCGACTGCACTCAGTCAGAATTCCGATGGTTTACACCTGAAGAGGCACTCGATACAGTTTTTCCTATTTATGTGAAGAATGTCATTAAGTGTCTCCGCCGAGATCCATCACGCGATTACTTTGGGGAGTAAGATGGCGTTATTGAAGACAATGAGCATCGTTAATAGCGATGCTCATTTTGTTTTCTTTCTATCCGAATTTTTCTTGTTACTAAAAAAGAATCTGTCCACCTCGGCTAAGAAGTTTGTAGTCACTATCAACCATAACTTCTACCAAGTCTTTAAATTTTGTTTTTGCTTCCCAGTTAAGTTTTTCTTTTGCCTTACGGGCGTCTCCAAGCAATATGTCCACTTCTGCGGGTCGAAAATAGCGCGGGTTAATTGCAACAATCGTTTTTCCTGTCTTCTTATCTATGCCGATTTCGTTCACTCCTTCTCCTTGCCATTCAATATCTATTTCCAGACGTTTACATGCAGCTTCAATAAATTCACGTACCGAGTGAGTTTCTCCTGTTGCAATAACAAGGTCCTCTGGCGTATCAGTTTGTAGCATGAGCCACATTGCTTCTACATACTCTTTTGCGTATCCCCAGTCGCGTTTGGCATCAAGATTTCCAAGCTCAAGAACCTCTTGTTGTCCAAGTTTTATTTTTGAAAGACCAATAGTGATTTTACGTGTCACAAAATTATACCCACGACGTTCACTCTCATGATTGAAAAGAATACCGTTGCAGGCAAACATATCGTACGATTCACGATAATTTTTGACAATCCAAAAGGCATAAAGTTTTGCAACCCCGTATGGGCTACGAGGATAGAAGGGTGTTGTTTCAGACTGCGGTGTCTCAAGCACCTTTCCGTACAGTTCAGATGTCGCCGCTTGGTAAAATTTTGTCTTTTTTTCTAAGCCATGCTTTCGGATTGATTCCAGTATCGTTAATGCGCCAAGTGCATCTGTTTCCGCAGTTAACTCAGGGAGCTGGAAAGAGATGCGAACGTGGCTTTGCGCGGCCAAGTTATATATTTCATCAGGCTCAATCTTGTGTATGAGTGTGGAAATATTCGTTGAGTCGGTTAAATCTCCATGATGCAGGAATAAGGTTTTGTCATGGATTTCTGGATCATCAAATAAATGGTTGATACGTGCGGTACGTATAGAACTACTCGGTCTTTGAACACCGTGAACCTCATAACCTTTTTCCAAAAGTAGTTCTGCAAGATATG
>CEQS01074316.1_pt1 | contig 22054 bp, 20 predicted proteins | sample 530981 | NCBI WGS metagenome assembly CEQS01 (sample SAMEA2621176, study PRJEB7988) | marine metagenome | biome: marine biome (ENVO:00000447); feature: mesopelagic zone (ENVO:00000213); material: "saline water (ENVO:00002010), including plankton (ENVO:xxxxxxxx)" | depth 800 m
CAGGTAAATCTGTATCCCAATCCGGCATCAAATTTTGTAAGAATTAACCTCCCAGGTCAGGATTATCCTCAAAGCGGTACATTAACCAGTATTGATGGTAGAGTGGTTAAAACTGTCAATTTGGAGAATGGGTATGTAGATCTCAATGGACTGCAAAATGGAATGTATATCCTGAGATTGAACGTTGAGGGAGAAGCATTTGATCTGCATCTAATAAAGCAGGAGTAGACTTTCACGGGTAAAGACTTTCTAACCATTAAATAAGTATTAAACCAACTTAAGAAGAAGGAGTAGGAGCATCTGTTAATTTTATGCATTCAAATCCCGAATGATGCTCAGACTCCTTTTTTTATTCTTATTGCTAGTTTCCATTGGCGTAAATGGTCAAAACTTCAACGTATATATAAGTGATGCTGGCAATTTCAATAACCCGCCCTGGCAAATACTTCGAACCGATAAAAATGGGGTAAACGTTACGGTTTTTACCAAGGAGAAACTAAACTGGCCACAGGATATTCTGTTTCTGGAAGATTCGAATACGGTGCTGATTTCCAATTTAGGAGCCAACTCCATTTCGAGACACAACGCAACAACTGGAGCATATATCAATCTATTCGCTAGTTCCATTCAAGGGCCTACGCGTATGAAAATAGGGCCGGACTCTTTGCTTTACGTATTGCAATGGAAGGGTAGCGGCAAAGTAAAACGCTACGATTTATCGGGTAGGTATGTAGATGATTTTACATCCGTTGGAGTGCCCCAAAGTATTGGGCTGGATTGGGATAAACAAGGTAACCTGTATGTTTCTTCGTACAATGGTGACCTGGTACGGAAATTTGATACTTCCGGAGCAGATTCAGGCTTATTTATTGATTCGAGTTTGGTTGGGCCAACCAACATTTGGATTGAGCCAAACGGGGATATGCTAGTACTGGATTACGATGGAGGAGCGGTAAAGCGATTTGATGCGCAAGGGAAATACCAGGGAGTATTTATATCGGGTCTGGGCAAATGTGAAGGAATTGATCGATTGCCAAACAACGATTGGCTTATTGGTAATGGTTCATCGCGTTCGGTAAAATTGTACGATACGCAAGGGAAATACAAGAAGGAGTTTGTTCCTGGTTCAACAGCTGGGTTACGAACACCCAATGCTGTAGTACTGAGAATGGTTAAGGACACAACCGATACAACTACCAACAACATTGTTAATATAAAACCCGAAGAATTTGGATTGATTTATCCTACAGTAGGTGATTCATTTACGATAACCAATGAATTGCCAAATTCAATAATGTCTGTAATGGTATTTGATATGAATGGGAAGTTGGTGGAGCGGCTAAGTTTAATCGAAGAGCAAATTACTTGGACTGGAAATAATTTGCAAGAAGGGTATTATGTTTTTCATTTTCAAATGAAGAATGGTTCGTTGATTAAGAATCGAATTTATCTAAGGCCATAGAATATTTTTTACCTACCGCAGATTTTAATTTTTCTCTCAAGTTTAAATTAGGGAGTATTCCGTACACATTATTTTCTATATAACTGGATAATTGGGAGAATACTGATAAACAGGGAATACGCTCAAAATATCTATTTAACATAATATTAATTATAGGACAAAAGGGCTAGTTTTAATATATAGGGCTATGGTTCAAGTTTTGGTCAAATATTGAATTCTCAGACGCTTTAAATGTTTGTACCTATAATGTATATTATGTCTGCACTCATTCTTCGTTTGCTTTCGCCTTGATCGCTCAAGTAAATAGCTCGCACTTGCCAACGCTCTTACTAGATTTAAAATTTACGTCCTGTAGTACAATTATTTCTAAATATGCGATTCTCGTTAAATCTAGATTTCGTCTCCGTAGAATGTTTGTCCTATAATTAGACATTATATTAAGTAGCCGCTCACTTTGCGTTTTTATTCAGAATTCTTCTGAGGTTTGCTTTCATTCTAATAATGGAATTTCCGACAAGCTTTTGCCGACGCGCTCTCAAGGTTTTGTTTTCAAATTTGAAATACTACTAAATTTTAAGTTTTAAAAAATCTCTTTCTCAAATGGCCGACGCTCACAAGAGTATTTGCAAATTCGCTGCGCTCAGTTAGCAATACACTTGCCTTTGCCTACGCACTTTTAGATTGTGCTAATTATTATGTTAAGAAGAATTGATTTGAATTGGATTTCTATTCTTCTACGCTCGTTTTGTCTTGATACAAAAGAGCCAAAAAATCAAGGCTGAAATTTCTTTCGGTTAAAGCCACGCTCAGAATAATCCGGCGCAGGTAAACTCGCTGCGCTCAGACATACCTGCTTTCAAAGGCCTGCGCTATTATTCTTCGCTGCTTTGAAACCTCAATAAATTAAGGCCGAACCACTACCCTATAAATTTTACATAAATGAATTTTCTATTACCTTCATCAGAACTAATATTCTTTTGTTTAATTGCCATAGTTATGATCTAAGCATTGATTATATCTTATTGAATACAAGGCCAGACCGACCTTAGGAATAGTTTTAAGTAAATACTAATTATTTATAAGTATAAACATTATATGTTTGTACTTATAATATACAAACAGATGAACAAGGCTATATTTCTGCTCTTAATAATAACAACAATGTCGAACTCAAATATCTTATTTGGACAATCAGATCAATTAATTACAACTCTTTCAGTAAGTCATTTGGTGCAATATCCAAAAGGGTACTCGCCTACTGAAAAAGATAAAAAATACCCTTTAATAATTGCATTGCATGGGCACGGTAGTAATGAAAAGGACTTAATTGGGTTGGCTCAACACTTGCCCAACAATTATTTATGGATTAGTGGTCGTGGACCGCATACTTTCGGGCAAAACTCATACGATTGGTATGAAGTAACGCAAATGGGAACTCCAGACCCTGATAGAATTGCAACAGCATTAAAAACCCTAGATTTATTTATTGAAGAACTGATAAAAAATTACCCTGTAGATCCAACTCAAATTTACTTACTAGGCTTTAGCCAAGGAAGCATGATTTCAATGTCTTACCTCTTGGCGTACCCTAACAGAATAGCTGGAGTAATAGCACAGTCAGGGTACATTCCTCCGAACATTGGGGTAGAAATCGATAAAGATGGAGTAACAGGAAAACCCATTATTATAACTCATGGTTTACAGGATCCAAATATGCCTATTTCTTGGGGACAAAAAAACAGAGACACTTTTAGAAAATTAGGGGCGAATGTAGAGTACCATGAGTTTCTTATGGGGCATTCAATAAGCAATGAATCCCTTCAAGCGATTAAGGATTGGTTAGAGAAATTATAGTAACCGATATGAAGAAGGCAACTGGAATATTAACATTATTAATTGTGCTGGCTGTAACAGTCCTTGCTCAAAAAAATAAAAAGCAAAAAATGAATATAGAAAAAGTTAAAATTGAGATTTGGAGTGATGTTGTTTGCCCTTTCTGTTTTATAGGAAAGAAAAAAATGGAACAAGCAATTACTAATTTAAACGCAAATGACAGGGTAGAAGTTATTTGGCATAGCTTTCAATTGGCCCCTGATTTCCCGAAAGACACTTCCCTACCCTCAACAAAATATCTTTCTGAAAAGAAAGGCTACCCTGTGAAACAAATCAAAGCAATGTATGACCAGCTGGCTCATCAAGGAAAAGAATATGGAATAGATTTTCAGTTTGACAACGCTCTTTCGTTTAACACTTTAGGAGTTCACAGACTGATACAATGGGCTAAAACGGTAAATAAATCTACTGAACTTAAAGAAGGATTTATGTTGGCATATTTTACAGATGGAATTGACTTATCTCAACATGAAAATGTTTTGAAAGTAGTTGAAAAGATTGGCTTAGATACTACAAAAGCTAAAGAAATTCTTAACTCCGATGAATATATGCAACAAGTAGAACAAGACATTTATCAGTCACAACAATTAGGAATTAGAGGTGTCCCTTATTTCCTAATCAATGAAAAGGAAGTGATTTCAGGTGCTCAAAGTGACGAAGTTTTCGAAAACGTATTGCGTGCTGCTTTAAGTAAAATTGAATCAAAAGAAACTAGTTCTCAACAAGGAATTTGCCTGCCAAACGGAGAATGTAAATGAAAACAGTAAATGATTGCAATGGTTTAATGATTGGAGACAAAGTGAAGGACTTTAGCTCTATAGACCAGAATGGCGATAAAATTCAATTGTCTGATTTACTCAAAAAAGGCAAAGTAGTAATTGTTTTTTACAGAGGACAATGGTGCCCTGTTTGCAAACCACATTTAAAAAAGCTACAAAACAGTCTTGAGGAAATTAAAAATAAGAGAGCAACAATTTTATTGATAACTCCTGAAAAACAAGAAAATATTAAAAAAACGATTTTAAAAACAAACATCACGATACCTGTATTATATGATAACGATTATAAAATAATGGAGCAGTTTGATTTGGCATTTTTACCTAGTAAAGGGCTTAGAATTATGTACAATAGCTTGTTAATGGCTAATCTTAAAAATGCACAATCGGATGATTCACAAACCCTGCCTGTTCCTGCAACTTATGTAATTGAGCAAGATGGTACTGTAAAATGGCGACACTTCGATCGTAATTACGCTAAGAGAGCAAATACTAGAGATATTTTAAACCAACTATAAATTATTGTTTAATCCGTGCTGATAAATTCAGACACAAAAATGAGAATCATGAGCAAAGCAAAAATTGCACAAAAAATGCCTTACGTTATTGAAGAAAAAGCTGGTAAAAAATACTGGTGTGCCTGTGGAGAAAGTAAGAACCAACCCTATTGCGATGGTTCACATAAAGAAACTGATTTTGTACCTATAGAAGTGGAGTTAACAGAAGATAAAAAAGTAGCCTGGTGTGGCTGTAAACATTCTGCCAATGGAGCTTTTTGCGATGGTACACATTCTAAATTATAAAATTCAATTATTAACAAATAAATTAAAATCATAACATGAAAAAAACAATTATTTTAAGTGCCCTAGCAATTGGATTATTCGCTTGTGGAACGTCAAACAAAAAAGAAGTAAAAGCAGAAGCATCTAATGAAGTAGTAGCTACTGAAACTGTACCAACAAGTTACATTATTGATGTAGAAAAATCTGTTGTAAGTTGGAAAGGAAGTATGATTGGGGTTTATGCCCATGAAGGCGATCTTAAACTTTCCAAAGGGTCACTAACAACTGCTGATGGGCTAATTACTGATGGAGAATTTGCAGTAGACATGAATTCTATGGTAACAACCGATGATGATGCACTTTATCAGATGGCTCCAAGAGAAAAATTAATTGGACATCTAAAATCACCTGACTTTTTTGATACAGAACAATTCCCTGTAGGAAATTTTAAAATTAAAAGCGTCAATGGTGATGTAATAACGGGAGATTTAACCATAAAAGGAGTTGTTAAAAAAGCAACTATAAATGCGATTACTCTTACAGAAACAAACGGAAATATTTCTGCAACTGGAGCTCTTGTGTTTAACAGACAAGACTATGGTATTACTTACAAAAACACAATGAACGACATGGTATTGTCTGATGATGTTGAATTAACAATAAGTATTGAAGGAGTATCTAAATAGACGATAAAGCTTTCAATAGTTAGTTAAGAAATGATTCAGATAGTTAAAACTAATTTGAAAAGGAAAACTTTTTAGTCGGAGTATTTACAGCAAATATCAAATAAATAGAGAATAATTATGGAAACACAAGAAATGAGTAAAGGAAGAAAAATAACAGGATGGGTAGTAGCTGGTTTAATTACCGCAATGCTACTGTTTAGTGCTATGGGTAAATTTACGATGCCTGAAATGGCGGATAATTTTGCTAAATGGGGATTGGCCGAATGGATGACTATAATTGCAATCGGAGAGATAATATCTACTATTCTATTCATCATACCCAAAACAAACATATTTGGCGCATTTTTACTAAGTGCCCACATGGGTGGTGCTATTGTTACGCACATGAGTAACGGAGAGCCTTTTATTGCTCAGTCGGTGATTTTGGTTTTGGTTTGGACGGCTGCTTTTGTTCGCAACCCAGAATTACTTATAAAGTTTAATAGTTAGAGACATTAATGACTGTAGCCCTTATGAAAAAAGAAATTAAAATTTCCGTTATTGGAGCGAACGGCAGGACAGGAATTGAAATAGTTTCTCAAGCATTAAAAATGGGAATGACTGTCAAGGCTCTGGTCAGAAATAAAAACACAATCCCTTTTAGAGATATTAATCTTCAAATTATAGAAGGTACGCCTTTGAAGGCCGAAGATATTGATGAAGTACTCAAAGGCACGGTTGCCGTATTTGTTGCTCTAAATATCAGTAGAAAATCGGACTTTCCTTGGTCTAAAGTAATAACCCCAACGAATTTATTGGAAGTTAGCATGGACAATATAGTGTCTTCTATGCAAAAACAAAACATAAAAAGAGTGCTTACTGTTTCAGCATGGGGTGTAGGCAATAGTTATAAGGAATTGGACTTTATGTTTCGGTTTTTAATAAACCAAACTAACGTAGGTACAGCTTATCAGGCTCATGAAGAACAAGAGGAAATCCTTAGAAACAGTATCACGGATTGGACAGCAATAAGGCCTGTAGGATTAGGGAATGGAACAATACATCAAAATATTCGCGTAAGCATAAATGGGAATAAAAAATTGCGAATGGGAATAAGTAGAAAAGAAGTCGCCAAATTTATGCTCGATATTGTTGATGACGAGGAGTATTTCAAGACTTGCCCTAGTATATCAAACGATTAAAATGAAATACAATGACCTTATTTTATTGTTAGTTGTTTGCTTAATCTCTTGTTTTAAAGAATCAATTAATGAAAAGCAAAACAACATAGAAGGAGAGGAACTAAAGATTTTAAGACTATTACAACTGTAAGCCCTACTTTAAGTAGGCTTAAGCTCTTACTAAAAAAACGCAAAAAAATTGAAACTTGTATTTAACATTATAGGAATAGTTTTCTTGTTTATATCGAATTCTACATGGTGTCAAGAAATAAAGACAACTAATGATATTGGACTTTGGGCAGGTGTTGGGGGCAATTTTAAACTCAATAAAAAATGGAAGACATCTTTTAATCAGGAAATACGAACATTTAATAATGCTATCAAAATCAAAAAATCAATCACAGAACTTGGGCTGACCCACAAATTCGACAAACAATTGAAATTATCATTAGGTGTTAGGTACTCCTATGCCCGTAAGAGAGACTACACATTTGTCAATAACATAAGATACAATATAGATATTAAATATTGGTGTAAACTGAGTAAGCATCTGAATTTACTCTATCGTTTCAGATATCAACATAGTTATATTAACCTATTTGCAAATACCACCCCCGACATAGAAAATAGATCAAGTATGAGAAACCGAATAAAACTTCAATATCCAATAAATAAACATGCTATATATATATCAGCCGAATTATTTCGTGAATATGTTATCTACAAAAAGCCCTCATTTAATAAAGTTAGGTTGAATATCGGTGATAAATTAAAAACAAATTTAGGAGATGTTAAATATGGACTAGCCTTTGAACGAGAACTGAATAACTCATATCCTTTAAACTATATTATCCTGAAAATTAACTATAGTTTCAACTTCAAGCATGGCTAAATACATTTCTTTTTTGGTATTTCTAGTGTTTTTAATGGCTTGCCAAAAAACCGAGGTTATATATGACAATATTGCAAATGAAAACCTTGAGCTTCCTTTGCTCTTAAGGTTGAATAGAAAAAACTGTGTGTTCGATTCTCATAATCGTATCTTAAAATATTCAATCGACGAAAATTCAATTAATAATTTTTCCCCATATGTTGAATTTCAAAGACATTCAAACATCACATTAGAATCCATAAAATTAACTAATGGCACAGTAAATAATTTTGGAAACATTGAATTGAATAAAGCATACCGTGTTATTATAAATACTGGAAATAGAACAGACGAATTCACTCTATTCTTTACAAAAATCCCAACAATCCAAATTGTCACTGCAAACCCTATCATTAATGGTCCAAAAACCCTATCTCGGATGATCTTAAACTATCCAGAAATACGCAGAATATCCGAAAATAACTGGACGGGAATTGAACAAAGAGGTTCATCGAGTTTAAGATATGATAAAAAATCATTTGGGATAAAAATATATTCGGATAAAAGTAAAGATTCACCATCGTCACAATCCTATTTTGACTTTAAACAAAATCAAAAATGGATTTTAGATGCGATGTTTGTCGATCAATCCAGATTAAGAAACAAATCTTCTTTTGAATTGTGGAAATCAATGTCAGGACCAGCTAATCATATCGGTATTGATTCACGATTTGTAGAAGTTTATATCAATCATCAAACCCTAGGTGTTTATTCTTTTTCAGAAAATTACACGAAAGAATTTTTAGACGCAAATGATCAATGTGTTTTATATGCAGGTACAGATAATTCTAGCCAGACTGAGTTTGAAACTTTAATTGAAAAAGACCCTAACAGTAGATTTTGGGGTGATTGGGAGCAAAAATTACCCAACCCATCTCAAGAAATTGTTTGGGACGATTTTGAGGCTCTAAACACATTAATCGTTAACAGTAGCAATTCAGAATTTAAAAATACTATCGCCCACCACATTGATCTAAATAATGTCATAGACTACTTTCTTTTTATCAATCTCATAGGTGGAAGAGATAACGTTGGGAAAAATTGGTTTTTTTTCAAACGAGACCATTTGTCAAAGTTTAATATTATTCCATGGGACATGGATGGAACATGGGGAAGAAGTCCTTTTGCGGAAAAAACGAGCTATTCTGTTTTAATCACAAATAATTTATTTAAAAGATTACTAGAAACTGATCCTGCAAACTATAAACTACGCTTAAAAGAACGTTGGAAAGAGCTACGATTGGCAGAATTTTCAGAATCCAATTTAAATGGCATTATTGCCTCTAATTTTGCTGAATTAGATTCGTATAAAGTTGAAGGTTTAGAAAACAACTTATGGAAAGTAAACCTCAATTTAAAAAATGAACAATTTTATATGGCAACATGGGTTAGTAATAGGTTGGAATTTCTAGATGAACGGTTTGAATATTGATATATTTTGACCTTATAGAAATGCAAATGTTCGAATATTTTGAGCAACGTGTATTTGATAAATGATTAATTATTATACATATTCGGAAGAACGACTCGTTTTTGCAAGTACTGCGTTAGTATGGGATTTATTAAGTAATTGTGATTATCTGTCTAAATGGATGCCATACATTATAAGTGTCGAACATCTAGGTAGTACCAAACTAAATAAAGGATCCATTCTCTGGGTAGAGTCCTCACATGAAAGAGATAAAAAACAGTCACTTTGCTATATTTCAGAGTGTACAGCAAATGAAATGATTTCCTTTTTGTCTTACCAAAATGAAACAAAAGTTTGCTTCAGATTTCAAATAAGTGCTGAGAACATAGGCTTGGTCAAAATATTAATGACAGTGGAAATTGAATTGAAATGGTATAGGCACATTTTGTTTAGACGTAATTTCGTTAATTCAATTAAAGACTATGGATTCACGCAACTTAATGAATTAGATATAGCTATTACAGAGCACAGAAGTCAGCATATTAATGATAGAAAATTTCAAGAATAATGAAACTAGAGGACGAAATAAAAAGCAAATTCAGAAATGAATACCATAAAGCTCTGGTAAACTTATACTACACTAACAATCAATTAGGTCAACAGTTTTTTAAAATGCTAAATGAACATGGTTTGGCAGCTCCTCAATTCAATGTATTGAGAATTTTGAAAGGCCAGCATCCTAAAGCTGTATCCATTGGCTTAATTAAAGAGCGAATGTTGGATGGGAATTCTGATGTTAGCCGAATAGTTGAAAGGCTATTTAAAAAAGGTTTGGTTAAGCGAAAAGAGAGTAAGATGGACAGAAGACAGAAAGATGTTTTAATTTCCCAAGAAGGGCTCACATTACTCAACAAAATGGCACTTTGCGAAAAACAGGAAGATGAGCTTCTTTCTAATTTAAATGAAAAAGAAGTAGTATTTCTAAATATTTTGTTGGACAAGATAAGGAACAAATGAAGCGTTCAAAATTTTTAAAACTTGTAAGTATGGGAGCAATTGGTACTAGTGCGTTTGGTTTAACTGGATTAGCGAAAGCACTAGACAACACAAAACCAACTGGGCAAAAAATGCCAGTTCTATTTTCGTCGCATGGTAATCCTATGGACATTCCTGTCCCCCATTATGGGAATCCGTTTAATTCCTATTTAGGTAATCTGGGTAAAGAAATAAAATCGAAATATGATGTAAAAGCGATACTGGTAGTTTCTGCACATTGGTGCACGAAAGGTTCGTATGTAAATATTTTATCCTCCCCAAAAACGATTTATGATTATTACGGATTTCCTGATAATTATTACACCATTAAATACCCTGCACCTGGCTCACCTGAATTTGCAAAAAAGGTTGCAAATGGAATAGGTGAAATTGACACGACCACAGAATGGGGCTTTGACCACGGAAATTGGCCCATGTTAATGCACATGTTTCCAGAAGCGGATGTCCCCGTTTTTCAACTAAGTTTAAACTATGATAAACCAGCACAATACCATTATGATTTGGCAATTCAACTAAAGAAGTACCGAGAACAAGGAGTTTTGATTATTGGTAGTGGTGCTTTAGTTCATAATTTAAGATTGGCCATAGCAAAAATGAGAACTGGTGATCAGAGCATTTATGGTTGGGAGACAGAATTTGATGAATGGGTGAAAAACAAGATTGACGATCGAGATGTACAGGCTCTAATAAACTATGAAAAATATAAGCTTGGGGAACTAGCAGCCCCTACTCCAGATCATTTTGTTCCAGTAATTTATTCAATGGCTTTGGCAGACGATGAAGATGAAATTCGTCACACATTTACAGAAATGAATCCAGGGTTTAGCAACAGAAGTTTTATTATAGAATCTAAAAAATAACTTATTCCGATCATGTAAATGTAAAGTCATTGGATCATGCTCATTATCTGTACCTAAAGAGCAAGGATAACTCATTATCTATATGTAACTACCTTTTAGAACAATACTATCTCTGGTTATCCGCTTCTTAAATTATGAATTTTATGAGTTTAAGAGTACCTTTTTTCAATAGACCATTTTTCTTAGCTGATTTTGCACCTCAATTTCTGTTTCATAGATGGGGTTTTCTCATATTGGAAATAGGTTAAAATAAATTGACAAAAAAATGACTAATTGAAGTTGCCTTTTCTTCAATGAAAAGATAATGGGCCAACATTAAGGGGTATAAAAAGACACTAGCGAAATAGAGCACATAAAAAACTGCTGATTTTCTTTTGTAAAAGAATAAAAGTGAAGGTAACATAAAGAATAGTGGAAAAATAGGATACAAATAATAGATAGTATCCTCCTCTCCTTTTATAAATAGTTTTTCATCTGATGCTTTCTTTATCCGACAACCATAATATTCATTTAGTATCGGTGAATAATCTAGAACAATAGCATCATCAATCTCAATATTTTCGTAAGCTTCTTTTTCAATTTCAATTTCAGCTCCATCATTATCATAAACATAATACTTATATATCGCGGGTTGAGATTTCATATCAGTAATTTGTTGATAATTGTCGCTTGTCGGTAATGCGGGATCAATTAAAGCCAACAATCCAAAAACTATTGGAGGTATTATTAAAATTCGGACAAATTTCCAAACTTTTCCTTTTGACAAAGATTCAAAAACCTCGTTTTCAATTTCTTTATCACTTTTGACTTTATCTTTCGTTTTCCTATTAATTTTTGTCTTGCGAACTTCCTTCTTCCTTTCTGGTACTGGAACAGCTTTACTATCTGTTTTCATTTTATTATTTTGCTATTTAATTCTTCTGAATATTGAATTCTTATTATTATCAACTAAGTGTTCAATGTGTACTAATTCCTCGAATAATTATCTGAATCAAACGCTTAAATTTAGGGGCTAAATTTTCGTAATTATCCTGTACATAAAAAGGGATTTCAAACCCTTTTAAAACCACAAGAACCAGATCTATAAATTCCTCAACGTCAATTTGCTCCTCAAATTCCTTCTTTCTAATACCATCTACGATGAGCAACTTTAACTTACCCTTCTCCCATTTATCATAATCCTCTCTTATGTCTTCTATAAAGTTGTTCTGGTCAAAAAAATCGGCTTTAAGGGTTTCCAAATAATTAGTAGTACCATTGACTAACTTCATCCTTTCAGTCAAATACATTAATAGTTTTTCTGAGGCGCTAAGTCCCTCCTCTTTTAATATTTTTTTGAGTTCAATTTGAACGATATCTTTTTCAATATTCACCACTTCTCTAAATAGTTCTTCCTTACTATTAAAATGATAATAAAGTGTTCCTTTAGATTTTTTAGAGGCTCTAACTATATCATCCATTGAGGTTTTGTGATAACCAAATCGATCGAATAGCTGTTTCGCTGTTTTTACTAAAATTTCTTTTGTTTTTTCTCTCTTCATATACTTATAGACTAATTTGGTTTAATAGTACAAATATAGAATTTTAATTGCAAAAACTTATATTAAACCCACCATCTTACACACAACTCCTTTCGCTTCTCTGCAGTCGTTAAGTGTAACAATGGAATCGAATTTTCGAAAGAGATTTTTTCGCTAAGTATGAAGATCGAAGTTAGGTTCAAGATAAACCTTGAACCCGAAGCTTACTTAGACATAATGCAATACATTATAGGACAAAAGGGCTAGTATTTAGAATACGTGCAGTATTCGAGAATTCCGCTCAGCTATGCTGATTAATATAAAATCAGTTCTAGGACTTCAGTTCTAGAACGGCAATGATTTTATGTTAAAGGAATTCGCTCCATTGGATTGAATTGAAATCTCTAGCGCACAGATTTCTTTTGTCAACTATAATATACATTATGTCTGCACTCATTCTTCGTTTGCTTTCGCCTAGATCGCTCAAGTAACTAGTTCGCACATTCCCACCGCACGTTGCTAGATTTTAAAATTCCGTCCTGTAGTTAAGTTTTATTTCAAATAATCGATTCTCGTGGATTTGGAATTCGTCTTCGTAGAATGATGTCCTATAATTTGACATTATATTAAGTAGCCCCGCGGCCATCGCATATTTGACTTTATAATCTTTTTGTTTTTGAATAACAAAAAATTCTATGCGCAAATTCAACCCGCAGCCAAAGCGCTTCAAGGTTTTGGTTCTCAATTGAAGTTTATTACTAGCTTTTAAATTCTGTAAAATTCTCTCTCTTTTCCAGCCGCACGCATAAGTATTAGCAAATTATTCACGCATTTTTATCTTTTAAAGGTGTTCATGAACCCTACGGGTTTCGTCATTCTTCCTCAGTTTGCCATACACATGCTTTGCCCGTGCGCTTTTTGATTACGTTGCTTAATATTATGTTAAGTAGACATTTAAGATTTCGTAATTATCTTCTTTGCTCGTTTTGCCTTGATGCAAAAGAGCCAAAAAATCAAGGCTGAATTTCCTTCAGGATAAAGCTACGCTCGGCTTTTGCAGCACAAGCAAACTCCTTGCTCCTGCGTCGCTCGTTAAACATGCTTGCTTACGCCGGCCACCGCTTAAAAGCTTTCGCTGCTTTTTGACCTTCATGAAATGAGGCCAAGCCCCTGCCCTATTGAAATTGCCTGCGTTGAATTAGGATTATTCATCAAGCTACCGTGCTAATTTTAGTATTCTAATGGCTCCTTGAATAACAATAACAAAAACTATTGTTCCAATTAGTAGGTCTGGATATTGGTTTTTGGTCAAAAAAACAAGTACTCCTGCGAGTATTACACCTAAGTTTATGATTATGTCATTAGAAGTGAAGATTGCCGAGGCTTGCATATGCGCTTCTTTACTTTTTGCTTTTTGGATTAAATACAAAGACAAAGCATTCGCCACTAAGGCCAAAAATGAAACTGCAATCATGCTCTGAAATACAGGCATTTGTTCAGAACTGATAAATCGCCTAATTACTTCACTTAAACCAATAAGAGCCAAAAGAATTTGAAAATAACCACTCCATTTAGCAACGGTCTTTTTACGAATAGTAGATTGGCCAACAGCTATTAAACTAAGTGCATATACAATGGAATCAGCTAACATATCTAAAGAATCAGCTACCAAACCCATTGACTTGGAGACCCACCCAAAGAGTATTTCAATTAAAAAAAAAGAGAAGTTTATAAATAGAACTGCCCAAAGAATTTTTCGTTCATTGCTGGAATCATTTAATTTGCTTGAAGACTCATTCGTTTCTGATTCTGCAATCAACTCAGTATCTAACTTCAATTCTTCAAGTAAATTCAATATATCAGTCGAAATGCCATTGTGGATAACGGATAGTTTTCTGTTTGCAATATCAAAATCAAGGTGTTCTATGGAATCATATTCGGATAGCTTCATCCGAATCAACTGCTCTTCTGAAGGGCAATCCATTTTGGAAATATGGTATATTGATTTAAACCTCAAAGCCATCTTCTTACGCTCTTTAGATATTCTTTGTATTCAGCGCCATGAGAGTCCATTAAATACTCTTCTTCTAATCGGACTTGAACTTGGACTGTTACAAGCATTACGCAAACCAAAGTAAAACTCAACGAATTTGGAAGTATCAAAAAAACTCCAATGTAAAACACGACAACTCCTAAGAACACCGGATTTCTAGAAACGCTAAATAATCCTTTATTTACAAGCTCAGTTTTCTCATCATAATCAATTCCAATTCGCCAAGAATTTGACATTTGAATTTGTGCTACTAAAGTCCAAATGAAAGCGAGTATTAATAGTATTACGCCTGTTATTTTAACGTTTTCCAAATCTAAATATGAAATTGGATTTAGAAAACTATATAGTGTTGAGGAAAAAGAATATACCCCAATAGTAAAGGCCATAAATGCAACGGTTATTTTGTAGATAAACCCTAAATAATCATGCGCTTTTTCTGTTGAACTAAATACGAAAGGATTAACTCCTGATTGGCGCCAAACGATAATTGAACGCAATACAAAAACTATAATTAAGTAGCCTATTGTAATTAACGGTGTAACAATTTGATATAAATTCATTTCAAGTACATTTTAATGACTATGCTCTGCTTCTCCTTTTTTCATTTCCGCCAACAAGTAGTAGGCATTATTCCAAGCTACTATTGTTCCTGTAGGAAGCGGATTCAACAGTTTGACTTCAATCCAACCGTTATCATTGATACCAGCAATTACTTCAACGGGTTTAAATGCCCATTCTGTGACACCATCATCCATTTCTTTTTTAGCTGTAAATATGAAACGCTTATCCCCTTCCCTAACCAGTCCAGCTTCTGGGAGTGCATAACTTTGGTTATCTTCAACCGAAATTCTTCCGCGAACATACATCCCAGGAATAAGCAAACCTTCTTTATTATCGATATCTGCATGAATGTGAATTGCTTTTGGATTTTCCTCAAAAGATTTTCCTACAGAATAAATTGTAGCCTCAAGCTCTTTTCTTTTCATTGATTCAACAGAAAACTTCACCTTCTGCCCTTCCTTTACTCTGTGCATATCTTTTTCAAATACCATAAAATCGGCATGAATATGATCAATATTTACAATCTCAAACATTTCAGTTTGCGGTTGAACATATTGACCTGTTTTCACTTCAACTAGTCGTATATGCCCTTGAAGAGGGCTAGATACAGGAACCAACTCATAAATTTCACCTTTTTTTATTTTATCGACATTAAGACCCATTAATTTAAGTTGCGCTTTGTACCCGTTTACCGCCCCGACCATTGACTGGTAATTAGCTTTGGTTTTTTGAAACTCTTTCCCAGAACCTACTTTTTCTTCGTAGAGTTTTTTTTGTCTCTGATACTCTAGTTCCAAGTATTGTAATTGGCTCCAACTATTAATATAAGCTGTTTGAAGATTAATAAGGTCTGGATGGCTTATGTATGCTAACACTTGACCTTTTGAAACCTTATCCCCTTCTATTACTTCAATGCTGGAAACATTTGCTCCGATTATAGCTGTTACTGTAGCTTCGTTCTGAGGAGGCACTTCTAAACGACCACTTGCATCAACATATGAGCTGACATTCCGCATGGTAAGTGTATCTGTTATCATATCTAAGATATGGAATTGTTTTTCCGAAAAATGAACTTCCTCTTCATGCCCTTCACCGTGTTCTTGATGTTCAGGTTCTGCTCCTTGGTCATGACTCTGCTCGTCCTTATGTTCATGAGTTGCGGACTCGCCTTCTTGATGATGCTCGTGATTATGACCTTCTTCATGTTCATGTTCATGATTGTGCTCTCCTTCATGATTATGGTTGTGATTTGTATCATTGTTGCATGCAGCTAGAATTAAACCAATTGTTATGCATACTGCGTATAATCTTATATAATTTTTCATTTTAATTCGCTTTAATATTATTGACCAATAAGATGTTCTATGTTTATAATCGCCTGATTATAACCGTTTAATGTGTTTAAGTAGTTGAACTTTAATTGAATGCTCTGATTTAAATTTTGGAAGTACTCTATATAATTTATAGCGCCATTTTCAAAACTCTTTTGGGCGTTCGCAATAACAAGATCAGCCTGTGGTACTGCTTTTTCTTTGTAATAATTCAGACTACTCTTGAACTTAAGCACTTCCTGCATTTTTTGTTCGTACTTTCCTTGAAGTATAATTGAGTAATAATTGGCATTTGTCTCAGCAATCTGCCTTTTTAATTTGGCCGATTTAATATCTGCCTTATAGGAACCATAAAACAATGGAATACTAATCCCAGCCTGAATTCCTGAAAAACGATCGGAGCCGGTGGCAATACTTCCGCCTTCAGTAGGACTTCCTATCAATGATTGATTGAAATAACCAACAGAAATATTAGGAAGCATTTTAGCCGATTGCGCCGATTTTTCGGCATTTGCAATATCAATTTGCTTTTTAGTATAAGCCAATAATGGATTGTTAACGAGCTTGGTTGAATCATAAACATTATTCATGTCTCTTTCAGCTAACCTTTCTGGTAAAAACTCAACAGCAACTGTATCGTTTAATAAAACCCTGAGCTTGTTTTCTTGAATTGTAATGTCAGAAGCAATTAGATTTAACTGATTTTTAATTTCCATTACTCGGGTTTCTGCAGCTGCCTTCTCTAAGTAGCTAGTAGCTTCTGTCTCGTAACGAATAGAAGCCGCATGTAGAAGCCTTTCATAAATTTTGTCTTGATACAACAACAACTTTTCTTTTTCCTTCAAATAGGCCAATTGAAACCAGCTTTCACGGATATCTCGTTTTAATCTGTTTTCCGTAGCAGTAAGTTGAATTTTGCTTCCTTCAGATTTTTCTTTTGCCAGATTTTTCTGATTGGAATACACAGTCGGGAAGCTTATTTGCTGATTGATACTAAGAGCAAAGTCTCGTTCATAGCTATTATACTGCCCATATTGTACAGCGAAATCCGTTTTCCCCAAATCGAACGCTGCCTTTTTACCTTGTTCTTGCAACTCAATATTTGTTTTCGCGATTTGTACAAAGCCGTTATTCGATAAACCATAAGTTACAGCATCCTCGATTGAGGAAATTGCCTTCTTTTTACTATCCTGTGCATTCAAACTATCGGTAGAAAAAATTGTTAGGCCGCCTATAAGTATCATTACAGTAAATACATTTGGAACTGGAGTTATGGAACTTCTGTTTTCTACCCAGTGATACAAAATAGGTAGGACAAAAAGTGTAAGCAATGTAGCTGTTATCATCCCACCGATTACCACGGTAGCAAGAGGTTGTTGTACCTCGGCTCCTGCTGAAGAAGAAACTGCCATCGGTAAAAAGCCCAAAACATCAGTTAAGGCTGTGAGCAATATCGGTCTAATACGACGTTTAGCGCCTAATCGTATTCGTTCGTTTATATTGATAACACCTTCTTCTTTTAGTTCATTCCAAGCGCTTATGAGTACCAAGCCGTTTAGTACTGCAACTCCAAATAGGACGATGAACCCTACTCCTGCTGAAATACTAAATGGCATATCTCTTAGCCATAAAGAAAAAATTCCTCCAATGGTAGCCAGCGGAATTGCTATGTATATCATAAGGGATTGTTTGACCGACTTTAGAGCAAAGAATATGAGCAGGAATATTAGCCCTAAAGCTATAGGTACTACTAATTGTAAGCGATTAGTTGCACGTTCAAGGTTTTCAAAGGCTCCTCCATAGCGGATATAATACCCAGGAGGAAGGTCTAGCTTTGCATCTAACTTTTGTTGAATTTCTTCAACTAATGTTTTAATATCTCGGCCACGCACATTTATTCCCACATAGGTTCTACGATTGGTATTGTCTCTGCTTATTTGCATTGAACCAAGTTGATAATTTATGTCGGCAATCTCCTTTATCGGAACCTGTAATCCATTGTCCAAGCTGAAGTATAAATTTTTAAGGTCATCCATGCTTTTTCTATGCTCTTCATCCAAGCGAACAACTAAATCAAAGCGTTTTTCGCCTTCAAAAATCACTCCTGCTTTGCCACCAGCAAAAGCCGATTGTACAAGCATGTTCATGTCAGTTACATGAAGTCCGTATTGAGCGAGTTTATTTCGATTGTATTTTACTGTCATTTGAGGTAGCCCAGTAGTTGCCTCAACCTTCATGTCTCCGATACCAGCAGTTCCTGCAATGATTTTAGAAATTTCTTCGGCTTTTGTCGCTAAAACATTGATATCTTCACCATAAAGCTTTATAGCTACATCCTCTCTCACACCTTCTAATAATTCATTAAAACGCATCTCAATAGGCTGCGTAAATTCATAATTTACTCCAGGTATCTTTTCAAGCTCTTCTTTCATCAACCCAACTAGCTTATCTCTAGAGTCAGTGGTCACCCACTCCTCCTTTGGAGCCAAAATGACGAAGATGTCGGCCAAGTCCATGGGCATGGGATCGGTAGGAACTTCTGCCACTCCTATTCTACTTACAATTTTTTGAACTTCTGGAAATTTTTCTTTTACCGTTTTTTCAATTAGGGTTGTGGTAGCAATTGTCTCCGAAAGAGAGCTCCCTGGTTTCAATATTCCATGAAAAGCAATGTCGCCTTCATCTAATTGCGGGATAAATTCACCTCCCATACGAGAAAAAGTAAAAACTGCAAAACCCAGTAACAGAACAGCCGACCCAACAACCCATTTACCTTGTTTCAAAGCTTTACCCAATATAGGTTCATAAATATTCTCCAACCATATTACAAATCGGTCTCCCCAAGAGGTTTTATTGATGTTTCCAACTCTTATAAACCATGCAGACATCATAGGCACGTATGTAAGACAAAGTATCATAACCCCTATCATGGCAAACATGAAGGTTAGTGCCATAGGCTTGAACATTTTACCCTCTACCCCTTGTAATGCGAGAATTGGTATAAAAACAATAAGAATAATGAGTTGCCCAAAAAATGCAGAGTTCATCATTTTGCTTGAAGCGGTAAATGCAACTTCGTTTCGAACTTCTTTAGTAACTGTTTGCTTTTTCAATAATTTGTCGTGAAGCAAAAAGACGGTTCCTTCAACTATTATAACCGCCCCGTCCACAATAATGCCGAAGTCAATAGCACCTAGGCTCATCAGGTTAGCCCAAACGTCAAACACATTCATCATTATAAATGCAAATAGCAAGGAAAGCGGAATCGTAGATGCCACAATGACTCCTCCTCTCCAATTTCCAAGTAGAAAAACCAAAACAAAAATCACTATTAAAGCACCTTCCATTAAGTTGTTACTAACCGTACCAGTGGTTTTTGCAATCAGTTTACTTCGGTCTAACAAGGGCTCAATAATCACCCCATCAGGTAAGGATTTTTGAATCTCTTTCATGCGCTCTTTTACGCTTTCAATCACCTCATTTGAGTTTGCCCCTTTTAGCATCATTACCAAGCCTCCAACTACTTCGCCTTCTCCATCTTGGGTCAAAGCACCATATCGAATAGCCTTTCCATACTGCACTTTTGCTACATCTTTGACTCGAATAGGTAAGCCATTAACGTTTTTAACCAACATGTTTTCAATTTCCTTTAAGTTTCGTGCTAGGCCTTCACCCCTAATGAAATTCGCTAAGTGATCCTTTTCAATATAAGCTCCTCCTGTGTTTTGGTTATTCTTTTCAAGAGCTTTGTAAATATCAGTAATTGTTAATCCAATTGCTTTAAGCTCGTCTGGGTTAACCGCCACTTCATATTGTTTAATATGACCACCAATGGCGTTTATTTCTACAACACCTGGCACCATGGCCATTTGTCTTCGCACAATCCAATCTTGCATGGTTCGTAACTCAGATGGTGAATATTGTCCTTTATGATTAGAATCAACTTTCAAGGTATATTGGTAAATTTCACCTAATCCAGTTGAGATTGGTCCCATAGAAGGTTCACCAAATCCCGCTGGAATTTCTCCTTTTACTTCATTAAGTTTTTCGGCAACCAGTTGTCTGGGCAAATAAGTTCCCATATCGTCTTCAAAAACGATGGTGACTACTGATAATCCAAAACGCGAAATAGACCTTATTTCGGTTACATCGGGCAAGTTGGCCATGGCCAATTCTACAGGATAGGTAACGAATTGCTCTATATCTTCAGTTCCTAAATTTGGAGCCTGTGTAATGACCTGCACCTGATTGTTAGTAATGTCTGGTACAGCATCGAGCGGAACTTTAGTAATACTCCAAATACCGCCAATTATAAGTGCTATAGTAAGCAACCCTATAATTAGTTTGTTCTTTATCGAGAACGATATTATTTGATTAATCATACTTGTATTTTGTTTAATAAGCTCGTCCTTTATTTCAAGAACAAGATTTGCGGCTTTTGCCAATAATTATACTCAAGAGTGTGCCTTCAGATTGAAGGCATGAGGGATTTAAACTTTGTATTATAGAATAACATTCTCTATCAACCAGAGGTCAATAAATTCCATACAAAGCTTAAAACTGACTAAGCCAATTGCGGGGGGCGCCAAATGGCATTCAGGATACCTGAAGGAAAAAAATTTTCGTATTTCGCTGGTGTTTTTTGGTTTGCAATTAAAATCGACGATGCGATGGTTGTGTATTCATTAATTACAACAGGTACGTTGCAACAAAGGCACACGCAAAAGGGCGAGCAATGATCAGCACTTTGTGAATCATCCTCATGTTCGTGACCATCCGTAGAGTGCTCACATACATTTTCTGTGGCAATAGCTGAATGCTCAGCATCATCGCAAGGAACTCCACCTGACAAACTCAGAATTAGCGCTGATAATATGTAGCAAATGAACTTCACCAGGCGCAAAAGTAACAATTCATTAGACACTCCACACACAACTCCTTTCGCTACTCTTCAGTCGTTACGTGTTTCGCTCAGATGAGTAAAAGAGAGAGAATTTTAAATCAACATCCTGCTAAACCGAAAAAAAACCTTTCACTAGCCTTCTCTTGCTGAAGCAAGATTGGCAGAGCCAAAGTCTACGTTAACATAATGCTAGTCCATTATAGGACAAAAGGGCTGATTTTAATATTTAGGCTATATATCGAATCTCTTACGAATATTGGATTCTAAGGCACTTAATTCTTTTGTCAACTATAATGTACATTATGTCTGCACTCATTCTTCGTTTGCCTTCGCCTTGATCGCTCAGGTAAATAGTTCGCACATGCTTCCCGCGTCGCTAGGATTTGAAATTCCGTCCAGTTGTTCAGATTATTCTAAATATTGAAATCTCGTAACATTTAGATTTCGTCTTCGATTTTGGTTTGTCCTATAATTGGTCGTTATATTAAATTGCCGCGCACAATTTCCTTGGCTTAGAATTTCGTATCCGTGGAATTTATTCAGGTTGATTTCAAATACGCGATTCTAAATCCTCCCGCAAAGCATTCATCTTTAACTCGTATTGGTTTGGGTTTTTCTAGGTAGCTCACTGGCATGCGTCAAATGAGCTTTGCCTAACTCCGTTTGGCT
>CEQS01073126.1_pt1 | contig 21987 bp, 20 predicted proteins | sample 530981 | NCBI WGS metagenome assembly CEQS01 (sample SAMEA2621176, study PRJEB7988) | marine metagenome | biome: marine biome (ENVO:00000447); feature: mesopelagic zone (ENVO:00000213); material: "saline water (ENVO:00002010), including plankton (ENVO:xxxxxxxx)" | depth 800 m
GAATGACGTTTCTTTTTAATTAGGTAATATTTCTAACCCACATTATTTTTAATAGCGCCAAAAACGACTATAAAAACGGTGATTATTTCATCTTTTTGATCGGTTTTTATCAAAATCCGATTAAAAATGACGTTTTTTTGATTTTTCCGGTTTCTCAAAAACCGCCTAAAAATGATCCAATTGGTTAACAACCACTACCGACATCTTGTTAGAAAGATCAGGTTTTAGGATACAATTGTTTCCGAATAGCTTGTCCTGTTTGCGAAAAGTGCTTATTAACAAAAGTTCATAAGTGCTGTTCATTCAAGGTTAATAACTAGAAGCGAAAAAATGCTTGTCGTGAAAAATCTCTGCCATACATTTGAGAGGTAATATTGTTAAAACGTTCTTTGAAACATATCTCCGGCTGAAGTTTACAAGCTGGAATCTCTGAAAGGTCAACTGCAAAATCTCGGTTCTGCAGAAGATTGAAAAGGCTTCGGCCTCGAAAGGAATTTCGGTGGTAGAAACAATCCGAAAGGGTTGCTTTGAGAACAACGCCTGTGGGTAATTAAAGTGAAGATGCTTTCTTCGGAAAATTTCAACAAGTTGATTATCTAATGAGAATATAGGTCATTCATTCTTCGGAATGAAACTTTGAATTGAAGGAATCTTCCTCGGAAGTGAAAACAGTGATAAGGGTTTACGGGCCAGCTTATATGATCTGGGGGTGTTAAATATTCGTTGTGGAAGTGGCAACACGGAAGCAAGAAACGTTTATTTGGTTTTACAAGAATTACAATCAGTCTCTGTCAAAGGAAGCTGATTAAAAAGGGACGATCGCAAGGTTGTCCCTTTTTTTATGCCTTTTTTCTTGATATTCGATGTGTTATTGATATTCAATGTTTGATATGGGATATCCAAGATCAAGTATCCAACATCCAACATGCGATTAATCTCCCTTGAAAATCACCTTTTGGTCTCCCTTTTTGTAAACCCCATTTTTGAGGTCGGTATCTGCTACTCGCATAGAGGGGTCGAGGCTAATTACTTCAATGGACTCAAACGAATCGCTCAGTTCTACCTCATAATAGGGGTGTGTCCAGGGCCAGGGTGCAAGTGTTTCCCAATCTTCGGCTACGTTTTTAGCCATACGCATGGCTCTAAGTGGTATGTAATAGAATTTAGTGCTACCGTCAGTCATTACTACTTTAAACTCCACCGGCATGGGCATATGTCCTTCTCGCTTTAAAATAACACGAGTTCCTTTTTTACCGGGTACAACTTCATCAATAGAATAATCAATGGTTTTGGTTGTTCCCAAAAACTGCTGAAAATACCAGTCGAGGTTCATACCGCTTTGTTTTTCCATTACTCGCTTAAAATCGGTAGGAGTGGGGTGCTTGTAACTCCATTCATTAAAATAGCTTCTCATAGCAGGATAGAAGTTGTCCCTGCCAATAATGTATTCCAACTGTTTCAGGAATACCGTTCCCTTGTAATAGGAATTGGTTCCATAAATCCGATTCTTGTGGTAAAAATCGGCATGGGTGGTTAATGGTTCAGCGTTAGGGTCATTCGCAATCATTAAATACCTGCCATAAGCCCTGGCTGTTGGGTTAAGCAAGTGCCTGTTGTACAAAGAGTCTAACACGTGGTATTGGGCAAACTGGGTAAATCCTTCGTCCATCCAGGGATATTTTGCCTCGTTGGTAGCCAACAAACCATAATACCAGCTGTGAATTGATTCGTGAACCATAACGCTTACCAAACCACCAAAAGAACCTTTGCCCGTGATCATGGTCGCCATGGGGTATTCCATTCCACCATCTCCACCCTGAATTACGCTGTATTGTTTGTATGGATATTCTCCAAACGTTGCATTCATGATGTTGAAGTTTTTTTCGGTATAAGGTTGCAGATTTTTCCAGTTGTTTTCGGTAACCGAATCTTTTATGTACAGGAAGTGAAGTTCCATTCCATTCTTCATAATTCGTACATCATGGGTATAATCAGGGTCTGCGGCCCACGCAAAATCATGAACATTAGGAGCCTTAAAATGCCAGGTTAAATCACCCGTGGTTAGTTGTGGTTCTTTTCCATTTAGTGGATAACCGTGTCCTACCTCTTCCGGGTTTTGAAGGTACCCTGTTCCACCTACCACGTAGTTGGCATCCAAGGTAAGTTTAACGTCAAAATCTCCCCAAACGCCATGGAATTCACGCCCAATGTATTCATCGGTCATCCAGCCATCGCGGTCATACTCGGCAATTTTTGGATACCATTGGGTCATGGTATAGTCCACGTTTTCCATATTGTTTCGTCCACTTCGCCTTATTTGTTTGGGCACCTGGGAATTAAATTTCATTTCTATGTCAATGGAACTGTTTGGAGCTAATGGTTCTTTCAATTCAATGGTCATTAGTGTCCCATCAATGCTATATTTAGCAGAGGAGCCATTGATAGAAAGTTTATCCACTTTATGATATCCAATTTCGTCGTCTTTCAATCGAACGATTCTTGATCCAATTCGCGAGTCTGGATCAGAAATGCTTCTCGACCGTGCATCCATCATACTTCCCGGTTGAAAGGCGTTGAAGTAGAGATGGTAGTAGATTTTATTCAGGGTATCCGGCGAGTTGTTGTAGTATTTGACTTCCTGAATTCCCTTCATTCGGTGCGTTTTTACGTCAAGCTCCACGTCCATTTTGTACTCCACCCGTTGTTGCCAGTAACAGGATTGACCATATCCGCTGACAATAACAATCAATAACACCAATAAAAATCCGATCCTCTTCATTTATTTCGATTTTTGAGTGCTCGAATATATGACCTTTGTTGAATTAAACCGGCTGGGTTAGTATTGGTGAAAGATTATAATTATGAGTGGTAAGAAAGAGGAGTATTTTGAGGGGTTAAGAAAGAAATTAACAGAGGAAGGAGGCTTTCCAAAGGTCTACCTTTATAAGTTTATCGTTCCATCAGACAATAAAAGCCTGGCTTTGGTAGAGTCTTTGTTTGGGGATGAAGCGCAGGTAAGCATAAGAACTTCTAAAACTGGCAAATACATTAGTGTAAGTGCCAAAGAAGTTATGCTGTCCGTTGATAACATAATTAAAAGGTATGAAGATGCACTCAACATTGAAGGCTGTGTTGCTCTATAAATTGAATTAGAATGCGGAGCATAATTCTATTTTTTCTTATTTCCGTGGTGGGTAGTTCCGGAGCCCAATCCTTTCAGAATTCGATGGATACCTGGGTTAAAGACAAAGATTTATCCCATGCCACAATTGGCTTTAAAGCGGTAAAAGTAAATTCCAGAGAGTTAATCGGGGAGTATAACTCCAATCTGGCTATAGTTCCTGCTTCGAATCTTAAATTATTAACTACCGCAGCGGCCTTGGAAATATTTGGGCCGGATAAAAAATTTGAAACCGCTCTGCATTATACTGGAAAAATTGAAAAAGGAGTTTTATATGGAGATCTAATCCTCAAAGGTGGTGGAGATCCTTCGTTGGGCTCTAAATATAACGGAGGTTATAAAAAGCTATTTGCTTCCTGGACCCAATCTCTAAAAAACCTTGGGATTCATGCTATTGAGGGAAGTGTTATTGCCGATGCATCTCTATTTCCCGATTACGTGATTCCAAGAACGTGGATTTGGGAAGACATTGGCAACTACTATGGTTGTGGAGTTTCGGCATTAAGCTTTATCGATAACACCTTTCATATTTCCTTTTCCTCTTCGAATACGGTTAATGCTTTTACCACCATAGAAAAAATGGAGCCCGAAGTACCCTTTTTGACCATAGATAACCAGGTGCGATCGAGCCATGATAATCGAGATAATGCTTACCTCTTTGGTGGCCCGTATAATTTTAATAAAAGGGCAGAGGGTACCATTCCTAAAGGAAGGTCGAACTTTAAAGTAAAGGGAAGTTTACCGGACCCCGCGCTACAGCTCGCCTATATGTTTCGTCAGGAGCTGATTTCAGTTGGAATAGAAGTTAAAGATGATTACAATACCATAAGGCGGATCAAGTTGAGCAAAAAGCCTTATCCCAATGCGTTTGGAGAAACGAAAAGGATTGCGGCGCATAATGGACTGAGTGTTCGGGAGCTGGTTAAGTACACCAACATGAATAGTGTTAATCTGTATGCGGAACATTTGAATTGTTTGCTTGGATTAGAAAAATACAATAGGGCAGATGGGCCTTCTGGCAATAAAGTAGTAAAAGAGTTTCTAGAAAGTAAGAAACTTCCACTGGGAGGAGTTAACCTGGTGGATGGTTCAGGGATGTCACGATTCAATACGGTAACTGCTGATTTAATGACATCGTTGTTGGTTGAAATGGATAAAAGTGGTCAGGCCGAAAATTTCAAGCGGTCATTGGCGGTGTCTGGTCAGTCAGGGACTTTTAAAAGCTTTCTAAACTCTCCTGAAACCAAAGGATTGGTGAAGGGGAAGAGCGGGTACATGGAACGGGTCCGATCCTATTCGGGTTATATAGAACTGGAAGATGGGCCAATTGCATTTTCAATCATTGTAAACAACTACAGTTGCAGTGCAAGCGCAATGAAGCGAAAAATCGAAAGTCTATTAAGAGCTCTTATTGAGCATCAGAAAGGGTAGGGCTACTTTTGGAATTCGTAGCAGCCTGCATCTGGTTTTGCATCACGTGCCTCAGCCTTTAAGTCATCCACTTCTTTCATGGTAGAAGGAATAGCCGGGTCGCCAATTTCCTGAGCCGCTGAGCCGCCATACAATTCATATTCATCTCCTCCCGGATTGGTAAAAACCGGAGAATTGAAGCCGTTATTTGGGTTTGCGATGCAATTCACGTATCGCGTTCCATGTGTTTTAATGTCTATTTCCGTTTTAAGCACGCAATGGTTAAAGGTGAGGTCATAAACCGCCGCCGAGCTATCCAGTTCAATTTCCTCTTCCTTGTTGCCATAAAAAATGCAGTTATCAAAAGTAGCCTTCAGGTCTTTCTCTTGTTGAACTCCATTTATGTCCTGGTAGTAATTGTTGATGAATAACAAAGAATTTTGTCGATTGCTTCCGCTCCAGTAATTAGCGAATGTGCAGTGTTTAAAGGAATATTCTCCACCGCCGTTAATGGCCAAATCCTGATTTCCGATTTCATAAAAAAGACAGTTTTCGGCATCAATTTTAAAATTTCGGGTAATTAACCCAACACCTACCATGTTCCTGATAATGGTTTTTTGCAGTGTTAATTTATTGTTTGACATTACTGCGTCAGGATCGAAGGGTGTGGTTTCAACCTGAAGTCCTACATATCCATTTTTTATGATGGCATATCGTATTGAAGAAGTTCCACCTTCATTGATCCATATTCGGTCCCATTGACCAGGACGCTCGGCAAATGCTTCTTCGAGGCGATCACCTTGAAAAACTACTTCTTCGTCTTTTTCACCCTCTACTTTTAACGAGGCGCCCTTGGCAATCCACAACCCAGCTCTGTCGTGCAAATGAATCTGCGTCCCTTTTTCGATTTTTAAGGTCAAACTACTGTCTACCCTTAGGTAACCATAAATCACGTGAGGTTTATCATTTTTCCAGATAAACTCATCGTTCCAGGTAGGATCTAGTTTGTAGTTGATGATTCTGGAGAATGCCGGAAGTCCCTGAACTACCTCATCGGGAAAATAATAGTAAGCATCCTGCCCCCAGGCTACCGTTTTAACCTTTTGTGTTTTGCCATTGGTAATAAAAACCATGTAATCTTCTATAACAAATGGATTGTCCTTAAAGCCGGTGTTTACGGTAACTTCAACAAAACCAAATATAGAATCTTTTCCTGCAATGGTTATATCGTTTTGATCTCCGGCCACACCATCCAGATTGAATCGGAACTCAGAACCTGAACCACCCTCTAGAAACACCCTGGAAATTTTTATTTCCTTGTCGCTGGGATTATACACCTTAAAAATTTCGGTGGCCGAACCAATCCCGGTAAACACGGTATCAAAAAACACTTCTTGAGTAGAGAACACAAGACCACTTTCTGTTTCCAGCCCCGCTTTGTTCTTTTTGCAGGAAACTATAGTAGCCAGAAGTAGGAGTAAGGATATTGCTCTTAACATTTGCGCAAAAGTAGTAAGAATGAACTGGCAGTTAACGAAGCAAAACGAGCATTATTGCTATTGGAATTTTATTCAAATTCAATGGTCACAAACTTGTACTTAACCTTCTTTTTATCAACGTATCTAGCGGTCTCAAAAAATACATATTCGTCGTTCCAGAAGGTGTAAAATGATCCGACAAGCTTATTTCTAAAAGGTAATTTTTGGACTGCAGAAACCACTCCCGATTCCATATCAATCGATCGGTAATAAGTATCCAGTGGTAGTTCACCCATGTCGGTGTTAAGAATTTCGATTTTCCCTTTCGTTTCATTCAGATACCCTGAGGTTCTATGCCTACTTTTTTTGCTTTTGTATGCTCTTGGAATCACGGTTGTCCACTGCTGACTGCCATCAGCATCAAATTTGACCACCAGTATTTCTTCACCAAATCTTTTTAAATCATTGGTTTCTGTGCTTCCGGTGGTATAAGAACGTTGATAGATTAAGTAGAAATTTCCATTCTTATCAATGAACAAGTCAATGGGAGAAAAGATCTTAAATTTTTTAGGGGCCTTGGGCATTTTAATTTCCCCTGCAAGCGTTGAAGGGGGAATCTTAGCGTATAGTTCGGCAATTACCTCAGTAGAATATTCAATGCTTTCAATTCTTCTGAATTTCTCGGTTTCAAAATCAAAATTGTAGATATCGAAAGAGGTGAAGACGTTTCCCTTGGTACCCACTTCTGCAACCAGATTAAACGAATTGTCATTGGCAATCATATAATCAACGTCTTTGTAGTCCTTGTTTGCTAACTGGCTTCCAGCGTCTATTTCGCCAAGTTTCTCATTGTCCTCAAAAACCTGAAGCTTTAAATTCTTCTTACCTCCGTATATGCAAATTAGTTTACCGTCATCCAGAATTTTAGTATTTCGGATTTTGTAATCATCTGGAGCTTCCAATTCAACATCCGTTACCACTTCTAGGTCTGAATTAATAACCAACCTGTAATCTCCATCATCGCTAAGCCCAACGATTTTGGTGGGTCTGTCGAGCCAAAGGAATTTTTCACCTTTACTCACGTTCATTTCAAAACCAAGAGTTTGCTGTTTTTCCATAAACACTTTTTCTTTTATCAGTTCTCCAGTACTTAGTTTTACCTGATATCCTTTAAGTACTCCTGTTTGGTTGCGATAAGCACGTTCGCTCCATACGAAAAAGCTTACAATTCCTTTTGATGCGTCATGCAAGGCAACGATTTCCTCAACGTTTATTAACGCCTTATTAGGAAAATCTATCGACCAGAGCTCTTCGTGTTCAGGACTAATACAGCGGATCGAAGTTTTTCTTGACTTTTTATCAATAGCAACCTTATAAGGCACATATACATTTCCATTTAACCCTCTGATAACATCATTGGTAGACATTACCTTTTCATTTTCATGAAGAAAGGGAGGTTCATAGATAGAATGTTCCGATAGAACTTCCTGACCAAACAGATGAGTGGAAACTAAAGCCAGAAGGATTGTGGTTGCTGATAATCTCATGATTTTTCCTGTAAATATTAAGCGAACAATTATAGCATTTAATCTCGCTTAGCCTGAATTAATATTGAATTGTTGAAAAATCTTCAATAAGGATTTTACATTTGAAAAATTCCCTTAATTTTGCAGCCCGATTATTGGAAAGACAAATATTACAAAAATGAAGAAAGATATTCACCCGGATAATTACAGAGAGGTTATATTCAAAGACATGTCTAACGATTACATGTTCTTGGGAAGATCAACGGCTGCTTCAAAAGAAACCGTAGCATGGGAAGATGGAAATGAATATCCATTGGTTAAATGTGAGATCACTTCAAAGTCTCATCCATTTTATACTGGTAAAATGCAGTTTGTGGATACAGCTGGTAGAGTTGATAAATTCAAAAACCGATACGCGAAATTTGCTAAGAAAACGGCTGAGTAGTCGATTAAAGACAATATTCTATGGAAAGGCTGGCTCAAACAGAGTTGGCCTTTTTTTTTGACCTGAGAACATCCCTTGCACAGTTCCACCTGATTGTGTAACACCTTATTGCTAAACAAACCTTTTTACATTGAGATCCCTTATTCACAATTTTACCCATAACCCTAAGAATGATATTCTTTCCGGTTTAACTGTTGCACTTGCTCTTGTACCGGAAGCGGTAGCCTTTTCTTTTGTTGCCGGTGTTGATCCGTTAATTGGGCTCTATGGTGCCTTTATGATGGGTATCGTAACAGCCGTTTTGGGTGGTCGGCCCGGAATGATTTCCGGAGCAACCGGAGCTATGGCAGTAGTAATGGTTCATTTGATCCAGAAGGGAAACGAGGTTGGTTTAACACTGGAAAACCCGGACAAAAACCTGGGACTGCAATGGTTGTTTATTACCCTTTTGTTGGTTGGTGTAATTCAAATTTCTGCAGGCGTTTTTAAGTTGGGAAAGTTTGTACGCCTTATACCACACCCCGTAATGATGGGCTTTGTGAATGGATTGGCTATTGTTATTTTTCTTTCTCAACTCAACCTCTTTAAAGAGACCGTGGATGGAGAGTTGGTTTGGCTTTCTGGTCAGGCATTATGGACCATGTTGGGTATGGTTGGAATAACCATGGGAATTATGTTTGGACTCCCCAAATTAACTACCAAGATTCCTGCAGCTCTAACGGCAATAATTGTGGTTGCCGCCATTACCATTTTTGGTGGAATTGAAGTAAGCACCGTAGGTTCATTTATTCGCGATGGTGGAGGAAAAGGACTGGAAGGTGAGTTGCCTCATTTTCAAAGCCAGATTTTTGGGCTATTTGGAACCTTAAATGATCACTGGGATTTGATTATCTCGACTGCTTTTTTACTTGCAGCGGTTGGTCTTATAGAATCATTGATGACTTTAAATCTAATTGATGAAATGACCGAAACCCGTGGTAGTGGAAACAGGGAGTGTGTAGCACAAGGTGGCGCTAATATTCTAAACGGGCTTTTTGGTGGAATGGGAGGTTGCGCCATGATTGGCCAATCCATAATTAATGTGGACGCCGGGGGTAGGGGACGACTATCCGGGACTGTAGCTGCAGTTGCTCTATTGTGTTTTGTGCTTTTTGGCGCTCCATTGATTGAGCAAATTCCAATTGCAACATTAGTAGGTGTAATGTTTATGGTGGTTATCGGAACATTTGCCTGGAGTAGCTTCCGTATTCTAAATAAAATTCCGCTGTCTGATGCCTTGGTTATTATAATCGTTTCAGGAATAACAGTATGGAAGGATTTAGCCATTGCAGTTATTGCTGGTGTGATCATATCAGCGGTAGTATTTGCATGGCAGAATGCAACCATGATTCGGGCCCGAAAAAGGGTTAAGGATGACGGAACCAAAATTTATGAGATTTGGGGGCCTTTGTTCTTTGGATCGGTACAGAACTTCAACGCTAAGTTCGATGCCCGAAACGATCCCGATAGCATAGAAATAGACTTCATTGAGTCTAAGGTTAGCGATCATTCAGGAATTGAGGCAGTTAAAAACATAACCAACAAATACCTAAACCTGGGAAAGAAAATTAAATTGACGCACCTCAGCCCGGAATGTCAACTCCTGCTATTGAGAGCAGATGCCAAACTGGAAGCCATTATTGAGAAATCGATTGATGATCCAAGGTATTATGTAGTTACCAGCGAAATGGACGATGAAGTGTAGGTTGAATATTTGATGCGGGTTGTTTGATAGGTATCCAACATCCAACATCTAAAATCAAATATCCAATATCAATTAGCCTCTTCCTCAACAATCAAATTGACATAATGACCATATCGTTCCATGACTTCCTTTACGTATTGGAAAGGCTCAGCCCCCCTACAATATCCATGTTTACATACCTCGTCGCGGTAATATTCCTTTTCCGATTTCTTTAGAATGTACTCGGCAACATGGTTGTCCCATTTGGCTGGATCTTTTCCGTATTTCTGAGCCAGGTTTCTGGCGTCGATCACATGTCCCAGGCCCACATTAAAGGATGCCAGTACAAACTTTATTCTTTCTAGGCTGTCGGTAATGGTATGTGCCCAACACTCATCCAACCAGGCTAAATAACTGGTTCCGGCGTTAAGATTGGCAGCCGGATCTTTGAGCAGACTACTATCAACCTTGTAGGCCTGGGCAGTTTGAGGGAGTAATTGAAGCAGTCCCGTTGCCCCGGTCCATGCCTGTGCATTGGGGTCAAATTTCGATTCCTGATAAATCTGTGAGGCCAGCAGTCGCCAATCCCAGTCCAGTTTAGCGGCATTGATCTTAATTAAATCATCATAGGGAGAAATTCCTCCTGATAGCGAACTGTATTCGCTTTTTAGCTTTTTCTTCAACACTGTTCTGGCCCTGAAATACTTGGTGTATATAGTATAATAATCGTTCTTTTTCTTTTCCTTGCTCAACCAGGAATTTACGGCCTGTAGTAGTAAGGTGTCGGGCTTACGCATGGCCCAAGCAATGTTTTGTGGTAGGCTAATAGCTACATCTATATCTATGCTGGGATATAATTTCTTTTGAACCCGGGCTATATTCTCGTCCGCAATGGTAAATTCAATTTCTTGGTTTGCTACTTGTTCAATCAACTGAATGGTTTTATTCAGAATACGACGGTCATTTGAGTCGCTAACCACAACAATGTCAATGTTCTGTCCAATTTCCTCCTCTAAATTGAGCAACCGGTCGTAAAACGAAGAGCCGCCTCGAACGTGAACGGTCCTGCCTCCAAGCTCCGATGCATCACTTATTTTATCCGGATTTTTTCGATGTTGAATTAAAACTTGACGTGTTTTCAATAATGACTCCGAAAAGGAAACCCTTTTTCCGCGGTCCTTGGTAACCGTTATGTTAGCTGCAACAATATCGCCCTTGCCGCGATTAAGCATGGCAATTATTTCGTCCATGTTGTAGACTACTTTAACATCAAGTTCCAGTTCATGTAAATCGGCAAATCGCTTCAGTAATTCATATTCAAACCCCATGGGCTGGCCCTTATAGGAGAAGTAGCTGGTGGTAGAATTGTCTACAAGTGCTGTTAATCTTCCTCGCGATTTTATGGAATCTAAATCGAAAGAGTAGGCAGGGGGATCGTTGTTGGAATCGGCCGAATTCTTACATCCATGAAGGACAACCAGGCCAAGTAATATGGCAATAATTGAAAACTGGGTTATCCTATAATTTTTAGTAGTATCCAATAGAAAGCTAATACTAGACCAATATAGATAAACATTCTATATACGCCTTTATAGGTTCCTCGGGTCTGCTTTAAATCTTTTCTATAAATAAAAAACATGGATACAACGAAGGCTCCAAGGAAGATAATGGCAAACAGCAATTGACCGTTTGTAAATTTACTAGCCATAAAAAATACTATTTCGCTTGCCCCTGCTGTTGCTGGGTTTGCTTTTGAAATTGTTCGTAAAGAAAATTGGAGTAGCGTTGGTATTCGTTCGTTGAGAAAAACATCAAGTTGCCAAGAAAAGGTTCAGGCGATTTGTAACCTGCAATAATGAATAATCGGTTATAACTCTCATCGAGGATAGCAAACGAGGGGTAGCTCATTTTCCCTTCCAGTACTGAATAGGCAAAGAGGTTTGTACCTCGTTTAGCTGTAGGAGATACATCGTAAAAGTCAAAATTGTTGAACCGTACCGTATCGCGTCTTTCAGCGTTAAACTTAACGCAGTAGTAGTTTCTATTGATGTAATCTATAATGGTTGGATCGGAGAACGTGGTGGCATCCATTCTTTTACACCATCCGCACCAATCGGTATATAGATCAATAAAGATCTTCTTTTTCTGGGTTTTCATGGCTTCTTCTACCTGGGGCAGTGTCATCCAATTAATTCCAGGTTTGGCTTGTGAAAAACCGGAAAAACTCATTGAAACAATAAATAGGGTAATAAGGAATTTCATGCGCCTGAATTTAGTTTTCAAATATAGTTGTATCACGTAGCTTTTATAAGCTTATTCGTAAACTCAACCAACAATTAGCTTTTAGAATTAAGAATAATTAATCTTTACAATTAGGTCTGAATTACACCGGGATTAAATGTCGGAACGTCTGCGTTATGATTGGCAGCTTCAATTCCCATGCTAATCCATGTTCTCGTGTCTACCGGGTCTATTATAGCATCAAGCCAAAGTCGGGAAGCAGCGTAATAGGGGGTGGTTTGATCCTCGTAACGCTTGGTTATTTTGTCGAGGATTTCTTTTTCTTTTTCAGGTGTTATTTCTTCTCCTTTAGACTTTAAAGCGGCAACCTGAATTTGTAACAATGTTTTAGCAGCTTGCGCACCGCCCATAACCGCTACCTGGGCAGTAGGCCAACCTACAATAAACCTGGGGTCATAGGCTTTTCCACACATGGCATAATTTCCGGCACCGTAGGAATTACCCATTACTACGGTAAACTTTGGAACCACTGAATTGGAAACAGCACTTACCAGTTTCGCTCCATCTTTAATAATTCCGGCATGCTCACTTTTTGAACCTACCATAAACCCGGTTACATCCTGCAAGAAAACCAGCGGTATTTTCTTTTGATTGCAGTTCATGATGAATCGGGCAGCCTTGTCTGCGGAGTCGTTATAGATCACACCGCCAAACTGCATTTCTCCTTTTTTGGATTTCACCAATTCGCGCTGATTGGCCACAATACCTACCGACCAACCATCAATTCGCGCATATCCGCAAACAATGGTTTTACCATAGAGCTCTTTGTACTCTTCAAATTTTGAATCATCTACTAATCGGGCAATGATTTCATGTACGTCGTAAGGTTTAGCCCTGCTGGAAGGCATTATACCATACATCTCTTTAGAATCAAATTTGGGTTGACTTGCTTTAACGCGATCAAAACCGGCCTTGCCAGAATGACCAATTTTATCTACAATGTTTTGAATTCGGGTTAAACAGTCCTTGTCGTCTTTTGCTTTATAATCGGTTACGCCGCTGATTTCGCAATGGGTAGTGGCCCCTCCAAGTGATTCGTTATCAATTTGTTCGCCAATTGCTGCTTTAACCAGATAGCTTCCAGCCAGGAAAATGGTTCCTGTTTTATCCACGATTAAAGATTCATCGCTCATAATGGGCAAATAGGCGCCTCCAGCAACGCAGGATCCCATTATGGCTGCAATTTGGGTTATTCCCATGGCGCTCATTTTGGCATTGTTTCGGAATATTCTGCCAAAGTGTTCTTTGTCCGGAAAAATTTCATCTTGCATGGGTAAAAACACCCCGGCACTGTCTACTAAATAAATTATAGGAATGCGATTTTCCATGGCGATTTCCTGGAATCGAAGATTCTTTTTTCCGGTTATCGGAAACCAGGCCCCTGCCTTAACGGTTGCGTCGTTGGCTACAATAACACATTGGCGGCCTTTTACATAACCAATTCCGCCAACCACACCACCAGAGGGGCAACCACCGTATTCTTCATACATGCCTTCACCAACAAAGGCACCAATTTCAATAAATTCTGACTTAGAATCCCGTAAGAAATCAATGCGTTCACGGGCGGTCATCTTTCCTTTATCGTGTTGCTTGTCAATTCTTTTTTGACCTCCACCAAGTTCAATCTTGTCGAATTTGCGATTCATTTTTGAAATCAGTTGTTTCATCGCATCCTCATTCATGTTGAATTCGAGCTCTTCTTTCTTGTTCTTGAATTTAATCATGTGTTTTTCTAAGGGGGGCAAATGTAATAGAAATCGGCACTGACTCTTGAAGCAGGGACAGCGTTAACAGTTAAGATAATCCAATGCTGTGGTATGGCTCCGGAAACTAAAAGATTACTTACTGGCCATTGTTTTTATAGCGCTGATCAGGCGATCCAGGTCATATTCGCGGGTGTATATGTGGGGGGTAATTCTAATGCCATCAATTTCTTCAATTTTAATATTAGTTGTGTGTATCGTAAATTTTTGTTCCAATTGTTTGGCTATTTCTATGCCTCCCATTCCTTTAATTCCAAAAACACCCAGAGCACCTGCATATTCAGAAAGGGTAGAGGTGTATATAATCACATTTTCTGTATCCTTCACTTGGTTTATCCAGTAGTTTTTGAGGTAAGCCAGCCTTTCCTGTTTGCGCTTTGCCCCTATGGATAGATGAAAGTTAATGGCATTACCTACGGCCATTTCTGAAGGAACCGACCTTGTGCCCAGGTTACCAAATTTTACTATGGAGTCGCCATCCGGATTTTCACCTGGGAAGGATGGCCATAGGTTGGAAATCTTCTCTTTTTTGACATAGAGCATTCCGGTTCCAAAGGGAGCACACAACCACTTGTGCAAACTGGTTCCAAAATAATCGCAATTCAAATCGGGAATTTTAAAATCCAAATGGGCAAAGGAGTGTGCACCATCTACCAACACTTCTATTCCCTTAGCACGAGCGGCATCTGCAATTTTTCTAACAGGTAGAATTTGCCCCGTCCAGTTTACTAAATGTGTAATATGGACCAACTTGGTTTTGGACGTAAATTTATCGGTGTAGGCCTTTACCATGGTGTCGTCATCCTCGCATGGAACTGGAAACCACACCCAATTCAGTTTTATTCCATCGCGTTTTTCCCGCATCTTCCAAACGTTTTTCATGTTTGGATAATCAAAGGTGGAAACAACAATTTCGTCGCCGGCTTTCAAGGTTAATCCATTGATGATGGTATCAAGGGCTTCTGTTGTATTTCTGTTAATGATGATTTCATCAGGGTTTACCCCACCTAGATTGGCCAGTTTTTCCTTAACTGCCTTGGTGTTTTTTCGGAATATTCTCCACATGTAGTAAGAGGGACCTTCGTTGCAGATATCCGTGTATCGTTTAAAGGCTTCCTGAACAACAAGGGGTTGAGGACTAACTCCACCGTTATTTAAATTTATGAAATTACTGGAAGAAGTATAAGACTGTTGAACCCAGGACCAAAAATCTTCGGTATTATCTGCCAGCGCTGCCTGCTTGTCGATTTCATCGTTTATTAGCTTGCTGGTATTGAGTAAAGCGTTTTCGCTAATAGGCAATAGGGGGATGGCTGCCATACCAGTGGCAAACGATTTTATAAAGGTACGCCTGTTTTTCAACGGTTAAAAATTTTTGAAAAGATAAAATTTATTTGTAGTAATCTAAGCTCTAAAACCAACTGAACAATTCGGCTAATAATTTGTTTATTAGGGAAATGGATTTCAAATGAGAATATGGTCACTCCACCCTAAATACCTGGATTCTAAAGGATTGGTTGCCCTTTGGAGAGAAACACTTCTGGCAAAACATGTTTTATCCGGAAAGACAAAAGGATATAGAAACCATCCGCAGTTGAATCGGTTTAAGGTGCAGGAAAATTCGGTAGACTGTATTAATCAGTATTTAAGTTCGGTTTACGATGAAGCAATTCAACGCGGGTATAATTTCAACAAAAGCAAAATCGATTTTGATTTTACTCCCGTTCACATGAAGGTAACATCAGGTCAAATGGAGTTTGAAACACGGCATTTGATGGCCAAACTCGATAGCCGGGATAAGAAACGTTATCAAAGTCTACAAGCGGTTTCTGAATTTCAACCGCATCCCATGTTCACCATTGTAGGTGGTGAAGTTGCCGACTGGGAAATAGTTAGCAATGCGTGAATAAGTCTAATGTTCTGTGATTCCGTATAACTATCTCACACAATCCACACCGTGGCTTGGTTCGATTACGTTTACGGAATGACGTATGAACAGGCGAATGACTCTACTGAAATTTGGTATCTCACCCAAGATGGCAACTGCTTCCTGCTATTACCTTCCATTGATCACTTACATTCTTCCATACCCGAATGAATCGGTAATCTCCATCAATGGAATGATCGATGTATTTGCCAGCCATGGTTACTTTTTGAGTAACCACCGCGTTTTCTCCAATCCTGTTTATAACCCGATCAGCTGAGGAAATTTCGGAGAGTTCAAAATCTTTAGAACGATAGGTTTGCAAGTCCATATTCTTGGTAATGGGTTGTCCACCAGGAAGGATAAATAAAAGGTCGTCGTGCAATAGCGTGTCTAGCTCTGTTAAGTCCGATGATTTCATAGCTTGTAACAATCGATCTTCAAGCTCATTAATTTGATTTTCTGACATTTGAAATAATTAAAGTGAGAATTTATGTAAAATTTTTGTTCGCTCTTTTTCGAGATGTTTTTTTTCCTGAGTGTTGGTAACACAATTAATAGCCATATCCATGTATTCCAATGCTTTTGTTCCCTTGCCGGTTTTTTCATAATAGTTCGAGTAGCATCCGTAGAGTAGGTAGGCTCGTTGTTCCAGATCGCTTGATTTTATTTGATTCAACAATATAATAGCTTCCTTAAATTCGTTCAATTGAATGTAAACCATGGCCATGTTTAGCCTGGATGAAGGACTTGGATGTAGTACATTTAGTTTTCTGTACCAGAAAAGAATTTTATTCCAATTGGTTTCCTCGAAAGTTTTGGCTTTAAGATGCTCAGCAGCGATGAAAGCTTCGAAATGATAGTGTGAAACATCCTCGTATTCCATGGATTTGCTTAAAGCATCGTCTCCCATTTTTATTAATGGTGGATGCCATTTAGATCGGTCTTGATTTCGGAGGTTTACAATTTCATTGTTTTCGTCTGTCTTGCTCTCAATTCTGGCAGAGAGGAAACACAACAATGCGAATAGTGCATAGCTGCTTCCGGTTCTGAACTGTTTCTTTTTTAGCAGCAATACGCATAACCTTATTGCTTCTCCACAGAGGTCTTTGCGAACCACTTCCTTTTTGTTGGTCGAGTGGAATCCTTCATTAAACGTAAGGTAAATCACCTTCAGTACCCGGTTTAACCGATCCTCGATTTGCTGAGCTTCCGGAAAATTGAATTGAATATTTTTTTCAACGATTGATTTGCGAGCCCGGCTCAGTCGTTTTTTTACGGTTTCCTCTTTTAAAAGAAGTGCAGCAGCAATTTCTTTGGTGCTAAAACCCGAAATGGTCTTTAGGGCAAAGGCAATTTGTTCTTCCGCCTTTAAATGAGGGTGGCAGGCCACAAATACCATTCTTAGCTGACTGTCTTCAATTTCATGCTCCAGAAAGAGTTCGTTGAGTTGAATGGATGAAGGTCCGTTGTTTATTTTGTCGAGTCGGCTCTTCTCGGCCTGAATCTGGCGAAGAAGGTCAATGGTTCTGTTTTTAGCCGCTTGGGTCAGCCAGGCTTCCGGATTGTCCGGCAGCTGGTTTCTCCAGGAAAGTGTTGCCTTTATAAAGGTATCTTGAATGGCATCTTCTATGGTTTCCAGATGAGAAAACCCGAAAAACTTAATTAAAATAGAGACCATCTTTCCATACTGATGCCTGAAAAGATGGTCGACTACTTCTTTTTTCATTATTGATCGAAAACCATTACTTCCCGAATTTCAACAATTCCACCAAGATCATAATCCGGATAATCTTCGGCAACTTTAGCAGCAGCATCAGCATCTTCAACGTTGATAATGTAATAGCCGCCTATAAGTTCCTTGCCTTCTACAAAAGGTCCGTCGGTAACCGTTTTATCCGATCCTGATACTCGCTTGGCAGGTGCTTTTAATGCATTTCCTTCCCGAAGAATTCCCTGCTCCTGCATTTTGCTGTTCCAGGCAAACCATTTGCTCATTTTGTCCTGAAGTTGTTCCGGAGATAATCCTAATTCTTCGTAATCAGCTCCAATAAAAATCATCATGTAATCTTTCATAATTCTAATTTGTTATTGCCGTTAATGTACCTGCGCTAAATCCGTCAACTACACCACGACGGGTTATTTACTATTTATGTTTAATCTAATTCTATTAGTAATTTGTTGAACTCGAGTGCCTTCTCAACCCAAAAATCAAGGTCCGATTCCGAATCAAAGCCTTCAGGATCAATAAAAAGAAATCCCCTCATTACCGTTCCTGTGAAATCCATAATTCGACTTCCCTTTTTGTTCAGTAATGACTCATAGGGTAACTTGCCTACACGAACCATAAGACGATCGTTTTGTGTCTTTTTGTCGATATCCACACCAATACACATTTTGTCATTGATCATAAATAGGAGGCCACCCATCATCTTCTTTTCTTCAATTTTACCGGCTTGAGTTAATCGATTTCGAACCCGATCAACCAAATATTCGCTATAAGCCATTCTTTGAGTTTTAAAATGAGAAGGAAAAACTACTCAAATTCTTTTAGTTCAATCCGAATTCTTTTCGAAATTCCTGAGCGTCGTAATACAAAACGAATGGTTTGAACTTTTTCATTCTTGTTTTCATAATAAATTTTTTAGTTATTAAAATATTTACCCCTATGACGAAGCCGTAAAAACGATGGGGGACATATTCATAAATTTTATGGAATTTGATTGGAAAGTAGTCTCAATAAAAATGCTTCTATTCTTATTGAAAAAAAGTGGATCAAAGTTTGTTTAATAGCTTCAAAAAAATCATCATGAAAAAGTTACTTTTTGTTCTCATCGCATTATTTAGTTTATCACAAACCCAGGCCCAAAAGGGGAATGGCACGGCTTCCATTCAGGGATTTATTACCGATTTGGAAACTCAGGACACCTTGCCCTTTGTAAATGTTCTCCTGTATCAGAATGGAATTCAAGTTAAAGGAGCAGCCTCCAACATGGATGGTCAATATAAGATCAGTGCGCTAAAGGTCGGGGTTTATTCGCTGGAAATTAACTTTCTTGGTTATCAAAAGCAACGAGTCGATAGCATTCTGGTTAAAGAAGCCAAAACCACCATTTTAAATATCAAGCTTAAGTCTGCTGCTATGGAATTGCAATCTTATGAGGTTGCTGCAGAAGCAATAGAATTATATGATATGGACATTTCTTCGGCCAATATGATTCGTTCATCAGCAGTTTACAGTGTTTCGGATAAATCTTATGGATTAACCCGGCGAATGCCACCACTTCCTCAAAACACCGAATCGTACAACAAAATCAAAGACAACCAATACCAAAAAGTAAGCAGGAATCCCTTATCTACCTTTAGTATAGATGTCGACCGGGCTTCCTACACCAACATAAGAAGGTTTATCAACGATGGAACCCTACCACCCAAAGATGCGGTTCGTATTGAAGAAATGATCAACTACTTCAGCTACGATTATCCTCAACCAACCAGTGAACATCCATTTTCCATTACAAGCGAGTATACCTCTTGCCCGTGGAACCGGGAACATAAGTTGGTACACATTGGTATACAGGGAAAGCAGATTCAACTGGACGAATCGCAAGCCAACAACTTGGTTTTTTTAATTGATGTATCGGGTTCCATGAGTTCCATGAATAAACTCGGGTTATTAAAAAAAGGCATGAACCTGTTGGTAGATAACCTAAGGGCAAAGGACAAAGTAGCTATTGTGGTTTATGCCGGAGCAGCTGGCCTGGTATTGCCATCTACCAGCGGAAAAAACAAGGATGAAATTAAAGATGTTTTTATGAACCTGGAGGCGGGCGGCTCCACCGCAGGAGGAGCAGGAATTGAGTTGGCCTATAAAGTGGCGAAAGAGCAATTTATTAAAAACGGAAACAACAGGGTGATTCTAGCCACAGACGGAGATTTTAATGTAGGAATAAGCTCCGAAGAAGGGTTGGTAGAACTGATCGAAGAAAAAAGGGGAGATGGAATTTTCTTATCCGTACTGGGGTTTGGCTCGGGCAATTTAAAGGATTCTAAAATGGAGCAGTTGGCTGACAAAGGAAATGGGAATTACAACTACATCGATAATATCCTGGAAGCCAAAAAGGTGTTGGTTACCGAAATGGGCGGCACCTTAATTACCATTGCCAAAGACGTAAAAGTTCAGGCCGAATTCAACCCCATGCATGTTCAATCGTATCGCCTGATTGGTTACGTAAACCGGCATTTAGAAGACGAGGATTTTAACGATGACCTAAAAGATGCGGGTGAATTGGGAGCAGGACATACCGTAACCGCCTTGTACGAAATTGTTCCCGTAGGTGTAGAAGAAAAACAACGCAAGGTGGATTCGCTTAAATATCAAAATATTGATGCCGAGAAGTTCTTTAATGGATATCCCGATGAGGTAATGACGATAAAATTTCGGTACAAAAAACCGGACGGAGATAAATCGATTCTGATTACCCAGGTGGTAAACGACAACAAGGTTCCATTCAGCCAGGCCAGCACCAATTGCCAATTTGCGGCTTCCGTAGCTTCTTTTGGCATGGTGTTGCGCAATTCTGAGTTTAAGGGAAACAGCACGTATACGAGTGTAGCCCGAATAGCCAGAAGTGCCAGAGGGGAGGACAACGAAGGGTATCGAGCGGAGTTTATCCGTTTGGTTGAAATGGCGGAGTTGCTATAAAACCTCTGGATGTCTTTCTCAAAGACGTCATTCCTGCGAAAGCAGGAATCTCCTTACTCGTATAAAGATTCCTGACTCGTCGTTCCTCCTCTCAGGAATGACGTAAGGGGAGGGAACCCGTGCATTATAAAGAGTTCGTCATTCCTGAGAACTCGAGAGGGTGAGTCAGGAATCTCTATTTTTAGCTTATGGAAAGAGGTGGGTACGTCTACATAATGTCTAATCATATCCGATCTGTTTTCTATATAGGTGTAACTTCTCAGCTATCAACAAGAATTGACCAACACAAAAATGGCCAAGGTTCTGTTTTTACATCAAAGTACAATTGTACGGACCTGATCTACTATGAAGGGTTTCAGTTTATCGAAGAGGCCATTAAGAGGGAAAAGCAAATGAAAAAATGTAAACGAGACTGGAAATTAACTTTAATACAAAAAACCAACCCTCAGCTGTTAGACCTTTCGGATGACGTTTATAAGAATAGGTTGTAGTGGGATTCCTGCTTTCGCAGGAATGACGGAGGGGTGTTGAGCGGAGTTTATTTGTTAGATAGAAATGGCCGAAATGTTTTAATATGAACGTCATTCCTGAGAACGGAGTGAGTCAGGAACTGACGAAGGAACTCAGCGAGGCTAATCTCCTTAATCTACATAAAGATTCCTGACTCGTCGTTCCTCCTCTCAGGAATGACGAGGGGGGTATAAAAAAGGCACCCCATAACAACAGGATGCCCTTCCCTTTATTTGAAAGAATAGCCTAGAGTGTAGCTACTGGCTTTTTACCAATTTTTTCCATTCGCTCTCTTTTCTCTTTTGAGATTTTACCGGTTTGGGCATAAATGGTAAGGTCATTGATTAAAACAGGGATTGCTCTTTTAATGTTCGACTTCAACATTCCACCCATTAAGGTGCCCATAAACTTTTTAGCATGAATGGTGACCGTTACCGTTATTTTAGCCTGATTGGGTCCAATGGGAGTGATTTGCCAGTGGCTGTTGGAGTATACCACAAACCCAGGGAGTCCTTCGGTAATGTCAAAGGCCAGGATTCTTTTCTTGGGGTCGTAAATGCTAATTACTTCCCGGATTTTATTAAATCCTTTGGCGTTTAAATCGCAGGCTCGTTCACTACACGTAGCTCCTTCAAATTGCGGTTCACCTGAGCTTACTGCATGATCTACGTTAGTGGCCCAAACAGCTGCATCAGCAAAGCCAGGGCCTATGATTTCCCAAAGTACGTCGGCCGATACATTGATAATTTCACTGGTTTCGCTAAACTTAATTTCCTTGAACTTTTTTTCTGTTTGTGCCATTGCGGCGGTAGTTGTTGTTGCCATAATTAAAAGTGTTATTAGAGTTTTCATATCAAATAATTTAATTTCCAATACAAAGGTGAGGAGGGAAGGGAGGTCAGGCTTTCCGGCTTGGTTCAAGTGTTTTCTGATTTGGGTCAGACCAAATTATATCGGTAAAAAAATGGGGGTTTACCCGCAATTTCCTAGTGTTAGGCAAACCGTAAATAGATTACGTTTT
>CEQS01073642.1_pt1 | contig 21902 bp, 18 predicted proteins | sample 530981 | NCBI WGS metagenome assembly CEQS01 (sample SAMEA2621176, study PRJEB7988) | marine metagenome | biome: marine biome (ENVO:00000447); feature: mesopelagic zone (ENVO:00000213); material: "saline water (ENVO:00002010), including plankton (ENVO:xxxxxxxx)" | depth 800 m
AAGTAATAGTGATTACCGATAGTGAATTTTTTCCACTCAGCGTACTCTGAGTAATATGCATTTAAATTTATGGAGTTTGTATGTCAGATAAACCAGAAGCGTCAGATGTTCAAAAACGTCCGCCTAAAAACAATTTTTTATTCGCCGTTATTATTTTAATTATTTTAGTGTGTGCCGCTGCGTTCGTACTGTTATCGCCCACTGACGAGCCAGAAACTCGTACAGAGGTAGAGCAAACACCAAAAGAACAGCCTGTGATGGAGCTAAAGCCAGAAAACGACCCTGTGGTAGATGCGCCATCAGTTAAGCCTGAAAAGCCAGTTGAGCTAAGCGTGCCTGCTCAGCGCCCAGCTGAGCCAGAGCCGGTTGTAGAGCCATTACCAACGCTTGATGAAAGCGACACCGTAGTGGTTGCCAAAATGGATGAATACCTAAGCGACTCGGTAATGAGCCTAATGGTAACCGACGATGTAATTCGCCGTGGCGTCGTATTTATAGACAATATAGCCAAAGGCAAAATTGCTAAAAAGCATACGCCAGTGGTTAAACCCGAAGAAGAATTTAGCGTAAACGAAGGAGACATTTTAACAATTGACCCTAACAGCTACGAGCGCTATACACCGTATGTAAAAGTATTTACGAGCTTGAGCGCCGCCCAAGCTGTGCGTATGTACGAGCAGTACAAGCCATTAATCAACAACGCGTACAGTGAAATTGGTTACGGCGATGATGAATTTAATCAAACGCTAGAAGATGCTATTGAGTTATTACTTGATACACCGGAGCCAGAAGGCGAGTTACCGCTACTGCGAGACTCGGTTACTTATCAGTATGCGTTTTCTGAATGGGAGCAATTACCGGCTGCACAAAAACAGCTGTTACGTATGGGCCCAGAAAACATGAAAAAAGTAAAAGCAGCACTGCGTAAAATTAAAGCCGAGTTAGAGCGTAATTAATAGGCATTAAAGGCTGTTTTTAACCGCGATTGTATATGAAGTATGCAATCGCACTTTCTTTTTTGATTATCCCTTGAATAACACACCAAAAGTAGAGATAATCCTTCCCGCGCCAACCAAGGCCCTCAATGGTAGTCTTATTGGTCCTCTCGCAACACTAGCAGGCGAACCTGGTCAGGCCCGGAAGGGAGCAGCCACAGTTTGTGACGTGTGTGCCGAGATGTGGCTGGTAAGACTGCCACCCAAATTCCTCATTTGTGTTGTTTGAAGTATAAGTTGACATATTTGTACTAAAAGATGGCATAAATTGGAAGTATAAGGTGGCATAGTCTAGTATTTAACCAAATGGTTAGATGGTTGACTCACATGTACAGAAGAAAACTCAAACACTCCCGTGTAAAAAACCTCCATAAATTTGCTAGTCAAAAAAATAAATCTACCTGTTTAGTTGAATCCTCTTTAGAGTTTGATGCCTGTTTCCATTTTGAATTTTCACCATCAATAGCCGCATTTGAGGCACAACCACTCGGTTACGAATATCAGTTTGATAACCGTACATGCCGTTACACACCTGACTTTTTACTTACCCACACAGACGGCACGCAAAAATTTATAGAAGTAAAACCGCAAAGCAAAATTACTGACGAAGACTTTCGTGCACGTTTTATTGAAAAGCAAACCATAGCTAAGCAAGATGGACGCGACTTAATACTGGTTACTGATAAACAAATCCGTGTATACCCAACACTCAATAACTTAAAGCTTTTACATCGCTATTCTGGTTTTCAGTCTTTAACAGAGCTGCAAGCATCGGTGCTAGAACTTGTTAAGCAATACGGCTCTATTAAAGTGGGCCAGTTAGTTAACTTTTTAAAAGTAACTGCCGGTGAGCTACTTGCTACTGTGCTACGCTTATTATCACTAGGGCAGTTATTTGCCGACTTAACTACAAATGAAATATCAATAGAAACAGCAATTTGGTCTAACAATGTTTAATGACGGTTTGTTTGATGATGAGTTTAACCAGCCATTACCAAAAGTAGAAACCAAACTACCTCAAAATTACGCCAAAGATTTACAAGCCCTTCCTGAAAAAATTAAAAATACAACATTTGCTAAGCTTAAATATATTCAATGGCTTGAGGCTAATATTCAAGGTGGTTGGACACAAAAAAACCTTGAGCCTTTATTGAAAGTAATGCCTGAAGTTGAGGGAGAAAAGAAGCCCAGCTGGAGAACAGCAGCACGATGGTATAGCGCTTATACAAATGCAGATAAAAATATCATGGCGCTAATACCAAGCCATCAAAAAAAGGGTAACAGGGAGCGCGATACAGCCACCGATAAGTTTTTCGAAAAAGCACTTGAGCGTTACTTAGTAAAAGAAAAGCCTTTTGTCTCTTCGGCTTACAAGTTCTATAAAGACTTAGTGACTATTGAAAACGACAGCGTTGTTGGTAGCACACTAAAGCCTTTAACATACAAAGCGTTTAAAAACAGAATTGATAACTTACCACAATACGAAGTAATGATCGCTCGTTATGGTAAGCGCCTTGCTGATATTGCTTTTAATAAAGTAGAAGGGCATACACGGCCTACCCGAGTACTCGAAAAAGTTGAAATTGACCATACACCGCTTGATCTTATTTTATTAGATGATGAGCTACATATCCCGCTTGGTCGGCCAACACTCACCATGTTAGTCGATGTGTATAGCCATTGTATTGTTGGCTATTACTTTAGTTTCAGTGAGCCTAGCTATGATGCAGTAAGGCGAGCAATGCTAAATGCGATGAAACCTAAAAGTGAAGTGGCAAAACTATACCCCGATACGATTAATGAGTGGAAGTGCGCTGGCAAAATTGAAACACTTGTTGTTGATAATGGCGCTGAATTTTGGAGTAACAGCCTTGAGCTTGCTTGTGAAGAAATAGGCATTAATACTCAATATAATCCTGTTGCGAAGCCGTGGTTAAAACCATTTGTAGAACGTATGTTCGGCACAATAAATACTGAATTATTAGACCCTGTGCCTGGTAAAACCTTTTCTAACATTTTACAAAAGTATGAATACAATCCCAAAAAAGATGCAATTATGCGTTTTACGACCTTTATGCAGTTATTTCATAAATGGGTAGTAGACGTTTACCATCAAGATGCCGACAGCCGCTTTAAGTACATACCAAGCCAATTATGGGATCAAGGCTTTAATACGTTACCACCAACAATGCTGAGTGATGCTGATCTTCAACAATTGGATGTTGTGCTCAGTATTTCAAAGCATCGGGTGCTTCGTAAAGGTGGAATACGGCTAGAAAACTTAAGCTACGACAGTACTGAACTAGCCAACTATAGAAAGCAGTTTAGCCACAAAGTATCTCAAGAAGTTTTAATTAAATTAAACCCAGATGATATCTCTTATATCTACGTGTACCTTGATAAGCTAGAGCATTACATAAAAGTGCCATGCATAGATCCAAACGGTTACACCCAAAATTTAAGTTTGAATCAGCACAAAATAAATATACGTATTCATCGCGATTTTATTTCGGGCTCTATCGATAATGTAGGCTTAGCAAAAGCGCGTATGTTTATTCATGATAAAATTCAAAACGAGTTTGAAGAGTTAAAAAATGCGCCAAAACACTCAAAGGTAAAAGGGGGTAAAGCGTTAGCTAAGCATCAAAATGTTAGTAGCGACTCGCAGAAATCAATAGCTCAGAGCGAGCCAGTAGAACCCAAAAAGGTTACACCTAAAGAGCAGCCAGCTGATAGCTGGGATGACTTTATCTCAGATCTAGATGGATTTTAATTATGCTGACCGACAAACAAAAAGAAAAGCTTAATGAATTTCGTGATGTATTTATTGAATATCCAATAATAAGCACTGTATTTAACGACTTCGACAGATTAAGACTTGGTAAAGGGTTAGCGGGCGAAAAGCCTTGTATGCTGTTAAATGGCGATACAGGCACAGGTAAAACAGCACTAATAAAACAGTATAAAGAACGCCATTTACCGCAATTTATTAATGGAGTGACGAATCACCCTGTATTAGTCAGCCGCATACCTAGTAATCCGACACTAGAATCTACTTTAGCCGAGCTTCTTAAAGACTTAGGGCAAGTAGGCAGCACAGAGCGTAAATTGCGAGTAAACGGTACTCGGTTAACGAAATCATTAATTGAAAATTTAAAAACGTGTGGTACTGAGCTTATAATTATTGATGAGTTCCAAGAGCTAATTGAGCACAACCAAGGTAAAAAGCGCCGCGAGATTGCTAACCGATTAAAGTATATTAACGACGAAGCGGGTGTATCAATTGTATTGGTAGGAATGCCGTGGGCAGAAAAAATAGCAGACGAACCTCAATGGTCATCGCGTTTATTAGTAAGGCGGCAGCTGCCATATTTTAAATTATCAGAAAATCCAAAGCATTTTGTACAGCTAATAATTGGCCTAGCCAACCGTATGCCATTTACCGAAAAGCCAAACTTAAGTGAGCAAGCAACAGTATTTGCTTTGTTCTCACTATCAAAAGGTTGTTTCAGAACATTAAAATACTTTTTAGATGATGCCGTACTTTATGCATTAATAGACAGCGCAAAAACACTCACAACCAAGCACTTAGTTAAAGCATTTGAGGTACTGTTTCCTGACGTACCAAACCTATTTACCTTGCCCGTTTCAGAAATTACAGCAACTGAAGTTGAGCGCTATTCACTATACAAACCTGAAAGCGCCCTAGATGAAGATCCGTTTATAGCGACCAAGTTTACTGACCGGATGCCGATTAGTCAGTTGTTGAGGAAATAGGTTATACGGAGTCATGAATCTAGATTACTATTATTCGAATATTTAAAAATTAAATTATTAGGGAAAATATGAATAACACATTTGAAAGTCGTGATGAGTTTCATCGTAAGCCTGTAGCAGAAAACATGATTAAACTTTTGAGTTCATCTTTGGATGTATCTCCTATGATGCTTGATGGCAGTTGGGGAACGGGGAAATCTGAATTTTGTCAAAAAACAATTAATTTATTCAAATTAAAGGACACTCACCATTTAATCTATGTAGATGCATTTAAAGCTGATCATGTAGGTGAACCACTTGTCACGCTTCTATCAGAGATAATTAAGTTACTGCCAGAAAAAGAGCAGCCAGGCTTTATTAAAAAAATTATACCAGCTACAAAGTTTGGACTTAAAACAGGAGGAAAAGCTTTTGTTGGACATATTCTTAGGCAAGATTTTGCTAGTGTCGCCGATGATTATGACAAAGATATTCAAAAAGCCGCGGATAAAGCCATTGATGCTACAGTTGAGTCAATTATAAAAGATCAGGTACAAGCTGAAAAAAATCTAACTTCCCTTAAAGATGCGATATCCAGAGTAGCAGAAGAAAAAGCTATAGTGTTTTTTGTTGATGAGCTTGATAGGTGTAAGCCTAGCTTTGCTGTAGAAGTTCTAGAACTGATTAAACACGTGTTTGATATCGACAATGTTCAATTTGTACTGATTACTAACTCCCAACAATTGAGAGCATCAATAAATCATTGTTATGGTACTGATGTTGACTCTCAAAAGTATTTAGATAAGTTTTTAAAATTCACTATTAAACTCAGTAATAAGACTATACCAAATAGACTTGAACCAATTTTTGCTTCCATGACCTTATTTGAAAAGTTAGTTCGGGAAAATCAGCATTTACCAACAAACCTTTACTCACCTGAGTTACCTAAAAAATTTATTGAGTCGATAATTATCAACCTAGAACTATCTTTACGAGAAGTCGAAACGCTTGTTAGATATCTGGAAGTGTTGCAAGTCTTAACCGAGGGAAATGCATTTTCAGAAGGTAATTATTTGGGGTATTTATTGTTAAATACACTAGCTGTTGTTATCTATTGTTTCAAGCCCGATTTAGCTAATGAAATAAGCAACTCTAAGTATGATGCTAAAGAGATTGCTAATATCTTAGGAATAAAGAAAGTTAACCCATATCCTGAAGGTCATAATAGACCTTCGGTTCATGAAGTTCTAATGGTCATTTTAGCTAAAGATTGTGATGTTAATGCCGCTGAATTTATTCCTAAAGAAGATCAGGATAGTTGGGAAAAAACAATAAATGACGGCTTTTTTAATTGGGGCATAGACCCTGGCTACGCCATTCTAGAGCTTAAAAATACATTCGAAGTATTAGGGCTGCAACCTTCCAGTACTTAATTTATTTGATTGCAGGGGACATTTGCAATCTCAAGTTGTAATTTCTAAAAAAAACACCAGAGATTTTTTCAACAGCGAGTGTCTCCTCAAAAAATGATAAGCAAGTATTTATAATGCTTTCAGGCTTTAGTAAGTGCTCTAATTTATATGAAACATTCATTTTTTCTGCTTGCTCGACAAAGAGGTTGTAATTATGGGAAGGTGGAAATTCGTTTTTTAACAGCTCAAATATGTATTTTGTATCTATGGGGGTATTGATTGGGTAGCTGTCAATAAACTCTGCTAACTTACTAAATATTAATATATACCAGCGATCAAACATCCAAATCTGAGGGTGTGAATTATTTGTTTTTAATAAAGCTGGATACTTGGGATTTTTAACATTAAAATTTTCGTTGTGAGTCATATCGCTTTGTGAAGCTAGCCATATTTTCCATTTAGGGTAATCATTTGAAAAATACCTATCTTGTTCTGATGCATAAATGTCAGCATAGTTTGTTACCTGCTCTATAAACTTATATTTTTCTAGTTGCTTTTCTTTTTCAGTAATAGCTGTAAGTTTTGCTCTTTCTAAAGCCGAACGTGGAGGTGTAAAGTTAAGCCATTCGAATTTAAAATGTTTTGATTTTTTTATTCGACCTACGATGATCTGGCCTGATTCTTTTTTGAGGATATCGGGAATATCATGTTGAAATAAAAGAGCAATATTTAGCACTCGTTCTTGGTTAGATTTATTGAAAGCAATGCATTTTAAAAGTAAAAAATGTTCATGCTCTACTTCAAGTGACACTTTTTCGAACTTTATACTTTTACTTTTTACTACTTGGGCTGATAAATCGTAATTTTTACCATTGACATTATGATTAAATTCAATGCTGTGACTGGGGATTTTTAGTTGCTGTCGCTTTTTTAAGTTATTAAATTTACGAAGCGATCGCTGTCTTGATTCTTCAATTTGTTGTCGAATTTTTTTATTCATTTCTATTTGGTTGAGTTCAACTTTTTGATTTATTTCTTCTCTTAATTGATCCTCACACCAACCAAATAACCAATTAGACGTATCATCATTATGCTTAAGAGCACAATTTAAATCAGCATAATCTGAATCAATATAAACTGATAAATCATACTCTAAGGAAGCGATTTTCTTTTCACGATAAAAGTTAATTTTCTCTGCTGAGCAAGGCGATGTTACCTTAATTTCAACTAATAAATCACCGACATCAGTTTCTAACTTCACATCGGCTATGTATTTGTTATGAATGCTATATTCAAGTTTTGCAGACTTTATTAAGGCTTTTCTACTAGGTTCAGTTTTGCTGTAACCTCTATGGGAAATAGTAATCGCTGGGAGGTTTATTGTTTTAGCCGTTAAAAAATATTCTTGAGCGTACCGATGCAAAGCGGTCATTAAGCATGTTCTAGATTCTTCTTTAGTAGTATGAGCAAATGAATGTGCTTTTATTTTTCCGCCATTGCGTGCAATTAAAGGGTCATTACATGCGATACAGAAGCAATTACATGCTTTACCATTTTTGACATTACTTATTGAAACAATCTTACCAGACGCATCACTAGCAAAAACAAGCATAAAATTCCTTTTAACTCATAAATATATACATTAAGACATTACTAATTAAGTTTATATTTAAAAACTAAAATATCCTTAGTACACTTATAGGTTAGATACTAAGAGAATCTTAGCAAGATATGTTTTATAGCTAAGGTTCACATGGAAACTCCAACACCTTCACGCCTAAAATCTGCAAGAAAGGCAGCAGGCCTTACTCAGCAACAGCTAGGTATGGCATTAGGAATGGAGCCAAACACGGCTAGTGCTCGCATGAACCAATACGAAAAAGGCAAACATGCCCCTGATTTCTTAACCATGAAACGCATTGCTAAAGAGCTAGATGTACCAGTTGCCTACTTTTACTGTGAAGAAGATACATTGGCGGAATTAATTTGTGCTTTAGGTAAGTTAAAAAAAGAAGAGCAAATTGAATTATTAAATACCATTAGAATTAATAAGTTATAAGGATCAGGTAACATGGAGGTAAATGTGAATTCAATCAGAAATATTGGTAAAATTGAAGATGAATTTTGGCTTTTAGAAGACGTGCGCCAGTTAACTTTTTTTATAGGTCCAAATAATTCGGGTAAAAGCAGAGAGTTAAGAAAGTTATTCATAGATGAGAAGAGTAGGTGGTTTTTTGAGTTTTCTGAATATATAGCGGAGGAGTTGTTGTCTTTTTTTATAGATGGGCTTGCTCAAAGGAAATGGTCTAGCCAAATAGCCAGTTTTGGTAATGTAGATACTAATAAAATTCAAAGAGAACTACCTGCACTTATCAAAGCACCAATAGGGCTTGCGGACATTGGTAAAAAGATATACAAACTTGGCAAACCAGAAAATTACAATTCTCATTCGGAAGAGGAGCGTTTTAGTAAGTTCTTCGATAGTGTGTTTAGTTCATATTATGAACATGAAGATATTGAGAAACTCAAAGAAAGTACTAACGTTGCCGGATGGAGTAATATATATATTCCAACTCTTCGGGGATTGCGCCATGTTGCTGTGGAAGATATTTTTGAAGCTCGAACAAACTCAGACTACTTTCCTAAATTAAAAAAAGGTGAATGTGAGGTTTTTACAGGTCACAGCCTTTATAAAGATCTCACACAACACTTACTAGGCTCTTACGGAAAACGGCAAAAAGTCCGCGAGTATGAAAAGTATCTATCTGAAAACTTCTTTTTTGGCAGGGATATTTCGTTAGTTCCAATGGTTGATAAAGATGTTGTATATGTCAAAGAAGGTGATGATGCAGACAGGCCTATCTATGATTTAGGCGATGGTATTCAATCAATTATATTATTAACTTATAAAGTTTTTATGGCTGAAAAACCGACAATGTTTTTTATTGAAGAGCCAGAACACTTTTTACACGCTGGACTTCAAAGAACATTAATTGAAACATTTGCAAAGCATAAAGAACATATGTTTTTTATGACTACCCATTCAAACCACTTTTTAGATTTGGCTCAAGAGCGTGACGATATTTCTATTCAACAAGTTTCAAGGGTAAAAGGTGAGAGTAAAGTACAAGCCTCATTAGATTACGGTGAGTTACTTAATGAGCTTGGTGTACGTGCATCGTCGGTACTTCTTGCTAATTGTTCAATTTGGGTGGAGGGCGTTACTGATAAATTATACTTGCGAGCCTATCTAAATAAATACATCGAAGAGCTTGAAGATGAAGATAAGAAAAGTAAGCTGAAAAGTTATCATGAAAATCTTCATTTTGTTTTCACAGAGTACCAAGGCAGTAATATTACTCATTGGGATTTCAGTGACGGTCTTGAAAGCGATGGTAGTGAAACCCCCGCTAAAAGACTCAACAGAAATATCTTACTAATTGCTGATGCAGATATTGAGTGCAAAGGTGAGCGTGTTGAAAGCTTACGAGTAGCTTTGGGTGAGGCATTTTATTTACTTGAATATAAGGAAATCGAAAACTTTATACCCTTTGATATTTTGATTGATACTGCTAAAGCTAGATGGGGAACTTTTACCCAAAGAGCCGATTGTGATATCGATAAATTTAATAAAATTAAAGAAAGCTCATTTAGAAAAAAAGATGTTGGTATCGGTAAGGTTTTAGAGCGTAATGTCGTTAAAGCTGAAGGACTTAAGCGGAACTTTTACTCTGACAAATCAGGTACAATTAAAGACAAAGTTAAATTTTGTCATACTGCAATTTCACTAATGAATGAATCTGATGATTGGAAATTAACGCCAGAGCTAACTTTATTATGTAAAAGGGTCTGGGACTTTATTGAATCACATAATCAATAACTGCTTATGTGATTCGACCTTTTAGGTGTGAATGGGCAGATTCTGAAATATCACATCCGATAGCTTGTCGATTTAAGTTATTGGCTGCTACTAAAGTAGCTCCTGAGCCGAAAAAAGGATCGACGACGAGTTCATTTTCATTACTGCTTTGAGAGATAAGCGTTTCAATTAACTTAACTGGTTTTTCAGTAGGGTAGCCCCTATATACTCTTTTACAAGTGAGGATGTCTGGCACGCTTAGATCATTTAACTTACGCTTACCTTTCTCGAAAAAAAGAATATATTCGTGTCTAGCTCTGTAATGATAACCCATTCCAATAGTCACTTTATCCCAAATTATTGGCTTCCAAAACTTGAAACCTACGTTTTCAGCTATTGGCTTAATATAAAACATTGTTTCTTGATCGCAGAATAGATAAAAATGAGAACCTTTTTTAAGCACTCTGTAAATTTCAATTAGTAGTTCTTCAAAGCGATTATTTGGGAATATGTCGAACCATTGATTACTTGACGATTGACTTACTTTTAGGCGAGTGGTGGTTCCTATTTTTCGATGTTTTTCTAAGGATTCGTAGGGTGGATCAGTAATTAAAAGATCAACACTCTCGGTTGAAAGTGTTGATAACCAATTTACCGCATCATCTTTATGTACTTGCATTAAATCTCTTTAGCTAAAGTGTGCTACACAAACGGCCATTGTGAAAAGCTTTCGAAGCAATGCCCTTTTTTAATCTTCGACAATCACTGCAATAGCTTTGATATCCATCAGGGTTGCGAGCTGTTTTACGAGCAGGAGTAATTCCAAAAGAAGCCGGATATGGATGGAATATATGTTCAGAACCATTAGCGTCAGAACAATGAGGGCATGATTTAAACTTTTGACCGGTTGATGAATCTTTCTTTTGAACCATACCGCTATTTAAAGCTTTGCCACAGCAGTTACAAGCCATAAAAATCTCCTTATAAGTTAGCTTTGTATTATCAAATTTGAATTTTTATTATGTTACTGGCCATTAATACATCCTTTAGAAATGCCGTAACGCTCTCTACAGTATCAGATATTGTACTTTTGTGAAGTACGAATGATTTAACGATAATTATTTTGACTATCTAATTTATTTAGCCTAAACCTAAACTAAGATTTTCTTAGTTTAGGTTGGCGATGCATTTTTTAGTTCAAACAAAACCTTACCCAGATGAGGCGCTTGAAAGCTATTTACTAAGGCTTGCAAGTGATAACTCATACGATGGCTATAGTGAGCTTGCTGATATTTTATGGCAATGGCTTGCAGAGCAAGATCATGAACTTGAAGGTGCGTTGCCGTTAGAGCTGAGTAAAGTTGATGTTTATCATGCTAGGCAAGCGAGCAGCTTTAGAATAAGAGCGCTTAAGTTAGTAGCCCAATTAGCTGATGTAAACGCTGGTAATATTCTTGCGCTTGCATGGCGGCGCAGTAACTTTAAATTTGGCAATCTTGCCGCAGTAAGCCGTAATGAGCTGACTATTCCCCTTGAGCTACTTCGCACTGATAATATACCTGTTTGCATTGAATGCTTGTTTGAATCTTCTTACGTTCCTTTTTATTGGCATTTAAAGCCCTATAAGACGTGCCATAAGCATAAAACACAATTAACTACACATTGTGGTGAATGCCATGAATTAATTGATTATAGAGCTTCTGAGGCGTTTTTAGAGTGTGATTGTGGTTGTAAACTAACCAGTAGTGAACAGTTAAACGATGCAGACTTTAAAATTGCATCTGCGCTTGCAAGTAGTAGCAGCCAAAAAATAGTGGGGTTAATATCGTGGTTTGCGAAGGTTAAGCAACTTGATGTAAGTGATGCTGACTTTAACCGTACTTTTATTGATTATTTTAGTACTTGGCCTGATGGTCTTACAGCTGAATTAAACTTACTCACAAACAATGCGCGGCTCAAACAACTTAACCCTTTTAATAAAACTAAGTTTAACTCTGTGTATAGCAGTGTGATCCGTGATGGTCAAATAGCTGCAACAAGTAACCGTAAAAACAAAGTTCTTGATGAGATTATTAATTACTTTGTCGAATTAGTTGATAGTAATCCTAAAGCTAAACATCCAAATATTGCTGACTTACTGCTTTGTACTTTTGACACCGCAGTATTATTAAACACCACCACAGAGCAAGTTTACAGGCTTCACCAAGAAGGCTTTTTAAACTGTGCTTACCCACAAAAAAAGCACGAACAGCTCAGAGCTGATAGCCATGTTTTTTATTTACGCCAAGTAATTGAACTACAGCAAGCATTCGCAGCTGAAAAGACTCAAACAAAAAAACAATTTATAGCGCCGTGGTAACTTATGAACTTACAAGATGCATTTGCAATTGAATCACTAAAAGAAAAAACCACAGCACTTAGAAAGTTGTTTGCCCCATACACGCCTCATGTTGCGGTAGATGGCTTTGAAGAACAAGCGCTGACTGTGTTCATTAACCTAGTTTATAAGCGCAGTGAGATTGATGATTTAACAAGTGTAAGAACTGCTAAAAGTGTATTGCGCGATGAAGTGTTACTGAGTAAGTGCATTAACGAAGTTAAATGGTTTCATACTCATAACTTAAAATACCCCGATATACGCGTAAGCCATCAACGTTTAATTAGTGAGGTTGTAAGTGAAGATATTGCGGGTATTTGCAGCCGGTCATTACCTTTAAGTTTTGGCTGGTCGCACAACAGTGCTGAAATTAATCATGCAAAGTTATTTTTAACCTCGTTTAATTGGCAAGGTGAAGTGACTTGTTTAGCAAAGTTATTAATAACTGAAGAGCCTGTTTGGATTAATTTAATAAGAGCCTACGGGTTTACTAAAAAGGCGGTTTTAGACATCGCGGCTAAAATAAAACAACAGTTGCCAGTGGCAGAACTCCCATTAGAAGTAAGCTCTTTTTCACCACAACTACAAATGCCATTCCAGCAAAGCTACCTTGCGATTACGCCTGTAGTAAGCCATGCAATGCTAGCTAAAATTCAGCAATTAACAACAGAGCGTAAGTTAAACTTTGGTTTAATTGAGCACTCAAGGCCAGCCAATGTAGGCGATTTAGCAAGCTCAGTAGGTGGCAATATAAGAGCCTTGCGTTACTTTCCTAAAACAAATTCAAAGGCTATTAACCGCCCTAAAGTAGCCAATGATGATATTGAGAAAGCATTTAAAGTTCGTGCGCTATTAAGCAGTCAATTTCAACAGGCGCTTTTGGTGTTAGTGGGTATTAAGCAGTTTAATACGTTAAGGCAAAAGCGATTAGCGGGAGTCGCGGCTATTAGGCAAGTACGTATTAGCTTGCAGTTATGGCTTGATAACATTCTGGAAGCTAAAAATAACGCTCAAGGGCAAGCTTACCCTGAGTGGGCAAAGCATTACTTAGATCAGAGTATTACTAACTGCATTAGCCAATTTAGTAACGTATTAAATGAGAGCCTTAGTAATTTAAGTAAGCTCAAACGCTTTGCGTATCACCCTAATTTAATGGGGCTGTTCAAAACGCAGTTAAACTATGTGTTTACTCACTGTGCAACGGAAGAGGAAACATTAAATGATGAGCAAATAGTGTATGTACATTGCCAAGATATGCGAGTGTTTGATGCCGAGGCAATGGCTAACCCATATATTCAAGGCATGCCGTCACTTACTGCTTTAAATGGGCTTGCTCATAACTTTGAGCGTAAGCTAAAAAATTTTATAGACCCTTCAATTAAGTGTATTGGTAGTGCCATTTACATTGAAAACTATCAGCTACATACAGGTAAACCATTACCCGAGCCAAGTAAGTTAAAACAAGTTGCTGGCCATACTCATGTGATAAGTTCCGGTATTATCGATAAGCCTAAATGCGATATAACACTCGATTTAGTATTTAGGCTTTTTGTACCAAATATTGAGCTTTTAGATAAGTTGAATAGTCAGCTTATAAAGCCCGCACTACCATCTATGTTTGAGGGCGGGACTATGCATCCACCTTCGTTATATCAAAATATAGATTGGTGCCATTTACATACTAAACCAAGTGAGCTGTTTAAAAATATAAAGGCAAAATCGTCAAATGGCAGTTGGTTATACCCTTCGAAAAAAGTAGTTAAAAGTTTTGAACAATTGATTGATGCCCTTAACGGTAACTTTAATTTAAGACCCGCTGCAATTGGTTTTGCTGCGCTTGAAGAACCCGTAAAGCGAGATACAGCCCTACATGAATACCATTGTTATGCTGAGCCCGTAATCGGGTTGTTAGAGTGTGTTAGCAATACATCAGTAAAGTACGCAGGCGCTAAGCAGTTCTTTCATGACGCATTTTGGGTTATGGATGTTCAAAAAGAGTCTATGCTTATGAAAAAGTCTAAGTTTGAGTATGAATAATGCAATTACCTCGGCACTTAAGTTACACGCGTTCTCTCTCACCCAGTAAAGCGGTGTTTTTTTATAAAACACCAGAGTCTGACTTTGAACCGCTACAAATAGAGCAAAATAAATTAGTTGGGCAAAAGTCAGGGTTTGGCGATGCGTATCAAAAGCAAAATGTGGCTAAAAACTTAGCGCCACAAGATCTCGCTTTTGGGAACCCTCAAACAATTGATGTGTGCTATGTGCCTCCAACAGTAAATGAGCTACTTTGCCGTTTTTCACTCAGGGTTGAGGCTAATAGCAATGAGCCACATGTTTGTGATGATCCTAAAGTTATTTATTGGTTAAAACGTTTTTTTGAAACCTATAAAAAGCACAATGGCCTTAATGAAGTTGCTACCCGTTACGCTAAAAATATACTGATGGGCAATTGGCTTTGGCGCAACCGTCAATCACCGAACGTTGATATTGAAATCCTCACAGAACATGCAGACCCAATTATTGTTGAAGGTGCACAAAAACTAAAATGGCAAGACAATTGGCAGAATAATCAAACGGCATTATTAACGTTGTCAGAAGCTATTCAAGAAGGGCTTAGTAACCCTCAAAATTATTGTTATTTAGATATAACCGCAAAAATTAAAAATGCATTTAGCCAAGAGGTTCACCCAAGTCAAAAGTTTGTAGATACTGTTGAACAGGGCATGTCATCTAAACAACTTGCATATACTCAAGTAGGCGATAAAAAAGCAGCAAGTTTAAACTCGCAAAAAGTAGGGGCCGCTATTCAAACTATCGATGATTGGTATGAGGGAGGTTACAAACCTTTGCGCACCCATGAATATGGCGCAGATAAGCAAATATTAGTTGCACACAGAACACCTAAGACCCATTCAGACTTTTATTCATTACTCCCGCGCATTGCTTTGCATATTAAACACATGGAAAAGCATGGTTTAGATCAAAGTGAACAATCAAACGCAGTTCACTTTATTGCGTCAGTGTTGATCAAAGGTGGCTTGTTCCAAAGGAGTAAAGCTTGAAGCGCTATTACTTTACCATTACTTATCTACCTAAAAATTGTGATGTAAGCCTGCTGGCTGGGAGGTGTATCGGCATTTTACACGGGTTCATGAGTTCACGCGGAATAAGTAATATTGGTGTGTGCTTTCCTAAGTGGAATGAGCAAACGGTAGGTGATCAAATAGCGTTTGTATCAATAGATAAAAAGCAATTAAACAACCTATCTCAGCAAAGCTATTTTGAGATGATGGCTCATGATAAGTTATTTGGCTTATCAAAAATACTCGAAGTACCAACAGAGCAAAATGAGGTTATGTTTATTCGCAATCAATCAGTAGCCAAAGCTTTTGTTGGCGAAAAGCAAAGGCGGTTAAAACGCGCTAAAAAACGAGCTGAAGCCAGAGGCGAAGTCTACAATCCAGAATATCAATTTGAGGCAAAAGACATAGGCCATTTTCATTCAATACCCGTATCAAGCAAAGGCAACGGGGAAAATTTTATACTTCATATACAAAGAATTGAAAATGCTAATGCGGTAGGAAATCAATTTAATAATTATGGCTTTGCTACAAATCAAACATTTCAAGGCACAGTTCCCTCTTTGAATACCCTTTTTTAATAGTTATAAAACACTCTTTTAATTTTCAACTGGTTATAAGGTTGGTTAAAAATAAGGGTAAATAATTTAAATGCGTTTAACAGTTTGGTATTTATAGAAATTTAAACTATTTTTAATAGTGAACTGCCGAGTAGGCAGCTGGAAATGAAGAGGACTGGATCATAGGGATGCTTTACACGTGAACTGCCGAGTAGGCAGCTGGAAATTGAAGGTCAACCAGGTTTAACGAAAGATGGATGTGAACTGCCGAGTAGGCAGCTGAAGTTAGGCCGGGAAGTGAATAACCACAAATTGTGACTTTTAACTGCCGAAAAGGCAGAGGCTAAATAGAGAGACCCCAGCAAAAGCTGGGATGTTTTTAAGCGTTATAACCGTATTTAAGGCTATTTATAACGTTCTTAATTAACCTTCTACCAGCAATTGTATTTACAAATGTTAAAGGTGTTTTAGAGCTAAATTGTAAGGAGTACGTATTTAGCCATTTATTCCATCGTTCAATATTTTCAAAGTAATCAATACAAGCTGATGCTAGATGAGCTAACTCAAAGGTATTTTCACTCAAAGTTGCATTTAAACGTGTGTACTCTTTTTTATGACGTTCCAAAGTTCTAATATTTGTACCAATTGCTTTAGCAAAGGATTGAATATCCCAACCTAACTGAAGCCTAAACTCCTCAACACTCTTTATATCTAAACCACGCTGAATTAATTCAATTTCATCTAAAGGGTTTGAGCTTAAATTAACTTTTCCATTGCTGAGTATATCTACAAATTTATGATTAGCACTAGGTTGAATATCACTAGGCATACATACCTCAAAGCCAAGAAAAGTTATATTTAATAATAGCACTTCTGTTATCCAGCTGATAGTCGGATTAGAGCGATAACCGGACATTGATATTTGCTTAATATCATCCCTAGTTTATTGGTTAAACTGCTCTTTGCGCATATATTCATGAATATGAGCGACGCGCGCAGATTGTTCTATTTTACTTTTTTAGAAAGCTAAGTGATAGTAATACCTTAGGTAATTTGTTAAAACTATATAAAGTAAATAAATGAGCGTTAAGTCCCCAGAAATATGCGCGATGAACGCGCTATTTAATTATTAGGTGGTGCTATGAAATCAAACCGTTGTTTACCTCTAATTTTTTGGGCGCTCATACCAATAACTGTAAATGCACAAACACGCGGTGGCATTTGTCAGAGCGCTGTCTGTGATTTTACAGGGGGATTGATTGGCTTAACTTTGCTTGTATTATTTTTTCTTTTTCTTTCTACATCGATAGCTAAACATGGTTTTTGGAGAGGAATTTTTGAACATACAGCAGTGAGGATTCTGATTGTATATTGTGCAGTGATTGCTGGGTTAATTTTTGCGATGTTGTTAGCTATTGAAGTTTTTGGAAAAATAGGCGGCGTTTTATTGTTCATCGCCATTGCGTTCATGCCTAAGTCTTGGATAAAAGGTATTAAAGAAGATGATAAATAAAGTACCTAACAATCTCCATCAAAAACGCGCCCGTTACCAAGTCCGCAATTGGCACCGCGCCGAACCTCGCAAAGAGCGAGAACCAGTCAGTCAAAAATTTTGATACCTGAAGTCAAGATTTGACTATCGTTGGCTTTTTCATTTGATGAAAGTAAATGTTTTTAATCGTGATGTATGATGTTGGAGCAAAGCTTGATTAATCAAAAAAGGTGTTCATCACTAAGAATCTAAATAATTGGAATATAAAAATAATAACAAGGGTGTTTAAATGAAAGTTAGTGGTTTCACTGTTAATCAAGATTTGTGGCAAAGTCTTAGACACTGCCAGAAAGAAAGTATTCAAACGGCGCTTAGTTACATAAAAAAGCCGGTAAATGAAAATGCGAACTCTTGTCTGATTAGCTTGCCAACAGGTGCGGGTAAGTCTGGTGTAATAAGTATTGTATCTCACAAAGCGACCCAAAAACGGGTGTTGGTTTTATGTCACCGACGTGCCGTTTGCGACCAACTCTTTAAAGAAATAGATGGCAAGTTCTTTAGTGACCGTGTTGAAGGCGAGGTTATAAAACGTAAGACTGTTTACAGCGATGTGAACGATACATCTAAAAATGGTGTTTACGTTTCTACATTCCAAAAATTGCAAACCTTTGATAGCAATCAACTTGAGCGATTAAAGCAAGATATCGACCTTATTATTATTGATGAGGGTCATGCTGAACCCTCTCCAGTATGGAGTACATTGGTGCGTGGTATTGACGCTCATAAAGTTGTTATTACAGCTACTCCGTACAGGAATGATTTGTATCAATTCGATGTTACCGAAGACGCTAGTTATATTTATACCTTTAAAAGAGCGCTTGCAGACGGTGTTTTGAAAGAGCCAACTTTTGAACAAATCTTTTTAGCTGAATTAAGCGGTAAAATCACACAGTTCTTAGAGGCTAATGAGGGCACAAAGTGCATTATCAAGTGTGAAAAGTTTGAAGATATTAATCGCTTTTACTATTTGTTAAACGATGACTTTTCGGTGTTAGCTATACACGAGCAATTTACTAAAGATGAACGAGATAATGTAAAAGTTTCTGTACCAGCGAACCTTAAAGGTTCTGATTACCAAGTCATTATTCACCAGAGGAAACTGGATGAAGGGGTCGATATTCCGGAGGCGAAGTTATTGGTTTTGGCCTATGCAGTCAATAGTGGTCGGGAACTAGTTCAAACAATCGGAAGAGTAGTTCGTTTATATGGTGCTATTGAACCTAAAATTTTGGAAATTGAAAGCGATGCAAATAGCCAAATGTGGCAAAACTACAGAAAATTTGATCGTTCACTAGATAGTGCTGATTCAGTAAAAAAATTCATAGCATCACTAGACAGTAATAAGTTGATTGAGCGTTACCTAGAAGCGTTCCCTGATGTGAGTTATTACGGGAACCGCTTTGTAAGTAAGTTTGACCTTAATACCTTCGAGCCGGAAAGTTCTCTTAATATCCCAACAGCATCAATTTGTTTTTTGAACCAATCACAGGGATTCAGCGTTCAGCTTTTATCTGATCATCTATATTGGCGATGTAATAATGCTGGTGAACTCGCGAGAATATTTGCTACAGAAACTGGTATTCATGGTGTTATATCAATCGCATTCAATAAGTCTCGGTTTTTAACAGACCAGTTTTTCTTTGAGCCTTCACTTGAAATAACATTGTATAAACAGCTCTCGAACAACGTTGTTGCAATTTATGATAGCCGAGGTCGCAGATTTAATGGTGAGAAAGATATAAAACTCGGCTCTGCGGTATCTCTAGATAAACTGCTTAAGGTAATGTCATTAGGTGAATCAGCCTCAACGAAAGAAGCGAGTAGTAAATCGATTAGTTCTGCTAGAAAGCGTCCTGAAAGCATCGCGGTAAAAGGACGTAACTTAGAGCAAATGGCTGACATGCAAGCTAATGCTTCATATCGGTTAGCCACGATGCGTTGTGATACCTATGACCAATCCAATAAAAAGAAAGGTAGTTATTATGTAGGCGCAGATTCTGGGCGAATCTCAGATCAAAAAGAGTCATCGTTTACTTTGGGTGATCTTAATGATTGGCTTACAGATATTGATAGCGTCATATCTGCAAATATTAATATAAAGAACGCCTTAATACATTCATATGCAAAGCCAATATCTGTTGATGAAAACTTTGAAGCTCACAGTTTGATTTTTGATTTAACAGAGTATGAGTCTCCGATTAGTATTTTTATAGCTGAGGAAAAATATAAACTCGATAATTCGTTTTTGTATTTAATTTATGATAACGGTGCTTTACTTGTTGATGGTGTTGAGGAAAGTAAAATCTTAGTCAACTTTAATAAAGAAGAACCTTATCTAGAAATTACACCAGAAGTGGAAATACTATATTCACTTGAAGGTGGGGAACACCAAGACATAACTGACTTTCTCAACGAGCACTTACATAAAGCTCTTTTGGCTAACGGGATAAGCTTTTCAAACGGTAAGTTCTATCAATTAACACTTCCTCTGGCTGATAGTTTCGTACTAGGTGCTTCAAATCTTGCCAATGTTGTTATTGGGCTTAAACCACTTATTGGTGAAGATTTAGATGAGAAGGGATGGCAAAAAGAGAAAAAGGATAAAAAGGGTTTTCATCAAATAGTGGATGATGGCTTTAGTCCGCATTCTGTTTTTTATTTAGTGGATCAATTAAAAGCTAACGGGTTTGATAACCCAACTAAAAACGAATTAGGTCCATTTGCTCCTTATATACCCGAAGCTGATTTGTTAATTAACACGGATATGGGAACTGAGCCTGCTGACTTCATAGTTTCGTCAAAAAATAAATTGGCTTTTGTTCACGTTAAATGTGGCAAAGCTACAAAAATGCCAAAATCGTCGGCTGGTGCACTAGCAGAGGTTGGCTCCCAAGCCATAAAAAACATTGACATGCTTATTAGTGGAGATATTGAACTGAAGCCTTTTAATTGGAATAGGCTTCATACAGCTTGGCCAGATTCTGATGCCGCACAAAATATTGTTGAAAGAATTAGAGTTTTTCAAGGTGAAAAGTTTAGTGCTCAAAATGAGCAGGAAAGGTTAGAAAAATTAAATGAGTTATGGGGCACAGTTGCTGCAAGAAGACGCTCAACAGCAGTAAAAAAAGAAATTTGGATTGTTGTTGCCAATGGCTTTTCAGCCAAACATTTTGAGCGGCAATTAAAGTTAGGTCCAGAGGCTAATGGCGAAACCTTACAAGCTTTTCAGTTATTTAATAGTTGGTTGGCAACAGCTCATGATAATGATGTTGAGTTGAAGGTTTTTGTTTCACCATAGTGGTAAATGTGATCTAAGGAATAAGCTTTTGGTCATGCTAAATTTTAATTAAAATAGAATTGTTTAGATTAAATTGAAGGCAAATTATGGATGATTATTCTTTAAAGGTTAAGCAAGAAATTTTAACGCTTTATTCAAAAGGAAATAGAGTAGATGACGCTTTTCAGCTTTTTTCAAAACACCGGATGAAGTTGAGTAAAGCTGAGAAAGAAGTGTTTCGAGAGAAGTATGCAAATAAATCAAGCAAAGAAGATTTAAGTGACTTTATAGGCTCATTAAATTTTGATGACGCGAAAAGCAACTATGAAATAAGTAAGAAAACAAGTAAGAGAAAGTTAGCTAGTAGAAAGCTCGAAAAGAAAAGCTACGGCCCTAAGTTTAATGTAGAGCGGTATCTTCTAACTAAGGAGAGCTCTGATTCATATCTGAGTAGTTCACTCGAAATAGACCGTGATGCTTCGCTCATATCGTCCCAAACATTTTCTTATGAGTTAGATGAGCTTCAGCAAAAAGAGCCTGACTTAAATAGCCCAAGTGATGAGGTACCACTTCATCTATATGTTTATGATCCAGAAGATGTAAATGAACTTAGTCTTGATGAAATCTCAGAGGTTTGGCTGCATAGGTATGAGCTATGTGGAACAAAAGAAGCTGCGGCAGAGGTGCTTGCTCTTAAGGATATAAATGATGGAAATGTTGATAGCTATCAAGGCTGGGAAAGTTATTTAAATCATGACTATATTACTGAATTTGAAAATAAAGTAAAAAGTGATGCATTCGTTCGGGCTGATCACTGTGCAAGTCAAGAAGCGATTAAAGTTGATAATCCATTTGATAGAAAAAAACATAGCCGATCGCAACTCATTAAGTTGCCTTTAAAGCAGATTATAAAATTATGGGAAGAACGAGATTATTCTTTTAATTCAGTTGCAGCCGCTTGTGAAGCTTTAGCAATTATTCGTTATACTGTAGTGGTCAACTAATTTTGGCCACAGTTTTAGAATCTTGGT
>CEQS01163069.1_pt1 | contig 21895 bp, 18 predicted proteins | sample 530981 | NCBI WGS metagenome assembly CEQS01 (sample SAMEA2621176, study PRJEB7988) | marine metagenome | biome: marine biome (ENVO:00000447); feature: mesopelagic zone (ENVO:00000213); material: "saline water (ENVO:00002010), including plankton (ENVO:xxxxxxxx)" | depth 800 m
AAAAATGGTGTTGGGTTAAGGGGATGTGCAACGGTTACTGGTGTTAGCAGTATCCTACTCTTTATTAATAATTACTTCCATTTCAGTCGTATTATCAACAGGTATTAATTCGACTGAATAAACACCCTCCTTAGTCTTTATAGAAAATCTTTGCTTTTTTGGCTTATTGTATTGAACTAGATTTTCGAATGACTTTCTTCTTCTTTTATTTAGCTCAATCACTTTTCCATCTATACAGTCTATCACGAACAATACTTTATCTCTATCAAAGAAGTCTAAAGCAATTAAATAATCATCGATAACTTCTAGATAGATGTCTTTATTGAGCCCCTCAAATTTCGACTTTATATCTCGGGGGACCTGAGCCTGCCAAACTCTTTGTTTGTTTTTTTGACCAATTGCAATTAGTCCTTTTTCACCAGTTACAGAATCAATTTCTACATTTCCAAAAATGATTAAACTATCATAGAAAACAGGTTCAGAAAGTGCGCTTAAACCATCCTTTCCACGAAATTCATAATGAAAAACCTCTTTCAATGAATCTCGATCAAACTCCTTTGCTCCATTTACCACAGAATTCATTATTAGATTTCCATTAAAGGTATTGATCCTTTGTCCAGAATATGAATTAGAAAACTTTATACTATTAAGGATATTACCATCCAATGATACGCAATATGTATGCCCAACTAAAGTTGTATAATAAATTGCTTTATCATTAATCAAAACAGGCGCAGATGCAAAATTATCAACAGGAACCTTCCATTTAACTCTACCATCGATTAAGTCTAAACAATATAGAAAATCCCCAGTTTGTTGGTTTATCGAATTACAATACAACTTACCCTTATATAATCGTGCATTTTGAATTGGTGCCTGTTGAAAGTCATTTAGCCAATAGTTTCCAACTTCTAATTCTGTATATTCATTGTTATTACAACTTACACTAAGCCAAAAAACTGATGAAAAGAGATATAATCTTGGGTTTTTCATAAGTGGTTCATTACTGCTAACTTGTTTATATGTACCACAAAACTGTACAATACATTCCAAATTAGCATGTATTGTACACTTTTATGACACAATATTTCAAATATACAATTTTAAATTCGGGATGATAAACACGCCGTTTTGAAGCTTGATCCGCAAAAGGTGTTGGGTTAATCTACAACGTCAATTTTACATCGACGTAGAATTTCACTATAGTCATCAAAATCAAATAGACGATAGAAGGGATTACTAGGAATTGAACAAGAATTAATCCTAATGCAGCTCCTCCAAGTGCAATTAAAAGCGCTCGTCTGCGCGATAAGATCAACTTCTTCCAGGAGAAAACGCGATACGCATTACTTTTCACAAACATGTTTTTGTACTGCTGGAAGTTGCCCAGTATCACGAGAGGAAGAAGTATGTAACCTTGTGGAATTGGAAAGCCAGGTTCTTCGTACATGATGAATTCAATAATTGCCTTCTGGAACTGTATGTCTTCCTGCTGAGAATAGATGAATACATGTGATAATGCGATCAAAACAATCACGAGAATTGAATTGAGGATCAAATTGCTGTAGCGCTGCTGAAATGAATAATTGATACGCTGAAAAGTGATGACCTTATTTACTTTAATATACGTAAACACCTCCGTTGCAATGAGGTCAATGAAATAAAATAACAAAATGAAATATAGACTCCAGTCGAAATAAAAAAATCCTAGCAGTGGAATAACTGCTTCACCTACTGCCTGAATGATCTTCAGTCGAAGTGGTGTCATTCTTATAAACTTTTGCGAAGTTCTTCTGCGGCATCTTTAGCAGGAGCATAATTCTCATCGATCTGTAAAGCACGAGAATAAGCGCGACCTGCGTCTGATTTTCTGCCTTGCTCAAAGTAAGTTCGTCCTAATTGATACCAAGCATGAATGTAATCTGGATTGATCTCAAGTAGTTTATTATAAAAATGTACTGCACTGTCCAATTGGTGTTGATGATACTGTTTGATATAACCTTGATTGAAATACGTGATGTAGAATGTGCTGTCAATTCGCTCAAGTTCTCTGTACTCCTGAAGAGCTTGGTCATATTTCTCCAGGTCCTGGTAGCTTTTCGCTATTCCATACTGCGCATTTAAGTTATTTGGACGAAGTTCTTTAGCGTTCTCGTAATACTCAAGCGCTAATTCATGATCTCCCATGTCGGTAAGCAACCACCCCGTATTTAAATGCCCAATAAAATAATCCGGGTCAAGTTGAACAGCCGTTTGATAAGAAGATAATGCAAGGTCGTTTTTATCAGCAGTCTTATAGATCGATCCTTTCAATACATATGCATCACGATATTCTTGATCTATTCTCAATGCATCATTAATGTACTTTATCGCTGATTTAATATCACCCGTTAAGGCGAAGGTGTTAGCCAACTCTACCATTGTGGCCGGATCGTTTTGCTTTATGGATAGAATATACTTGTAGTGTCTTTGTGCTCTTTCAATATCCACTACAGGAGCATTTGGTTTGTTGATGAGCGTCCACGCATACAATTTACGTGCTTCCAGATTCGTGGAATCTAGCACGAATGCCTTTGCTCCGGCATTTAGTGCACATTTAAAATCAAGTGCTTCTTTACACAATTCTCCTTTGCGGATCCAAAGATCGATGTTCTCTGGAAATTTTTCCAGGCTATCGTTTAGCTGCACGATCAGACTATCTTCATTTACCGTTTCAGTATTATCTGTATAAAACTGTTCTGGCTCTTTATTTTTCTGTTCCGTACATGAAGTCGAAAGAGCAAAGACAAGCGCAAATACAAATAGAACTCTATACATGTTTGATGATTTTATTAATGTGCATCAGCAAAAATAAGCATTTCAATAGAGTGGACATACATCGTCCTACTAAGTTGCAACAACTATTGATTGAAGTGGACAATTATTTTTTATTTGCTCTGAGCATTTCCCTTTTACCAGGAGGTCCTGGTATTTTCTCTACGGCGAAACCAACTGCTTCCAGATCTCGTCTCACCTGACCTTTCGCGCAATAGGTAACAAAAATTCCTCCACTCGATAGCGTTGAATACATCTTTTCAAGAATTTCTTTTTTCCACATCTCTGGTTGAACTCGTGGTCCGAATGCATCAAAGTAAATAAGATCAAAATAGGATTCTGGGGCCTCGAACGCTTCGATCTTTTCATCGATCTTTTCGATCGAAAAATCAGAATTGATCTGAGTTCTGCTGCGCCATTCTGCATTGAAAATATCCTTCAATGATTCCTCAAAAGGAGCAACTTCTTTTAGCTTGGTGTATTCAAGCGCTTCAAACTCTTCGTCAGAAATTGGGAAGGCTTCTAAACCCGTGTATTCGATTTTTTTAGAAAGCTTTTCCGAATCGATAAGTGTGAGTATTGCATTTAATCCTGACCCCAACCCGATCTCCAGGATCCTGATCTCATCTTTAACGAGCTGGTGCAGTCCACTTTGAATGAAAACGTGCATAGCCTCTTGCAAAGCCCCATGTTTTGAGTGGTAATTTTCATTCCATTCAGGGATAAAAATGGTTTTTGAACCGTCATTCGTCGTTATGATCTTTCTTTCCATATCAGATGTGTAAAACTAAATAAAATTCAAGCGATAAATAGTGTTCAATGCATTGTATTTTGTAATGAAGCGAACGATAAAAGTTATTAACTGAATTTGAGTTTTTAACATTGAGATAAACTCATTCTTATTTGTAAGGTTTTGGAAATTGAATGTGATATATTTGTGATATGGAGAAGGAAGAACGCAAAGATAGTCGAGCAGGTGTTAGTCGTAGTAAACGACAAAGTAAGACGCCTATGGATATCGGTCGTGTACCTCCACAAGCTACGGATCTTGAAGAAGCTGTGTTAGGTGCCATGATGATCGATGGAGCCGCTGTGAATGACGCGATCGATATTTTGCGTACTCCAGATGCTTTTTATGATCCCAAGCACAAGTTGATCTTTGAAGCGATCGCAGAATTGTACAGTACGTCAACTCCGATCGACCTTCTTACTGTAACCGAAGAGTTGCGTAAAATGGGGAAACTCGAAGTAGCTGGTGGTCCGTATTATCTTTCTTCTCTTACAAATAAGGTAGCCTCTGCAGCTCACATTGAGTATCACAGTAGAATTATCATTGAGAAATTCATACAACGCGAGATCATTACGATGTCGAGTGAGATTCTTAAAGAGGCGTATGACGAGACTAAGGATGTTTTCAACGTGCTCTCCAAAGCGGAGGAGGATCTTTTTGCGATTGCTCAGAGCAATATGAAGAAGAGCTATGACACCATGTCAACCGCTATGAAAGGAGCGATCGAAGAGATCGAGAATGCAAGGAAGAATACAGATGGTGTCTCTGGAGTTCCGACTGGGTTCAAGGATCTGGATCGAATGACTTCTGGATGGCAGCGTTCTGATATGATCGTTATTGCAGCCCGTCCAGCGATGGGAAAAACGGCATTTGTTCTATCCATGGCTAGAAATACCGCTGTTGATTACAATATGGGCGTAGCGATCTTCTCACTGGAGATGTCAAGTGTTCAGTTGATCAAACGTCTGATCTCGGCAGAGGCAAGAATCGATGCAGAGAAGTTGAGAAAAGGAAACATTGCTGATCATGAATTCCAGCAGATCCACTCTCGAATTGCCAAATTATCAAAAGCACCAATATTCATTGATGATACTCCAGGAATCTCAATTTTTGAGCTCCGGGCGAAATGTCGTCGAATGAAACAAAAGCACGATATTCAAGTTGTGATCATTGACTACTTGCAGTTGATGACCGCGGGTACAAATAAGAATGCAGGTAACCGTGAGCAGGAGATCTCGCAGATCTCACGTTCGATCAAAGAGATTGCAAAAGAACTTAACGTTCCTGTGATCGCTCTATCTCAGTTGAGCCGTTCGGTTGAACAACGTGGAGGTGATAAAAGACCCGTTCTTTCTGACCTTCGTGAATCAGGTGCGATCGAGCAGGATGCCGATATCGTTTCGTTTATTTACAGACCGGAGTATTACGGTTTGATGGAAGATGAACAAGGACCGACAGCTGGAATGGGTGATATCATTGTTGCGAAACACAGAAATGGTTCTACAGATACAGTAAGACTTCGATTCATAGGTAAGTATGCTCGATTTGATAACGTTGAATCTTTTGATGGAGAACTTGAAGGTGGTCACGAACCTGCACCTTTGAATCCTAATCGAGATTTTGAATCTGGTGGACAGGAAAACGTTATGATCCGTTCAAGTAAGATGGATGAGATCGGAGACGATGATGATTTTGATCTTTCGAACAATGATGTCGAAGATGATCCGTTCTAGAAGTAGATCCTTTCGAACTACTAAATAATATTGACTATGCGTACTTTTATTTTGCTTGTCACTTTTTCATGCTTTTTGGCGATGCAATCATTCGCCGGGAAAATCCTAGTTCCTATGGATGATAGTCAAACTAATCATCTAAAGGCTTACGGAATATCTTACTTTGTTTTGGAAAATGGGGTGACAATGGAATGGTTGTTAAACTATCGGGGAGGTTCCTTTTTGATGCCACAATTGTCCAGTATTGAGGATGAATTGGTTATTCGAGGTGTAAGCTATGAAATTCTGGCTGATGGTCAGGTGAATGCAATAAAACGTAAGATCGCTTCACCAGAAGTAAACCAGGAAGTAGTCCAGTTGGAAGTGGCACCTAAAATTGCTGTTTATACGCCTGATGGAAAACAACCGTGGGATGATGCTGTGACTTTGGTTATGGAATATGCGGAGATCCCATATGATAAAGTTTACGATTCAACTGTTGTTTCTGGAGGTCTCGCTGAATATGATTGGTTGCACCTCCACCATGAAGACTTCACAGGTCAATACGGTAAATTCTATGCAGCTTACAGAAATGCTCCATGGTATCGTGAGCAAGTTGCAACTTTGGAAGCAAGTGCAAAAAGATTAGGATTTAGTAAGGTTTCTGACATGAAGCTGGCTGTTGCGCAGTCCATTAAGAATTATGTTGTCGGTGGAGGATTCCTATTCACCATGTGCAGTGGTACGGATAGTTTTGATATTGCATTGGCGGCGCATAAAACTGACATTGCAGAGCAGATGTTTGATGGAGATGGAATGGATCCAAACTATCAGGCGAAAATGGATTATTCGAATTCATTTGCATTTGAAGATTATCAGATCGAAGAGGATCCTTACAAATATGAATACTCTACAATTGATGGTACGCAAAGACATAGAACACTGAATGAAAGAAACGATGCGTTTACATTGTTTGAATTTTCTGCAAAATGGGATGTTGTACCAACGATGTTAACACAGAATCACAAACAAGTGGTAAAGAATTTTTATGGTCAAACAACTGATTTCGTTAAAGAATATGTGAAGCCTTCAGTAACGATCATGGGAGAGTCTAAATCCATCGGAACAGTGAAGTACATTCATGGTGAAATGGGAAATGGTACCTGGACATTCTACGGTGGACATGACCCTGAAGATTATCAGCATCGAGTAGGGGATCCTCATACAGATCTAAATCTTCACCCTAATTCTGCAGGATATCGACTTATTTTGAATAATGTCCTGTTTCCAGCAGCTAAGAAAAAGAAGAGAAAAACCTAGATCGAATGTTTTATCACTTATTGAATAGGGAGTATCGAATACCCTTTCTAGTTTTTGCGGTTTTTGGTATTGGATTGTTTTGGATCGATGCGATAAGTGAATGGTTGATTTTGCAATACACAGGGATTGATTTTACATATGCTGAACCTGCTCATCTCAAGCTGGTTTATATTTTGTTGGCTGTTGTTTTAATCGGAATTACTTCGGCAGTAAACGCTAATGAGAATAAAGATCCCAATCAGATCCGCTCTAATTACATGCGCTGGGTTTTACTCATTATTGGATTGTTTCTAATCGGAGAAATGATCCATATCTGGATGGTTTCAGATGTTTTAACTGGCCAAAAAAGTATGATGGAGCTGGAAGACAATGTTTTCCTTTACTTCATAGCTGACTATCTTTTGTTCATCGGCTTTGCAGTTGGCGGACTAGTCTATATTCGTCCACTTATCCATCAAACTGAATGATGAACTTTTGAAAATCAGTTCCTTTCTCAAGTCCCATTTTTTGAGCAATACGGTATCGCTTTTTGAATACACTTTCGTGGGAGATCTGTAAGAAATTAGCAATGTCTTTATACGAAACATTTATCCTTACCAGTGAGCAGAACTCAAGATCCTTCTGGGTAAGTTCAGGGTAAGCTTTTGATAGCTTTGGAATGAAATTGGGCTCAACCTCTTTAAATCGAGAGACGAAGGACTCCCAGCTTTTGTTGACTGAGATCAATGATTTCAATTGTTGACCAACATGGTTATTTCCTGTTTTCTCTGAATCTTTGATCAAATTATCGATCTTTTCATTCATATTGGCCACCTCCATGGAGTAACCCAATAATTCCGTTTTTTGCTGTTCGATCAAACGTTCTTTGAGTTGTAAATTCTCTTTTTCTATTGATAGTTTCTTACTCAAGTCGTCTGCTCTTTCTTTTTCCAGATCAATAATATGTTTTTGATATTTTGTTCTAACAGACCAGATCACAATAACGATCACGATCACTACAATCAGTATAAATGCACCTATGGTCAATAGTGATATATTTTCTTCTTTAGTTACTATCGTTTTGGTTAGTTTTTGATTCTGACGCTCTTTTTCCTGAACTCGGTAAAGTTCTTGAATGTCATCTACTAATTGCGTTTTATTTTCCTGATACGATGAGTCTTTTAAAATATGAGCACGTTCTAAAAGCTCAACTGCTGACTGATAATTATTTTTAGCTTCTTCAAAATCTGCCTGAACTTCTAGGTAGGAATACTGATATTCGATATTAGCGTCATCATAAAATGGTTGCGTTTCTTTCACCAGTCGATCACCACGAGTGAAATCTTCGGTTGTGATGAGAAGTTCCAAAAACTCTCTCGCGATCTGCACTGTTCTATTCGAACTGATCTTATACGCATTCGCCATTGCCTCCTCATATGCAGAACGAGCATCGCCATATTCTTTTTTCATTTTAAGAACATCCGCTTTTACTCCGTAAGCTACTGCTAGCAAACGACTATTGCCGAATGGGATCAAACCCTCTAAACTCTCATTGATCGTTTCCAGCGACTTATCGTATTCATCAATATAGTTGTAACAGTCTGCAACATTGATCAGCGTGAGGTAGTAGTTATCCATTCGACCAGCCTCTTTGAATTTCCCTAATGACTTTTCATACATTTCAAGGGCGAAGTTGAACTTCTCTTGCTTCATGTAAGTATTTGCCAATCGCTGGATCAGCACTCCGTGAGAACCAATATCACCTCCTTTTTCTTCATAGATCTCAATAGCTTTTGTCAAATGCTCAACGGCTCTTTCACTTTGTAGAGTAACGTTATATATCGATGCTAATTCTCCAAGAATTCCCGCATATTCTAATGTGTCTCCCTTGTCGAGATAATACTGCTCTAATTCTTTAAATGTTGATAAAGCTTGATTGTATCTACCACTATTACGTTGTGCAGTTCCAATATTTGAAAGGAATTTAGGCTTTCGATATTCGTAATCGCCGTTTATCTCCAACCCTTTTTTAAAAACAACAATGGATGAATCCAGCTCTCCAGTTAAGTTGAGGTAAATTCCGAGGAGTCTGTAATTCAATGCTTTTGTAGAATCAGCCATTGAGTCGGACTTCTCAAAAAGTTGATCTAATCGTTGCTTTGCTTTTTTAGTGTTTGTGAAAAGAATCCCGTAAATACTGTCTTGCTCAGCACGGAACGTTTCTTGGTCCGATTTTTTTTGAGCATAGGCTGAAAAGGTGAATAAGATCACAAAGAGGACGGATAGCTTTTTCATGTCTCGCAGCAGTTGATTAGTTTAATGCATTTCAAAGTTAACTAAAATACTTTTTCTTAGACTTTGTAGCAATAAAATCCTTTAAATAGAGTGGTTCAAAATAGGCAAGGTCTTCAAATTCATTTTTTCCGAATTTATCGAAAGCAATGTTGACCTGGCCTTTAACCGAAGACTTAATTGTTTCATCAAAAGTTACCTTTTCCTTACCCCAGATCGTTTTGCATTTTTCTGCTCCATCTCCACACGCAATAAATGGCATGAAATCATTGTAACTACTTTCATCCAATTCATCTGCAGAAAGGTCTTTTATCAAGTTACCTTTTGTGTCGATGATCTTGGAGAAAACCTCCATTCGCTTGGCGTCGATCATACCACAAATTGTAGATTCAGGATACGTTGACTTTGCCTGTTCGATCAATCCATCAATAGCATTTACTGCGATCAAAGGGATATCCAAAGCGTAACATAATCCTTTTGCAGTGGAAACACCAATTCTTAAACCTGTGTATGATCCAGGTCCACTTGTAACGGCTACTGCAGAGAGATCAGAAAAGTTCAGGTTTTTGCCTATGATGAGCTGCTCAATGAGAACAGTAAGTCGTTCAGCGTGGATATATTTATCAGAAGATTCCTCTAATAGTTCAATTAGTTCGCCATCTCGAGAAAGTCCAACTGAGCAAACTTTAGTGGCTGTTTCGATGTGCAAAATAAGCGCCATAGTCAACAAAAATAAAGAATAATCACCTTTCACACGTTTATTTATTGAGGTTTAATTCGCACTATTGATATCTAATTACTACTTTTGGAAGTTCAAAATTTAAAACAAAGAGCATGTCATATTTATTCACTTCTGAATCCGTTTCTGAGGGACACCCAGATAAAGTAGCGGATCAGATCTCAGATGCATTGATCGATCATTTCTTAGCTTTTGATCCAGATTCTAAAGTTGCATGTGAGACACTCGTAACTACCGGCTTGGTGACATTAGCTGGAGAAGTAAAATCGAACATATATTTAGATGTTCAGCAGATCGCTCGTGATGTGATCGCTCGAATCGGTTACACGAAGAGTGAATATCAATTTGACGCTAAGTCATGTGGTATCATTTCTGCGATTCATGAGCAGTCACAGGATATCAACCGTGGTGTTGATAGAGGTGCTCCTGAAGAACAGGGAGCTGGTGACCAGGGAATGATGTTCGGTTACGCAACGAACGAAACGGAAGATTTCATGCCGCTTGCACTTGATCTCTCTCACCGCATCTTAATGGAACTTGCTGATCTTCGTAGAGAAGAGAATGAAATAAAATATTTACGTCCAGATGCGAAAGCGCAGGTAACGATCGAATATAGCGACGATAATAAGCCTCAACGTATTGATGCGATTGTTGTTTCAACTCAGCACGATGACTTCGAAGAAGATGAGGTTAAAATGTTGCAGAAGATCAAAGATGATATCAAAAACATTTTGATCCCACGTGTTATCAAGAAATTGAATAACCCAGAGCTTGCTAAGTTGTTTAATGATGATATTCAGTATCACATTAATCCAACAGGTAAGTTCGTGATCGGAGGTCCACATGGAGATGCTGGATTAACAGGTCGTAAGATCATTGTAGATACTTACGGTGGAAAGGGAGCTCACGGTGGTGGTGCATTCTCTGGAAAAGATCCATCGAAAGTTGACCGTTCTGGAGCATATGCAACAAGACATATTGCAAAGAACATGGTAGCTGCAGGATTGTGTGAGGAAGTTCTTGTTCAGGTTTCTTATGCGATCGGTGTTATAGAACCAATGGGGCTTTACATCACTACTTACGGTACTTCTAAAGTTGACATGACGGATGGTGAAATAGCTGAGAAGATCTCGGAGCTATTTGATATGCGTCCAGCTGCGATCGAGAAAAGATTGAAACTAAGAAATCCGATATACAGCCCATCTGCTGCTTACGGACACATGGGAAGAAAACCTTACACAGGAACGGTAACGTTTAAGAATGCTGGTCAGGAAGCTACACGTGAGGTTGAATTCTTTACATGGGAGAAATTAGATTACGTTGATCAGATCAAGCAATCATTCGGATTGTAGAGATGATCTAAAGATAAAATTAGGGAGTACTTTTATTAGGTGCTCCCTTTTTTATTTCTAGTACATCAGTTCGAAAACACTTCGATAGACATTTTGCTCTTCACAATGCGATATAAAAGCCCCGAAGAATTCATTGCCGCCCAAAGTTGCTGAATCACCTATGACAATGAGTTTTTTACGAGCACGTGTCATGGCTACGTTCATTCTTCGATAATCCGATAAGAAACCTATTTCCCCTTCTTCATTATTTCTGACCAATGAAATAATGATAACATCGTCTTCCTGACCCTGAAAACCATCTATTGTGCTGCAGTTTATGTTTTTGGGAAGAGTCGATTTTGCTCTTCTCACTTGAGCAGCATATGGAGAAATGAACGTGGCATCTTTTATTGATTGCTCCTCGATGATCTTTGTGACCATTTCAATTTCTTCAGGGTTGAATATGCTCCCATTTTCATCTTTAACTTCTTTAAATCCTGCTCCGGACGTATCGTAAAAATCAAGGTGATCTTCAGTATTCTTTTTGGCTGATCTCAATTTGCCATCATAAAAATAAATAGCCGAAAAATCAGCAATAACTGGGGGCATTCGGTATTGTAGGTCTAACATAACGTCCGCTTCGTTCTGCTGCAAAGCTTCTTCAAGAATTGATCGATCCAGCCCGTTTTTCTTAGCTTTTTTACTGATCACAGTTGGGGGAAGCTGCTTTTGATCTCCACATAGAATGACACGCTTAGCGTTATCCATTACCAAAAATCCCAACGGAGTGAGACACTGTCCAGCTTCATCAATAATCCCTACATCAAACTTAATCTCTTTAATGGATGAATCACAAAGCCCAACAGGAGTGCCTAGTATTACATCTGCTTCTTCAATATGTTTCGAAATAATATAATTTGAAAGAGATCGAATTTCTTTATTGATCTCCCTTGCTTCTGCTCGCCATTTTTTTCTATTCTCCCGATCTTCTGCAGTAAACGATCTTTTGAATTGAGAGGCCTTCTTACGAAGTTCATTCACCTGAGCCTTGAGTTTTTTTAGCTGCTTTTGATTGTTCGGTTGAGCTAATATTCCATTCGGTGTATGATCCAATAGGTCATCGCTAACTTTTACTTCATTTCCTAGTCTAAGGATCTTTATACCTGAGTCAATTAGTTTGGTAGCCAGGTGATCTACTGCAGTATTACTTGGTGCAGAGGCGATCACCTTCTGTTTGTTTGCTTTTAGCTGTTGTATGACTTCAACAAGCGTAGTCGTTTTACCAGTACCAGGAGGACCTTGTATAGTAACAATTCTATCCCCTCCGAGTGATCGTTCAACAGCTTTCTTCTGAGAGTCGTTGAGTTCGTCATTGATCTTTAATTCGGTCTTACCATCAGCGTCACCAATGTTTTTATCATTATTGTAGATGGACTGAAGGTGTTTAACCAGCAACGCTGATTTTTCATTGACAATACTGTTGAGTATGCCGAGCATAAAACGAAAAGTCTTTTCATCAGCATGTGGTATGATCCCTATCTTGTTTTCGTAAACCCACTCTGGAAAATCGTCCAAATAAAGCTGAACACTCAAGTTTTGATCGTCGCATTCAGACAACATTCCTTTACATTTATTTTGTTCTTCATCAAATATTAAAATGGAAGTACCACGATCAAATAGTCGTTCGTTATAGTAATTTGGATAACTAACCTCTAGCGTAGGGGAATTATTTACGGAAAAATTATACTTGTTAATTTTCAATGGAAACATGAGTTCTCCTGAACTTCTCAAAACTTTCAAGTTTGATTCATTCTCATTCCATCTATCCAATTGAGTTTTTTGTTCCTCCTCAACTAATTCGATTAGTTGTTTTGCTCGCTGTATGATCAAATTCATGAACTAAATTGTAAAAAGTATTGTTACTATCCCGGAAGTCTAAAAATATTGAAACTTATCGGTCCTTATCCTGAAAAGTTATTATTTTTAGAGGACAGTGGTACCTTAACACCACATTAGTTTATTCTAAAGAAGATTATCTAACTCATTTTAAATGACGAATACTTTTATTATCACGATATGCTGTTTATTGATTCTGGCATATGTTTTCGATCTAACTGCCTCTAAGACAAAGATCCCTTCTGTGATCTTGTTGTTATTCCTCGGTTGGGGAATGCGACAATTAACGGAAGTGTTTCACATAGCGGTTCCAGATCTTCAGGGATTGCTCCCAATATTAGGAACCATAGGTTTGATAGTCATTGTACTGGAAGGCTCGCTTGAACTCGAGTTAAATCGATCCAAGTTCTCGTTGATACGGAAGTCTATTATTGTCGCTGTTATACCCATGATGATATTAGGATTCCTGCTAGCGGGGGCATTTTACTATTATATGGGACATGATGGAGATCCCAGCACAATACCTGATTTTCGAAAGAGTTTAATTGGTGCAATTCCACTTTGTGTTATTAGTAGTGCCATAGCGATACCGAGTGCTGTAAATTTGAGTAAACGAAATAAAGAATTCGTTACTTACGAGAGTAGTCTTTCTGATATTCTGGGGGTTCTTTTCTTTGATTTTGTCTTTAGAAATGTAACGATAGATTTTGATTCATTCTGGATATTCCTCGTTCAGATATTGATCATCGCTGTAATTTCCTTTGTGGCTACCATAGGTTTATCGTTCTTGCTAGGGAAGATCGATCATCAGATCAAATTTATACCGATCATTATTTTAACGATTCTCATTTATGCGATATCTAAGGTATACCATTTGCCCGCGTTGATCTTTATTATGCTTTTTGGGCTATTCATAGGAAATCTCGACGAGCTCAAAAGGTTTAAGTTGATAGAACGGTTTAAACCCCAGAAATTAGATACGGAGGTCCATAAATTTCACGAGATACTGATCGAAGGAACCTTCTTGATACGTGCATTATTCTTTTTACTTTTCGGGTTCCTCATCAACACTCAGGAGTTGCTGAATACAGAAACATTCTTCTGGGCAATCGGAATTGTTGGAGCCATATTCATAATTCGTTTTGTTCAGCTGAAAATTGCCAGACTTCCACCGATGCCACTTATGTTTGTTGCACCTAGAGGATTAATTACGATATTATTATTTCTTTATATCAGTGAAGCAGACAAAATTTCTCTCGTTAACAAACCTTTGGTAATTCAAGTTATATTACTTAGTGTATTTATAATGATGCTCGGTCTGATGTTCAATAAGAATAAGGACGAGGCATTCACTGGAAAAGAAGCAAGTGATCTTGGCTTTAAGCATCTATCCAGAGAATTGAGTGGAGTTGCTCACAAATCAAAGCATGAAGTTACTCCTGAGAATATTGAATCAATGATGAAGGACGAAGCCACTGAATTTACCGAACGTAAACCAGAGGAAGATGAGTCCGAAGACAATCTCAAGCGAAAAAAGAATCAGGATTCTAAGGAAGATGAATCGAAAGAAGAATAAAAAAAAGCGCTCTATTTGAGCGCTTTTTTTAAAGTCTATATATCTGAATGCTAATTCATAAATAGTCTGATCGACTTTGCTACCTCTTCCTTAACATTTTTACGTTCTACGATATAGTCAAGGAATCCATGTTCCAGAACAAACTCTGAACGCTGGAATCCAGGAGGAAGATCACGTCCGATCGTTTCTCTTACTACACGAGGACCCGCAAATGCGATCAATGCATCTGGTTCAGCGATATTGATATCTCCGAGCATTGCAAATGATGCTGTTACACCTCCCGTTGTTGGATCAGTTAAGAATGAGATGTAAGGTAACTTATGTTTCGACAGCTGATTTAGTTTTGCACTGACCTTAGCCATTTGCATTAGTGATAAACCAGCTTCCATCATTCTTGCACCACCTGACTTTGAAATGATCATCATTGGGCATTTTAATTTAATTGCCTTATCAATAGCACGAGCTATTTTTTCACCCATTACTGATCCAAGTGAACCACCGATAAACGCAAAGTCCATACAAGCGATAACTGTCTTTTGACCATCAATTTCACCGTATGCGGTTCTAACAGCGTCCTGCAATCCTGTTTTCTTCTGAGTACTTTTAACACGATCTGTATACTTTTTCGTGTCTTCAAATTCAAGAGGATCTCCAGAAACAATCTTCTTATCCAGCTCTTTATATTTTCTATCATCAAAGAATAACTGGAAGTATTGTTCTGAACCAAGTCGCTCGTGATAACTACAACGATCACAAACAAAATAGTTTCTCATGTGATCTTCAGTTGTAACAACCGTTTGACATTTCGGACATTTATACCAAAGTCCTTCTGGTGTCTCTTTCTTATCTTTAGTTGAGGTTTGAATTCCCTCGGTCTTTCTTTTAAACCAACCCATAGTTAAATGTTTTTTTATCTCTCAATGGAGATTCGAATCATACATCGAATGTACGAATCTATGAATTATAGTGTATCGATGTTATTCAGATCTTCGAACGACTTTGTCAATCGTTTTACAAAAGAGTTTTCACCCTCTCGCAACCATTTACGAGGATCGTAATATTTTTTGTTCGGTTCGTCTGGACCATCTGGGTTACCGATCTGAGTATTTAAATAATCGATCTTTTCCGTTATGTAGTCGCGAACTCCTTCATTAAATGCATATTGAAGGTCTGTATCGAGGTTCATTTTGATCACACCGTATCCAATCGCTTCACGAATTTCTTCAACAGTAGAACCAGATCCACCGTGGAAAACGAAATCTACTGGATTTTCACCCGTGTTGTATTTTTCCTGAATATGTTCTTGCGAGTTTTTAAGAATAACTGGTGTCAATTGAACGTTCCCTGGACGATAAACACCATGAACATTTCCGAATGCCGCAGCAATAGTGAACTGATCACTGATCTTTTTCAACTCTTCGTATGCATAAGCAACTTCTTCTGGCTGAGTATATAGTTTTGAGTTATCCACGTCTGTGTTGTCTACTCCGTCTTCCTCACCACCTGTGATTCCCAGTTCGATCTCTAAAGTCATACCCATTTTACTCATTCGCTCAAGGTACTTTTTACAGATCTCTATGTTTTCTTCTAACGGTTCTTCAGAAAGATCGATCATGTGAGAACTGAACAAAGGCTTTCCTGTTCTTTCGAATTCTTTCTCACTTGCATCAAGTAGTCCATCGATCCATGGAAGTAATTTTTTAGCACAGTGATCTGTATGGAGGATTACGGTAGCTCCATAAAGTTCTGCTAGTTCATGGATATGTCTGGCACCAGTGATCGATCCAGCAATTGCTGCTTTTTGATCTTCGTTTGAAAGCGATTTCCCAGCATTAAAGTATCCTCCACCATTAGAAAATTGGATAATGATCGGGCCATTAACTTTTGCTGCTGTTTCCATTGCTGCATTGATCGAATTCGATCCTACAACATTGACAGCTGGTAAAGCAAATCCTTTTTCTTTAGCGTAACTGAATATTTTCTGTACATCTTTTCCAGTGGCAACACCGGGCTTAATTCCATGTGACATAGACTTCTTTTTTTGTGGTCGCAAATGTAGTAAATATCTTTAAAAATGCGAAGATCCAGGAATGAATCAAGGGATGCTTAATCTTGTTGTTCAACGAATTTTTTAAAGTCGTTCAAGTATTTTAAAGATTGCTTTTTGAAGGCGCTTTTCATGAAGAATGCCATTAACTTCATGATCCCTTTAAATTCAAATAGATTGTCCGTTGTATATCGTGTCGTTGTTTCATCGATCTTTTCAAAATGATTATCTACTTCGTTATATACACCATTAACTTCATAAGAGACCAAATACGATTTTGGTAGATCACTTCGGAGAACTTTTTCGAGCATTTTCATTTTGCGTTTCCCGGTATTAAAGTAGAGGTAATTCTCAGCTCCTTTTTCTCCTGGCTCACCTTTAACATGTTCGATCTTTTCTAATCCTTTCATCCAGTCGTAGTAATTCTCGGTATTTCGGAATTTTTCAACTACTTCATCAATAGGTAGATCGATATCAACAAGTACTTCGTATCGCATAATTAATTATTTTTTCATCACTGCTTTCGTCTTTGGACGACCAGCAATTATAATATTTATCGTTAAATAGGCAAGAGGAATTAGACTCGTGAATATCCAGGTTACCGCACTAAAACCTGTGGCGAATCCATTTGATCCACCCTGGAAAGGACCTGTAGCCTCATTCATTAAGAAAAATGTTATATATCCACTAAATAGATGATAACCTATTCCTAAAGCACAAACGGCAATGTATATCTTTCTTCCCCATTCTCTTCGCAGAGCATACCCAATTCCTCCGAGGATGAAAAAAGCAGACAATATGATTGCTGCAATTGAGAGCATCTTTTGATATTCCAGCATTTTATTGATCGCATCAAAACCATCTGAATGAGATTGTGCCATTTTTGAGAAAGTGTTCAAGAAGCTCATCATGATCAAGCGGATCATAGAGATCAGAAAATAGATTATTCCTAATCCAAATGTGATCCATCCGAATGTTTGAACAAGTTGTTTCGACTTTCGATCTTCTGTACGTTCTTCAACGTTGAGTTCGAGATCATCCAGGCTGTCAAATTCATCCATTGTAGTTGTATTAAAAAAAATAGGTCATCTTAATGACGACCTATTTATAATCAAATATATGAAAAAGAATCTATTTCAATCCTAGGAGAACTTCGTATGGATCTGTTCCTCCAAAGATCATTCTTTCTGGGTTTTCCAACATTTCTTTCACTTTAACCAAGAAGCTAACACTTTCTTTACCATCAATAATTCTGTGGTCATAAGAAAGAGCTAAATACATCATTGGTCGAATTTCAACTTTTCCATCAATTGCAACCGGACGCTCAACGATGTTGTGCATACCTAAAATTGCAGATTGTGGAGGGTTGATGATCGGTGTAGACATCATTGATCCGAACACACCACCGTTAGTGATCGTAAACGTACCACCAGTCATTTCGTCTGGAGTGATCTTTCCGTCACGAGCTTTAATTGCTAGACGTTTGATCTCTCTTTCGATCTCAGCTAACGACATTTGTTCTGCATTTCTTACAACTGGAACCATTAGTCCTTTCGGTGAAGAAACAGCGATTCCAATATCAGCGTAATTGTGCATGATCATTTCTTTTCCATCGATCTGCGCATTTACTGCAGGGAATAAGTTCAATGCTTCAGTAACAGCCTTTGTGAAGAACGACATGAATCCTAGATTCGTTTCGTGGTGGTCAGCAAAAGCTTTCTTATATTTCGAACGAAGATCCATGATCGGTTTCATATCAACCTCATTGAATGTCGTCAACATAGCTGTTTCGTTCTTAACTGAAACAAGTCGTTCAGCTACTTTACGACGAAGCATTGACATTTTCTTAGGCTCTTTATCACGAGTTCCTCCCCATCCAGCTGTAGCTTCAGTATTGAATCCACCTGCCATGTGAGCGATAACATCTTGCTTCGTTATGCGACCATCTTTTCCAGTTCCGTTAATGTTATTACCATTAACATTATTTTCTTTCATCATTTTAGAAGCAGCAGGTGACGCTGTTCCAGATGCATACGTTTTTTCCGCTGGTCCTGGATCTGGAGTTGAAGATTTTGAAGCACTTTCTTCTTTCGGCTCTTCTTTCTTCTCTTCCTTCTTTTCTTCAGCCTTTTTCTCTTCCTTCTTAGGAGCTTCTTTCTTTTCTGGCGCTTCCGCTGAGGTATCGATCAAACAAACAACTTGTCCAACCTCAACAGTATCTCCTTCTTCAGCTTTCAGCGTAATTGTTCCTGCCGCCTCGGCTGGTAATTCCAATGTTGCTTTATCCGAATCAACTTCGGCGATGGTCTGGTCTTTCTCGACATAATCACCATCTTCAACGAGCCATTCTGCGATCTCTACTTCAGAGATCGATTCTCCAGGACTCGGTACTTTCATTTCTAATACTGACATGATTGTATATTAAAATGTTATTTCGCAGCTACAGCTGCATATTCAAATAAGTTATCGTAAAGTTCTTTCAATCTTCTAAGGTGAATCTCTTTTGCACCAGCAGCAGGAGCCGCAGATCCTTTTCTTGATACACACTTAAGATCAATGTGACGCATATTCATCGCCATGTATGTCCAAGCTCCCATGTTTTCAGGTTCTTCCTGACCCCAAATAATGTGCTGAGCTTTTTTGTATTTCCCAAGTACCTCATTGATCTGATCAATTGGCAATGGATAAAGCTGTTCAACTCGAACAAACGCCATGTTTTTCACTTCTCGTTTTTCAGCTTCGGCAATGAAGTCGTAATAGACTTTTCCTGAACAAAGCACAACACTTGTAGCAGTATCATGAATGTTGTTAGGATCATCAATTACCTCCTTGAAACTTCCTTCCTCAAGATCTTCCAGTTTCGAAACTGCTTTTGGATAACGAAGTAACATTTTAGGAGAGAAAACGATCAATGGTTTTCTGAAATCACGTTTTAACTGTCTTCTCAATAAATGGAAATGATTAGCAGGAGTAGTCGAATTCACTACCTGCATGTTCAGATCTCCACAGTTTTGGAGGAATCTTTCCATTCTTGCTGAAGAGTGCTCTGCACCTTGACCTTCATAACCGTGAGGAAGTAAGACAACTAGTCCAGATTGGATATTCCATTTGTCTTCTCCTACTGTAATGAATTGATCAAACATGATCTGAGCCCCATTCATGAAGTCACCGAACTGCGCCTCCCAAACTGTAAGTCCGTTAGGTGAAGCCAGTGAATAACCGTAGTCAAATCCTAGTACACCGTATTCAGAAAGTAATGAGTTGTAGATCGACATTTGTGCTTGCTTCTCTTCGAGCAAATTCAATGTAATGATCTCTTCTTCATCATCTTCTGTTTTTACAACAGCGTGACGGTGAGAGAAAGTACCTCGTTCAACATCTTGTCCTGAAATTCGAACTGGATGTCCTTCAACCAGAAGTGTCGCATACGCCAACATTTCAGCCATACCCCAGTCCAGTTTATTCTCTTCGATCATCTTCTGACGGTCGTTGAAGAGTTTCTTAACCTTACGGAATACGTTCTTATCCTCAGGTAGAGTAGCTAATTTCTTTCCTAATTCAATTAGTTTTTTCTTTGGAACTCCAGTTACATGACTGTTTTTGAAGTCTTCTTCTGTTCCGTAGTCATAATCCTTCCACAAATCACCCAGGAAGTTAGTCACGTTAACCTTCTCCTGTTTTTTAGACGCCTCAAAACGATCATCTAGTTTTTCATTCAATTCAGATTTCACCTTTTCGTCAAAAGCTTCATCGATAACACCTTCCTCGATCAATTGATCTCTGTAGATCTCTCTTGGATTAGGGTGTTTCGCCAATCCTTTATAAAGCTTAGGCTGCGTGAATTTTGGTTCATCTCCCTCGTTATGACCGTATTTACGGTAACATAGCAGATCTATGAATATATCCTGATGGAATTTTTGTCTGTATTCCAGTGCGATCAAAAATACCTGAGCTACAGCTTCAACATCATCACCATTCACATGGAATACTGGACTTAGTGTTGTTTTTCCAACATCTGTACAGTAAGTACTTGATCTACCATCAAGGTAATTCGTTGTAAATCCAACCTGGTTATTCACTACAATATGAATTGTACCTCCTGTTCGGTAACCGTCAAGTTGAGCCATTTGAATAACTTCGTACACAACTCCCTGACCTGCTATCGCAGCATCTCCGTGTACAAGAATTGGAACGATCTTATCTTCCGAATGAAGGTAATCATCGATCTTCGCACGAACGATTCCTTCAACAACAGGATCAACCGCTTCTAGGTGAGATGGGTTTGGAGCCAACGTAAGTTGAAGCTCTTTTCCATCCACATCAATGTATCTAGTTTGTCCAAGGTGATATTTTACATCACCATCAAATGAGTCCTCATCGTCAAATTCTTTTCCTTCAAATTCACCGAATAGCTCTTCAATATCTTTATCGAAAATATTTACAAGCGTATTCAATCGACCTCGGTGAGCCATTCCCATCACGAATTCTTCAACTCCATGTGCTGCACCTTTTCTCACAAGTCTCTCCAGACCTGGGATCAACGCTTCACCACCTTCAACGGAAAAACGCTTCTGACCAACATACTTACGTTGTAAGAACTGTTCGAAGAGTGTTGCTTCACTCAGCTTTCTAAAAATCTTTTTCTTATCGTCGTTCGAGAATTTTGGTCGGTTATTAAGCTCCAGTTTATCCATGAACCACTTTTTACGTTCTGGATCACGGATGTAATGAAACTCTAATCCAATACTCTCACAATAGGCAGCTTCAAGATGAGCGATGATATCTTTAAGCTTAGCCGTACCTAATCCGATCTCAGATCCAGCCTGGAATTCTTTTTCAAGATCTTCTTTTTCAAGACCGAAATTTTCGATATCCAATGTCGGAGAATACTTTCTTCTTTCTCGGACTGGATTTGTGCGCGTAAATAAGTGACCTCTAGATCGATATCCTTCGATCAGGTTGATCACCTTAAATTCTTTCTGGAAGTTTTCTGGAACTCCTCCACCTTCTTCGTAGTTCGTTTGGGCAAATTCAAACCCTTCGAAAAACTTCTTCCACCCTTCATCTACGCTGTTAGGATCTTTTCTGTACGATTCGTACAAGTCGTCAATGGCATTGACGTCGGCATTGCCTACATATGATATTTTGTCCATGTTATTTTTAACATTTATGGAATAACAAATCTACAATTTTCTTAGACTTAATACACGAAAAATAGGGATTTTGTTTAGATGAGGTGCAGTTATTCGAGCGAAGAACAATGAGCTGAATTTTGAACTGCAGAATTTTGAACCGAATAAGTCAGAAGTGATTTAGTTGTCTCGATACAATTCTGATACTTCGTTTCACTGCGATTAGAATATTTCGAATACCTGTTGAATGTTTGGTCTAATTTTACG
>CEQS01015666.1_pt1 | contig 21844 bp, 16 predicted proteins | sample 530981 | NCBI WGS metagenome assembly CEQS01 (sample SAMEA2621176, study PRJEB7988) | marine metagenome | biome: marine biome (ENVO:00000447); feature: mesopelagic zone (ENVO:00000213); material: "saline water (ENVO:00002010), including plankton (ENVO:xxxxxxxx)" | depth 800 m
GTAGAAGCTGGGTTTCCAGAGTCAGGGAAAATTGTACTTCACGATGGACGAACTGGAGAAGCATTTGACCAGCCAATTGCAGTAGGAAACATGTATATTTTGAAACTCCATCACATGGTAGAAGACAAAATCCACATGCGCAGCGTTGGTCCGTACTCTATTACGACACAGCAACCTCTAGGAGGTAAAGCTCAAAATGGTGGGCAGCGTATTGGAGAGATGGAAGTGTGGGCGTTCCTTGGCTACGGTGCGTCATACGCGCTTCGCGAAGTGCTTACAATAAAGTCAGACGATATACTCGGGCGTTCAGCTGCTTTTGATGCAATTGTGAAGGGTGAACGCATTAGGCAACCGAACGTACCTGCAACATTTAATGTATTACTACGACATCTTCGTGGCTTGGCATTAGACATCAATTTAGAAAGGAATAACGACGACAAGTAAAGCGTATGAAAACAAACAAAGAAATGCTCATAAACGATTTCGACAAGGTTACGCTGAAACTTGCGTCACCTGATCGAGTTCTAGAATGGTCTCGTGGTGAAGTTGTGAAGCCAGAGACTATTAATTACCGAACACAACGTCCTGAAAAAAATGGACTGTTTGATGAAAAGATTTTTGGACCAGAAAAAGACTTCGAATGTTACTGTGGAAAGTACCGTGGTATTCGCTTCAAGGGAATTATCTGTGAAAAATGTGGAGTAGAAATTACTCGAAGTGTTGTGCGTCGCGAACGAATGGGTCATATTGATCTTGCAACACCCGTTGCACACATTTGGTTCCATCGTGGTATTCCATCACGCATTGCACTACTGCTTGGCATTTCTGCTGCTGAAGTTGAAAAGGTAGTGTACTTTGCAGGATACATTATTACTAAGGTAAATGATGAATCAAAAGGACGGCTGATTAAGGATCTTGAGAGTGAGTTCAAAGCAAAGAGCAAGGATGTAAAAGATGAAAAGACAAAGAAAAAGCTTAAAGAACTCGCAACTGCTGCAAAGAAAGAGATTGAAAGTATTAAAGAAGGTATTGTACTCGAAGAAGGTGACTACCATAGGTTTGCACTCAAGTACTCTTCATGTTTTGAAGCAAAGATTGGTGCAGAAGCACTGTACGATATCTTCAAAAATCTTGACCTTGAAGTATTCCGTCAAGAATTACTTTCTTTGCTTGAAAAAGCAGGAGCTGCTGACCGAGTGAAGCTACAGAAGCGCATTTCGCTTGTGAAGCAAATGCAAGGAGCTGGTGTTCGTCCTGAATGGATGTTCCTTACACAACTTCCGGTGATTCCGCCGGCACTTCGACCAATGGTTGCTCTTGAAGGTGGCCGACACGCCAGCTCCGACATCAATGATCTCTACCGGCGAGTTATTAACCGAAATAACCGTCTTAAGAAACTTAAAGACATTTACGCACCAGATGTTATATTGCGTAACGAAAAGCGTATTCTGCAAGAAGCAGTTGACGCATTACTCGATAACTCAGTACGCCGTGGTAACACCGCATACTCAGTTGGAGGACAGCGTTCACGACCACTTAAGTCACTTGCTGATTATCTCAAGGGAAAACAGGGATATTTCCGACAAAACCTTCTTGGTAAAAGAGTAGATTACTCCGGACGAAGTGTGATTGTTGTTGGTCCTGACTTAGCGCTTGACCAATGTGGGCTTCCAAAGATGATGGCATTGGAACTGTTCCGACCATTTATTATTTCAGGACTTCTTGAACGCGAAATTGCTTATAATATTCGTGGAGCAGGACGCCTTATTGAAGAAGGAATCCCAGAAGTATGGGCAATTCTTGAAGAAGTAATCAGCAATAAATATGTGCTGCTTAACCGTGCGCCAACACTTCACCGTCAGAGCATGCAAGGATTCCGCCCAGTTCTTATTGAGGGAAGCGCCATTCAGCTTCACCCATTGGTGTGTGAAGCGTTTAACGCCGATTTCGATGGTGACCAGATGGCTGTTCACGTCCCTCTTTCAGATGAGGCGCAACATGAGGCACGAACTATTATGTCTGCCAACAACAACATCCTTAAGCCTGGTTCTGGGGATGTAACCACGAATGCGCGACAAGACATGATTCTTGGGATCTACTGGATGACGAAGATTGTGGAAGGCGCAAATGGAGAGGGAAAGATATTTGAAACAACTAACCGCGCTATTAGCTCATACGATTACGGTGTAGTGGATTTCCGCGCGAAAATCAAGGTGCTTCCGAGTGATTCACCAAAGTACGCTGCGTATAATGGCGAGTTATTCGAAACGACTGTTGGACGACTTTTGTTTAACTCGGTGCTTCCCACAGACTTTCCGTATATTGATGAAACTGTTGACCGACGACGAATGAATAAGCTCGTTGATGATCTTATCGCACGATACGGCCTCAGTGGAATGCCAAAGATTCTCGATAAAATTAAAGTATTCGGATTCAAATACGCGACACTTTCTGGTATTACGTGGGGATTATCTGATCTAAAGACACCACCAGAAAAAGAAACTATTATTGAAAAGAGTACGCAAACTATCCTCGAGCTACGAGCTCAATTCAACGAAGGTCTTCTTTCAGAAGGAGAGCGACGACGAATGGCAATTGAAAGTTGGCAGAAAGCCAAGACCGAGATTGAAGATTCTGTCATGGAAGCAGTTGATCCTCATGGTTCTGTGAGCGACATGATTACTTCAGGAGCTCGTGGTTCTGTTGGACAACTTACACAGATGACAGGTATGAAAGGTCTTATTCAAAACCCAAATGGAGATATTATTGAAACTCCAGTTATTGCGTCATACAAGGAAGGTATGAAGCCAATTGAGTACTTCATTACGACACATGGTTCACGTAAGGGACTTGCCGATACTGCCCTTAAGACTGCGCAGGCAGGATATCTTACCCGACGTTTGTTTGATGTAGCACAAGACATTGTTGTTAATGAAAACAACTGTGGAACAAAAGATGGAGTAGAAGTAAGTCGTGTTAACGCACTTGGAATGGAAATTTCACTTGGACGTGCGACAAAAGGACGCACGCTTGCTGAGTCAATCATGGATGGTAACAAAGAACTCTTTAAGAAAGGTCACTTAATTTCAGCGCTTGATGCAGAAGAGCTGGCTAATTCAACAGTACAAAAGGTTATTGTACGATCACCAATGACCTGTAAAACACAACGTGGTGTATGTCAGCAATGTTACGGTTACGACCTCACAACAAATGAACTAGTAGATATTGGAGAGGCTGTTGGTACGGTTGCTGCTCAGTCTCTTGGAGAGCCTTCAACACAACTTACTATGAACACGAAGCACGCCGGTGGTGCTGCCTCAGTCGGAGGAGATATTACGCAAGGATTGCCACGAGTTGAGGAAGTGTTCGATCGACGTTCACCTAAGAGTCCGGCGATTATTGCACGTATTGATGGTGTTGTATCTGATCTTATTAAAGAAGGAGATGACACCATCATTACCTTGATTCCAGATGGAACAAGTAAGAATTCACGCAAGCGAGATATCGAGTATAAGGTGCCTTCAGTACGTACGATTCTTGTAAAGAAGGGTCAGCCAGTAACAAAGGGGCAGTTTATGACGGATGGTTCTGCTGAACTCGATGATCTCTATCAGTACGCTGGAAAGGAATTGGTACAGGAATACATCATCTCTGAAATTAACAAGATTTATGAGCTCCAAGGTGTCGCCGTATCTCGTAAGCACCTTGAGGTTGTCATTAAACAAATGTTCTCACGAAGAAAGATTAAGAACGCAGGAGACACTAAGTTCTCAGTTGGACAAGTTGTAGAAGATGTTGAGTTAGAAAGAGAAAATGAACGTATTAAGAACGCAGGAGGTGATATTGCAACTGCAGATCAGTTAGTAACCGGTATTACTGAGACTGCGCTCACTCGAGATAGCTTCCTTTCGGCAGCATCGTTCCAAAACACGACACGCAAACTTAGTGAGGCTGCTGTTCGTGGAGCGGAAGATAAGCTCGAAGGATTGAAAGAAAATGTGATTGTTGGACGTCTTGTCCCAGCAGGAACAGGATTCGCCGGAAGTGCTAAAAACACTGCCATGAATGATCTCCAAAGCGAATTGTCTGAGAATGAGCGAAAACGGGAAGACTAATACTTTGTAAAAACACATATGGTATGTACTACGCCTTTAAAAGAGAGGTGTGGTACTATTGCATTATCGTATGGCATCACAAAACACTCAAAACATAAAAGAGCGCCTCTCTATCGAAGAAGTAGTTGGACAATACGTTGAATTAAAGCCTGCAGGCACTAGTTTAAAGGGGAGATGCCCGTTTCATGCTGAGAAGACGCCTTCGTTTATGGTCTCACCAATGAGGCAGAACTACCACTGTTTTGGCTGTGGTGTTGGAGGAGATATTTTCACGTTTGTGCAAGAAATTGAAGGACTTGATTTCAAAGGGGCACTCAAAACTCTTGCCGACAAAGCAGGGATAGAACTTGTCTATGAAAAAGGAGTTCAGAGAGATGATAACGATGCATTATTCTCGATTTTAGAATCAGTAACTCAGTACTATACAGAGAATCTCAAACAGAATACTAAGGCAGTTAACTACCTACAAGAACGTGGATTGACTGATGAAACTATTGATTCGTTCCGTATTGGATTTGCATTAGATGGTTGGAGTGGAGCATATGATTACTTAAAAGGCGTCGGGTTCAGTGAAAAGAACATTGAGCAGGCAGGCCTTATAAAAAAGGGTAGCAAGGGCTCTTATGACCGTTTTCGTTCACGTATTATGTTTCCAATTGCAGACAGTGCTGGACGTATCGTGGCATTTTCTGGACGTATATTCGATAAAGAGGATGATAATACTGGGAAGTATATAAACTCGCCTGAAACTCCTTTGTATCATAAATCAAAGATTTTGTACGGTTACGACAGGGCGCGGCAAGCTATCCGGAAGGCAAATTTTGCAGTATTAGTAGAAGGGCAAATGGATCTCATTGCTACGCACCAGGCTAAGTACAACAACGCTGTTGCACTCTCTGGGACTGCGCTTACCTCTGAGCACATAACACTACTTGGTCGTATGTCTAAGAACCTCTGTATCGCACTAGACGCTGATGCTGCAGGTATTGCAAGTGCTGGAAAGTCTGCACGAGCTGCATTGAGCGCTGGTTTTGATGTAAAAATTGCTGCGCTGCCTGAAGGTACTGATCCAGCAGATATGCTTGCCAGTGGTGAAATTGAAGCGTGGAAGAAAACCATAAAAGACTCTCAACATATCATTGATTTTCTTCTCCAGTTGTGTCGGAGAAAATCAAAAGATGAACGAGCGTTCAAACTCACTGTACAAAAGGAAATACTACCGTACTTACTTGATATTGAGAGTGAGATTGATAAGAGTCACTTTGTTCAAAAAGTAGCAGCTCAGTTATCTGTGGGAGAAGAAGCAGTACGGAGGGAACTTTCAAAACTAAAGGCTGTTCCAGTAAACGAAGGGATACAGCCACAAACAATACCTACAAAAGATGTAGCATCTCTTGGCGCAGAAGAAGAGTTGGTATTAATGTATCTTTGGCAGCAAGGTTTGGATGATCAATTGGTTGATTGTAAAAGGTTAAAAATCCAGATAGAAGAGGCATTGACTCCTATTGGGTTTAAAGCATTGGAAGAGAAATTGGCGGGAAATAAAGAAGCGGCATTTACGTTTGAGGCACTGTATCATGACGAAGATAGCATGAAGCGTGCAATAAATGAGCTCATCGAACGTCTTTTGAAGAGGGGACTTCAAAAAGAGCTTGATGATGCGAGTATTGCAATACGAAAAGCTGAAAGTGAGGATAATAAAAAAGATATCGCTGCATATGAGCAAAAACATCAAGATATTCTCGAAAAATTGCGTAAACTTGACAGCCATCTATAAACCCTTGTAATTTAGTAAAAAACCTATAAAGTACTATAAAACTATGGCTCAAAAGAAGACAGTAAAAAAAGCTGCTCGCCGGTCTGCGCAGGCAGGCAAAACAGCAGGTGCAAAGAAAAAAACGAGTGCTAAAAAGACACCGTCTAAGAAGGTTGTCGGTAAAAAAACGGCGTCAAAGAAGGCCGTAGCTGTTAAATCTTCAGTTGCTCCTGTGGCGAAAAAGATGACTCCAAAGCGCACGCCACCGAAAAAATCACCAAATAAGAAAGAAAAGCAAGCAGAGAAACTGCTTAAAAAGGGACACGAACGAGGTTATGTAACGTATGATGAGATACTGAAAGAATTTCCAACTATCGAACAAGATATTATCTTCCTTGAAGAAATGTACGAACGTTTTGGTGCTGCTGGTATTGACGTCCTCGAAAGTGGAGGCCTTTTGAATGACAACACAGAATTATTGCTCGACCGAAAAAAATTTGGTTCAGGGAGTGACGCATCACGTGATTCGGTTCAGATGTATCTCCGAGAAATAGGGCAGTACCCACTTATTACTGCAGACCGCGAGAAGGAGCTTGCTAAACGTATTGAAGAGGGAGACGATGAGGCGCGAGGGATTCTTGCTCGATCGAACCTTCGTCTTGTCGTTTCCATTGCTAAGAAATACGTAGGGCGCTCAAGCGACCTGACGCTATTAGACCTTATCCAAGAAGGTAATCTCGGTCTCTTTAAGGCAGTGGACAAATTTGATTACACAAAGGGATATAAATTCTCTACATACGCAACGTGGTGGATTCGCCAAGCTATTACTCGTGCTCTTGCTGATCAATCACGAACAATTCGTATTCCTGTGCACATGGTTGAGACAATCGCTAAGTACAAGCAAAAAGTACGCGAACTTTCACAACACTTGGGGCGCGATCCAATGCCAGAAGAAATTGCAGTGGAGATGGGGCTTGAAGTAGATAAAGTACACCACATTCAAAAGATTAGCCAAGCGACTGTTTCTCTTGAGTCACCTGTTGGTGATGAAGGTGAGGACAAATCGACTCTTGGCCATTTTATTGCTGATGATAAAATGGAATCTCCAGACCAAGCAGCAAGCCGTCGTATTCTCTCAGAGCACATTACTGCTGTTTTGGATGAACTTTCAGACAAAGAGCGTAAGATTCTTGAGATGCGCAATGGACTCAACGATGAAGGAATTTGCCATACACTTGAAGAAGTGGGGAAGATGTTTGGTGTGACACGAGAACGTATCCGTCAAATTGAAGCAAAAGCACTCGAAAAAATTCGCTTTCACGAACGAGCTGCTCAATTGAAGAATTACTAAATCCAAAAACTCATCAGTTATCTGATGAGTTTTTTCTCGATGCTATACTAAGCATAATAATTGACGCATGTTAAAAAGGTTTGTAAAGAAAAAAGAAAGAAGACAAAGAAAAGAAGCGTAAGATGATTTGAGTCCAGAGGAAAGAGTGCTTATCACAAGAGTTGCAGAAGACTTGGAGCATGTAAACAAGACGTTTGAACATTCACTTAATCTTGTTGGGGGGATCTGAAAACATTCCGTGTATTGTCAAGGATGATTTTGAGGGAAGGGTTTCTGAATGTTACGTGATGTGTAGTTGTTATTACACAGTCACAAACCCACTGTAATAGAAAATAACCAAAACTACTGAGGCGATAGCAAGACCGGCAGTAGTTGCAGGGATTCCGTATTTCAACCATCGTTTGAAGCTAATCGGCTCATCTGTTTGCTCTGATTTTGAAACGACAATTATACCTGCGGTAGAACCAATTGGGGATCCATTGCCACCAAATCCAACACCAAACACCAATGCCCACCACAAAAGATCTACAGGAACACCCGATTGTTGTAGATAGAGAATAATTGGAATCATTGCGACGGTAAGTGGAATGTTATCAACAATAGCTGAAGCAATCGCAGCTACCCATAGAATAATGATAGCGGTAAGAAGAAGGTTACTTTCTGCACTTGATGTAATTATTTGAGCGAGACTCTCTAGTACTCCAGCATGTTCAAGACCTCCAACGGTAATGAAAAGAGAGGCAAAAAACAGAAGTACTGACAACTCTGTTTTTTCAATAATTGGCTGTGGATCTTTTGTTGCAGTAACGAGGAGTAAGATTGCAGCTGCTCCGATGAGTGCAATGAGCGAGGCTTCAAGTTGTAGAACGCCATGAAGGAAAAAAAGAACAACAACACCAGCGAGCACAGCGAGACCTTTTTTAAGTGTAGGTAAGTCGGTAATGGCGTCCTTTTCGTTCATTTGCATGAGTTCTTCAATGTTTTCAGGAGCTTTTGAAAGCTCTTTTTTGAAAAGGAATCGGAATATGATAAATGTGACTACTCCGACAACAAGTACTGTAGGAAGTGAATGTGCAAGAAAGGCGTTGAAGGTAAAATCAGCCGCTGAACCAATCATGATGTTTGGCGGGTCACCCACAAGGGTTGCAGTACCTCCGACATTTGAAAGCATAGCTTCAACAAGCAAGAGTGGTGTTGCGCTGATTTTCAGCATTCGAGCGATGATAATCGTAATAGGTACGATTAAAATAATAGTTGTTACGTTGTCGAGAATCATCGACAATACTGCAGTCAGGGTGCCAAGAGCAAGCATAAGAAGCCATGGATTCCCTTTGGTTTTCTTTGCAGTAAGAATACCAAGATATTGGAATACGCCCGTTCTCTCAAGAACTACGACAAGTATCATCATGCCAAAAAGAAGTCCCAATGTGTTGAAATCAACAGCATTCAGGGCATCTTCTGGATAGTAAAAATCGAATGTTATGCCTGCCAGGACCATAAGTACGGCACCTGCCATTGCAACTACGCTTCGATGTACTTTCTCTGTTAAAATGAGGGCAAAGGTCCCTCCAAAAATAATAGTACTGATTATTGCTGCTGTTGTCATAGAAGTGATTACACACAAAAAAGCCATCCTGTCGTGACCTCTTTGCACTGTTGATAAAGTTATTTGTCGTCACTGTCAGTGAAGCAGTCTCCACACATGCCGAGGGTTGCTCCAATAACTTGCTTAAGTTCGGTTCGAGTAAGAATACCTACAGGTTTGTTGTCTGTATTTACTACTGCAATACGTCCACGACCTGTGTGCGCTGCGATAGCTGCTGCTTCAATGACGTTCCCGTCTACCTTAATGGTAGGGACTTCAGTTTCCATAAAGTCTGCCACAGGTGTATCTTTTACACGCTCAGCATCTTCCTTAAGAAGCTCAATGTTTGAGAAGCGCGCCGCAAGGTTACTTTCTTCCATATAGTTTGGAAGCACTGCCTTGATAATATCAATAGCGTTTACCATTCCCATGAGTGTTCCGTCTTCTGCTAACACAGTAAGAGAATTTCGCCGTTCGGTAATCATTTTTTGCAATGTTTCTTCTAACGTTGCAGTGCTACTAGTAAAGATTGCCGGACGCATAATATCCTCAACCGAGTATGATTTTTCTTTTATTGTAATCATATATTTGGGCAACTATATACCTGTGTACGTTCTTGTGCAAGAGTGTATATGCACAGAGAAGAGATATGTACTATGGTATACTTTTTCACTATGGATTACGGAGAGGAATCAATAAAACAGCACGACAAAAAAGGTGGAAAAATTCGTATAGAGAGTACCTTCCCAGTAACAAATACAGGAGAGTTGTCTGTTGCGTATACTCCTGGTATTGCAGCAGTGTCTCAAGAAATAGTTAAAAATCCTGAGCGAGCACGTGATCTTATTGCTACAAAAAAGATGGTTGCCGTTATTACCGATGGCTCGGCAGTGCTTGGTCTTGGTAATATTGGGCCAGTAGCAGCGCTACCAGTGATGGAGGGGAAGTGCGTGTTGTTTAAAACATTCGCTGGTGTTGATGCATTTCCTATAGCTCTCGGCACACAAGATGTTGACGAAATTGTAGAAACTATTATACGTATTGCACCCACTTTCGGTGGCATTAACTTGGAGGATATTTCCGCGCCACGTTGTTTTGAGATAGAAGAACGACTTCGTGCAGCACTTGATATTCCTGTGTTTCATGATGATCAACATGGAACAGCGATCGTTGTGCTTGCAGGTCTTTTAAATGCACTCACGGTAACAAACAAAAAGAAAGAAGAGATAAAGATTGTAGTAACAGGCTCTGGTGCTGCAGGTATTGCGATTGTTGCACTGCTACAAAAAGCAGGATTTCCACGAGTAACTATTGTTGATGGTGGAGGAATCGTATCTAAGTGTCGCGAAGACTTGAACGTTGCGCAAGAAAAAATCTTAGAGTGTTGTGCTATTAGCGAAATTTGTGGTGGCCTTGAGGAATCTGTCGTTGGCAAAGATGTATTTATCGGAGTGTCTGCGGGAAATATTCTAACTAAGGAGATGCTAGAGACCATGAACAAAAACCCAATTATCTTCGCGCTTGCAAACCCTACACCAGAGATAGAACCAGAGTTAGCTCGTAGCGCAGGAGCTGCTGTTGTTGCAACAGGTCGTTCGGATCATCCAAATCAGGTAAATAATTCGTTGGTGTTTCCCGGTATATTTAAAGGGGCTATTGAAGCGCAGGTAGCACAAATTACTGATGATATGAAACTAGCTGCCGCTGAGGCATTGGCAGCACTCGTGTCTGAGCCAACGGACATAAAGATAATACCAGGCCCATTTGATGAGGGTGTGGTGGAAGCTGTTTCAAGCGCAGTTAAGAATACGTAAAAAGCAACTTTTGTATGATAAATGAATGCCTCAATTGACTGAGGCATTCAGCACTTTTGAGCGTGTATAGTGCCTTGTCGCAGCTACCGCTTGAGTATGAAAATAGATCGCAACAATTGTAGTCGCGACCTATCTTTATTAAATGAACACAAGAGAGAATATCTTACTTACCATATGAGATCTGGTACGTCATGAGACCGCATTCAATAACTTCAACAATATGAGCGATTTTCTCAGGTTCCGATGGAGATATAATTAGAGTTTGAGCACACATCCAACGAAGATGGGAAGTGAGTCGCAGTGGATAATTCTCCCAGAGATCAAAGAAAAGTAACTCTCGCTGATGATTCCAATTGTCAACCTGCCACAATTTCCACTGCTCCGCGACGGAGTGTATCGGCGGAAGATCTTCGGTGTTGTTTATCGGAAGCAGAAGCTCCGCTTGAATACTCACAAGTGCTTTGTCGAGCTCTTGTGCTTGCTCAATTTTTGATAGCAATTGTACCATTGTCACTATCCTTCCGTTGCTTTTTATTCTCTATACAAACTACCAAACAGAGGGTGACCCTGCAAACATTTTGGGTGCTTGGCTATTTATTTAGATCAATAGTTCGACAGGTGCGAAGCCTTCTATATACTGGTGTAATGATACGCGCTAAAACTACTCCCGAATTCAATAGGAGCTATGCAATGCTTAATAAAGAGCAGCGTAAAGCGGTAGATACTATAGAAGGGCCAGTTATGGTGATTGCAGGTCCTGGAACCGGGAAGACACAAATACTGACACTGCGCATCGCACATATTTTAAAACAAACTGATACTGATCCATCATCTATTCTCGCGTTGACGTTTACTGAAGCTGGCGTTGCTGCGATGCGGAAGCGTCTTGTATCTATGATCGGTTCTGATGCATATCGTGTTGCAATACATACCTTCCATGGATTTTGCAACATGACCATTCAGCGGTTTCCTGAAGATTTTCCACGTCTCATCAGTTCAGAGCAAATTACTGATATCGATCAGATTCTAATGATGCGAGAGATTATCGAAAAAAGAGACCATCTTAATCTACTACGACCATTCCACGATAACTTTGCCTATGTCAAAAAAAGCCTCAATGCTATTGGAGATCTCAAGAGTGAGTATGTAGAGCCAGATGATTTCAAAAAGCGTGTCGAAGAGAGTGAAAAACTTTTTTATGCACAAAATGATTTATATAATGAAAAGGGTGCCTATAAGGGCAAGATGAAGACGGTACATCAGAAAACACAAAAAAGTATTGAAAAGAACAAAGAGTTGGTTGAACTCTACGATGCATACGAAGCCGCACTATGCGAACGTAAATTATACGACTATAACGATATGATCAGCGTTGTAGTACGTCGACTAGATGAGGATAGAGATGTACTACAGCGATTACAAGAAGAGTACCAATATGTTTTAGCAGACGAACATCAGGACGCGAATGCATCACAAAATCGCTTATTGGAGTTGCTGGTTGATTTCCATGAAGATCCAAATTTATTTATTGTCGGCGATGAGAAGCAGGCCATTTATCGCTTCCAGGGGGCATCTTTAGAGAACTTTTTGTACTTTACGAATAAATATCCAAACGCGCGGGTGGTGGAACTAAAGCACTCGTATCGCTCTGGCCAGAACATCCTTGATGTTGCACATAGCGTTATCTCATCATCCGATGACGACATTGAGCGCGTTGCACTTGAATCACGCGCTGCCATAGAAAAAGAAGCTGTTGAGATTCGCACGTTTGCTTCTGATGAAGTTGAAGCATTATGGGTTGCTCGTGATATTGAAAAGCATATTGGTGAAGGAGTAGAACCTGATGAAATTGTAGTGCTCTATAGAACAAATGCTGATGCTGCGTATATTGCTCAAGCACTTGAGCGTGAACGAATTAGTTACTCTATAGAATCCAATCGCAATGTACTCGATGATACCAGCATTGCACAGTTTGTTGCACTACTGCGCACAGTTGCCGACTTCGGGAATAAAGAGTTAGTATCGCAGGTACTGCACGTGCGGTTTCTTGGATTTGAACCAATCGATATTTTTAAAATACTTAAATACAGCTCGCGCAATCGGACCCCCGTGTACGATTGTATTTTTTCTGAGAATAAATTGAAAGATATTGGCGTAAGCGATATAAAGCAGTTTTCTGTGTTTGCAAAGCGATTATCAAAGTGGGCACAAGCAGGGAATAATGACCCAGTAACCGACGTATTTAACTTAGTTCTTGACGAATCAGGATTTCTTACTACAGCGCTTAACTCGTCTCGTTCAGTAGAAATGCTCGAAAAACTTCATTCTCTTGCACGTACTGTAGAAGAACTCGCACGTGGTAATCGAACGTATAAATTACAAGACCTTATAGCACATCTTGATTTGATGGACGAGTATAATATTTCAATCAAACAATCAGCCGGCATGCACTATGCTCATCGCGGAGTGCGATTAATGACAGCACATAAGGCGAAAGGTCTAGAGTTTGATTACGTGTATTTGGTAGGCGCTTGGGATACTCATTGGGGAAATAAACGGAGTATATCTAGCTTTACGTTGCCAATTGACGGTCCAGTTGATCAAGATAATGCAGACGAGAGAAGGTTGTTTTATGTTGCGCTTACTCGCGCGCGTTCGCGCGTGAGTGTGAGCTATGGAAGGGTGTCCCAGAGCGGTAAAGACAGGCTCCCGTCTCAGTTTATTGAAGAGATGAACGATTCGTATACGGAAGATATTGACGAAAGCGCATTTGAAGAGAGGTTATCACCAGAGGTGTTTTTACAGGCTAAGCGAGACACCCAGAGTCTTTCTGTTGCTGACAGCGAATATTTGAAAGACTTATTTATTGAACAAGGTCTTTCGGTGACTGCACTTAATAATTATTTGACATGTCCGTGGCAGTATTTTTATAGCAATCTTGTACGTATCCCCAAAATACCTACTAAGTATATGACATTGGGTACTGCGGTAGACCGGGCACTAAAAACATTCTTCGTTACATATCAAAATGACGAAGTAACGAAAGATATGTTGCTAGATGCATATGAAAAAGCGCTTGAGCAGACATCTCTCTCGGGCAATGCGTTTACCGAAATGTACGAACAGGGGCACGATTCGCTGTCTGGATGGTTTGATACGTATCAAGGGACGTGGTGCAAAGATACGCTCAATGCATATAAAATTGATCTCTCGATACCACTTTCTCTGGAAATACTTCCTAACATTCGCGTTCGTGGCGAGCTCGATAAAGCAGAAGTATATGTAGACGGAATTACTGTAGTAGATTATAAAACGGGAAAGCCAAAATCCCGGAACCATATAATAGGTAAAACTAAAGCAGTTGGCTCAGGGAATTACTTCAGGCAGCTCGTGTTCTATCGAATGCTTATTGATGCACAAGACAAGTACAAAATGAAGAATGCGGTTCTTGATTTCATACAACCAAAAGAAAACGGCACATACGTACGTGAAGAGTTTACCATTACACAAAACGACGTCGACGTCCTTTTAAAAGAAATAGAAAAAATGTCTACAGAAGTTTTAAACTTATCGTTCTGGGACAAGCGGTGTGACAAACACCAGAAAGGGGAGTGTGAGTACTGTAAGTTGCGAGAGCTGATGCAGTAAACTAAAAAAGTGCTTTCGGACACTTTGGAAACTCATCCCTTTCGGGGTTGTTGTTTGATCCTGTGTCGCGTGCTCAGTATAGTATCCGTAACGATTACAATAAGAGTTCGAGATTCTTTTTTTGTTCCAATAGAGCATTACCCTAAAGCAGATTACTATTGTATGATAGTATCGTTCATGTTTGAGTCTACTATTTTTGCACATATCCTACTCGGAGCTATACAAGGGCTAACAGAATTTTTGCCAATTTCCTCGTCGGGGCATCTGATTCTCGCACATCAACTATTGGGCACTATTGGTAACCTTGACTTGGCGTTTGATGCGCTGTTGCACTTTGCAACAGCATCAGCAATCGTTATTTATTTTTGGAAAGATATTTATGTACTTATTTGTTCTACACCTGTAATTCCTAAAAAAATATTTTCTCAACAAAAGTTTTCTTGTAATGAGGAAGTTGTTTTGGCGCTTATTGCTGGAACAATTCCCGCGGTTATACTTGGGCTTATTTTAGAAGAGACTATGGCAACACTTTTTCGGAATCCGCTGCTCGTTGCAGGAGCACTCATTTTTGGATCAGTAGTTATGTTTGCAGCTGAGCGATACTCAGGCTGGCTCACTCAATTTACCTCCGTTGCGTACGGTTGGAGGCGTGGTTTCGTCATTGGATTGTTTCAATCGTTAGCACTTATTCCTGGAATGAGTCGTTCAGGTATGACTATCTCGGCAGGTATGCTCTTTGGCATGACGCGAGGTGAAGCCGCGCGATTTGGCTTCTTGCTTGGAGTACCGATCCTTTTAGGTGCAGGGGCGAAGCAAGCACTTGAACTGGGTATAGCTGAAATCACTATGCAGATGGTGGCAGGGACAGTGACTGCATTTGTTGTTGCGTTGTTGGTTATTCACCTACTGCTTAAATTTTTACAAAACAATACACTTTATGTGTTTATTATATATAGATTGATACTTGCAGCTGGTATAGTTCTCACTGTAACTATCTTCTAATAGCTATATGAACATTAATACTGACGGCAGTATATAATAAATAATGGAACGCATGCTTGTCATCCTGTCACACTAACAACCCAGTTAAATATATGGACATCGGATGTCCATATATTTAGCTGGGTTGTATCTCTTATTTTGAAAAGCCTTAAAAAGGCAATATGTGGGTGAGTGACGAATCTTCTTTATCTTCCCATTCTTTTGTATTAAGTGGAATATCTTTCATTTTTCCTAGATCTTTGTATTGCACTTTGCCGTTTTTGAGTGCATAGTCATATATATCTTTAGTGACTTTTACATCTTGAATGCAATAGTCGATAACTTTTTGACGCTCCCCATCTCTCCACCACTTTATTGCTTGCAGTCCATTGCCGCTCTTATTTTTTCCGAGGGTTGCTTCTGCCACCGCATCAAGTTTTAAGCGTCGCCCAAGGGAGTCGTGAATTTCTTTGAGCAAATCGAGGCTCTTAATGTGTGTGAGGTCTCCAGGGTAGTATTTGTTAAGAAGTGGAATATCAAAGTGATCGGAGTTATAGCCGATGAGCATATCGGCTTTTTCGATGTATTTCCAAAGATCGGAAAAATCTTCTTGAAAGAACGAGAGATATTTATTTGTTTTTGAATCGTGAATACACACAACAGAAATATCGAGAGCTGTTGGGTCACCTGAACCAACATCAGAAAATTGGTTACTCGTTTCGATATCGAATACGATTTTACGCATGCACGAGAGTATACCATACGCAGTGGTATAGGTTCCTATCGAAAATATATCAGTTAACTGATATATAGGATGAGAGGTTGTAAGAAGTGAGAATTAAAATACATCCAATTAATTGGTCGTTTTTAATTATAGGAAGGAATAGTGAATCAGGAAGCTATATTTCCTGAGTAAATATGTGGTCAGCAACAGCTTCAACGGGGAGCTCTTTTTGTTCGCCGCTTGAAAGATGTTTTACTGTGAGCAAGTTACTTTCCATTTCTTGTTTTCCAATACATGCTACAAACGGGATGCTTTTCTTATCTGCCATCTTTATCTGGTTACCAGCTTTTTTGTATGAATAGTTCACCGCGACATTCATGTCTTGTTCACGCAATGTTTGAGCGACAGAATCAGCAAAAGATGATGCACTTTCATCGAGAACACAGAGCATTATGTCTGTAGGGGAAACGTATTCTGGGAGAAGGTCGTGTGTCTCAAGGAAATCCTTGATGGTAACGTCACCCATGCCAAAACCTACAGCGGATACTTTTTCGACTCCGAATACTTCTAGAAGGTTATCGTACCGCCCACCACCAAAGAGTGATCGGTTATTTTCTGGTGCCGTATCGAATACTTCAAAGATCATGCCAGTATAATAATCAAACCCACGGGTAATCGAAGTATCAATGACAACGTTCTCGACACCACGTTTTATAAGTGACTCTCGCACATCCTCTAAAAGTACATTACTTGCTGCGCTGTTGAAAAGATTCAAAAGAATGGTCGCTTTGTCACCAGTAAGTGCAGCAAGTTCGCTTTCGAAGTTATCTATTTTTGTACGACGGTCGAGTAGCGAAATAACGCTTTTTCGCGTTCCTGCATCAATATCTGCTTCATCGAAAATGTGGTCGAATACACGACGATCATTGAGACGTATTTCAAAATCAGCATCAGTTGCACCAAATGTTTTCATCAATGAATGAGCAAGCATAATTATTTCGGTATCAGCTTCAATGCCTGAGAGTCCAAATAAATCGGCATTTAGTTGCCAAAATTCACGCAAGCGACCGCGTTGCATACGTTCATAGCGAAAACAGTTTGGTGTTGAATACCAACGTAGCGGAAATCCAAGTTCACGTTGTTGACGTGCCACCATGCGCGCAACAGTAGGAGTCATTTCAGGTCGTAGTGTTACTTCTCGTCCACCGCGATCTTCAAATGTGTACGTTTGTTCATTTACTATTTCATCGCTTGTTTTGCTTTTGTAGAGTTCAGCCGGTTCGAGGATTGATGCGGCGTAGGGTTCGTACCCTACACTCTCACATGTATGTGCCCATGTATTAAGGATATAGTCATGCACAAACTTGTCGCGTGGATAAAAATCGCGGACTCCTTTATAACTATCAGTTGAGAGTTTCATTAAGCGCAATAGTAGCAAAAAACACTACACGTGTCTTGTATGTTGCGGATGAGCCCTGCTTAGACTCCTTCTGGCGGACGTTCTTCTTTATTGTACTCAATTTCATTCTTATGCTCAGTGACCATATCAACACGCTCTAGGATAGAGTTTCGCACATTGCTTGCGTATGGGATACCTTCAATTAAATAAAATGCTGCTTCAGGGCCAGCAGTTTGTACCTGGAGGTTGCCAAAACTAAAGAGGGTTGCAAAGAAACCGTGCGTTTCTACCTTTATATCCTGAACACGCTCGATGCGAAGAGTGGAAACCTCTCGACGGAACAAATTGATTTGATTGATGTTGATAATTCGTTTGTCAGTTACTATCCAAATATCGAGGTAATAGTTAGTCCAGACGGTAAACACCATCATCCAGATAACCAGAAGCCATACGGTAGTTAGGAAAGTAGCGAGTGCTGGATGTACTGATATGTATGGTGCAAAGAAGATGACGAAGATAAAGGGAACAATCCCAACAAGAATGATAGGAAGTGCCTCAACTAACTGTACAAACCAATGCTTCCGCACTACCAATAACATTTTTTCATCTGGCTGCATGTGAATATTTTTTTGTAAGACGATGCGTTCCATATTTAGAGTGAAATGAGAGTAAAGAAACTCGTTGTCATAAAGATGAGAAATACCATGCTTACTGTTACATAGAGCACAGTTACGCCAATTGCAGTTCGTGGGCGCATGCTAAATGAAAACCAGTGAAATATTAGCACTGCACTATAGAGCAAAAAAATAACTATAATCCCGTAGAAAAGGATCTCCCAGAGCGACGAGCCGGTACTTGTGGTAGCTGTACTTGTGAAAATATCCATTGTGCTTATTATAGTACAGTCAATATGGGTAAAGAACAAAGAAGTTTTAAAGTGAAGCGGGCAGCAGCTGGAATGGGGTTAGGTCTTTTCGCAATGCGTACAATAAAGAAGGGTGAGTTTATTGTCGAATATCAGGGTGAACTTATTAGTGCAGTTGAGGCAGAAACGCGCTCCACACGGTATCTTTTTGAAATTGATGATGACTATACCATTGATGGATCGACACGCGACAATATTGCACGCTACATGAATCATTTGTGCGAACCTAATGTAGAAGCAGAGATAGAAGCAGGGGAGATTAGATTTTACGCATTGCGTGATATACAAGCAGGTGAAGAGTTAGGATACGATTACGGTAAAGAATATGTAGATGCATTCATCAAACCGCATGGATGCAAGTGTCTGCAATGCAGTTAGTTTAGTTATCCGTTTACATACCTATATAAAGTGTGTAGATGAGAGAGCGGTCACTGTGTGACCGCTCTCTCATCTACATGAACTCCAGAGTCCCAATCCTTGTTCTTTGGATTGTTCTTCAAGTTGCTCGAGTGTCTCACTGAGTGTAGTGTTGGGTGGATAGGATTTCGCTACTGCATAGCCTTCCTGTACTAAAATTTCGTTAATTGATGTTTCTTCGGTAATTGAAGAAAGCGGATCATCTATATATACATATCGCAATAGACGCTCGTATTTATCTAGATCAGACACATCGCGCACCAAACGTATTTTCTTACTAGCAAGGAGTTGTACTGTTCGCGATTTTGCCTCAGTGGCAAAACATTCTGCATTCGCTCCTTCGTATAACTCTGGCGTATCAATACCAATCAGACGCACTGTTTCGCCACTTGAAACAACAATAGTGTCTCCATCGATAACTTCTGTGACAGTCGTATACTCACTACCGAGCGCATTTGGTTCTGTAATTGTCTGTGTTGTCGCAGCCCATAAGGCAAACGCAATCAGTGAAAGTAGGAATGCAGTTATTATTCTCCAGGCCATGGGAACAGTATACTGTGAATAGCAGCTATTCTCTAATGCGCCAACCAGTTTGGAATATCTTCCACACGATAAATCCAAAAACAATTACAAGCGAAAGTATAAGGGTTGCACCGGCTAATAAATTAGCATCATTAATACCAGTCATTGCATAGCGTACACCATCTACAAAATAGAAGAACGGGTTGAGGAGAGTCATGTTTTGTGCAATAGGAGGCAGCATATCAAGCGTGTAAAACATTCCTCCTAAAAACGAGAACGGCATAATTATAAAGGTGCTCAAAATATTCAGCTGTTCAAAGCTTTTTGCTACTAGTCCAGTGATGATTCCCAAAAGCCCGAATATAACTGATATTCCCATCACGTAAAAAATAAAGAGTGGGAGACTGTACATACTAACTGCACCAAACAGCATGCCAACGAGCAGAATGACCACACCCACAGTAAGAGCACGCGCAACGGCACTAAGTACTGTACCCACCATAATTTCAAAGTATGAAAGCGGAGAAACGAGGAGCTCCTCAATGGTGCGCGCCCATTTTGCGAAGTATACGTTACTAGACGCTTGAGAGAATGACGAAGTCAGTACGTTCATAATCAAAATACCTGGAAAGACGAATATGATGTATGACACACCACCGATTTCATCTATGCGCGCACCGACAATCGTTCCGAATACGAATATAAAGAGTGTTGCAGAAATGAGAGGACTAAAGATAGTCTGTACAACAACACGAAATGTCCGTTCAATTTCCCGTCGCATCAATGTGTAGAGTCCTACCCAGTTCATACAACATCTTTTTTACCTGTTAATGCAAGATATACATCCTCAAGTTTTTTACCTCCTGCAAGCATTTTTTCTTTCGAACCTTGAGCAATTATTTTTCCATCAGATATAAATGCGAATCGGTCGGCTAGCAGTTCAACCTCTTCAAGGTAGTGCGAAGTAAGTACTATCGTTTTTCCTTCACTTGAGAGCCGTTGCAAGTAACTCCACAGCTCTCTTCGCAGTTCAACATCGACTCCTGCGGTTGGTTCATCAAGAATAAGCAGCTCAGGGTCATGTACCAGTGCACGGGCAAGAATAACTCGGCGTTTCAAACCACCAGAAAGATCCATAAAAGGTTTATTGCGATGTTTCTGCAAATCGAATTGTGTAAGGAGTTGCTCAATACGTTCCTTTCGTTGGGGAGCTTTCATTCCATAGTAGCCAGCTGCGTAATCTAAAAGTTTATCTACTTTGCCAAAAATATCGATGTTAAATTCTTGTGGAGCTATGCCAAGTGTTTTTCGTGATTCACGGTAGTCTTTTTCAACATCTAAGCCAAACGTTTTAATGGTGCCGCTGGTTATTTTGTTCACCCCAACAATACAGTTTATAGTTGTCGATTTACCCGCACCATTTGGCCCGAGAAGTCCCAAAAAAGCACCTTTGGGAACAGTAAGGGAAAGATCGTGTACTGCGACAGTTTTTCCGTACGATTTATTTAAGTTAGTTATCTCCAGTGCGAGAGTTTCCATGATGCGGCAGTATAACATACATGGTATTGTTTACATGGTTTTCATGTGTGGTTTGTTTGCAGAGTTTTAGTATGCAGCAATCGAGTCGAACTGGAGACATACTACTAGCAACAACTCATTTCAAAATGAACGACGAAAGAAAAATGTTCACTGGTGATTGGAAATGTGGTGGATGTGGAGCTGCAATTACAGAGCTTCCTTTCCAGCCAGATCCAGCACGAGAAGGTTCACTTATGTGTCGTGATTGTCACAAAAAGCGCCAAGGTGACCACCTAGCTGGGGCAAGTGACCGTCAGATGTTTGAAGGTAATTGGACGTGTGCCGATTGTGGGGGAGCCATCACAAGCTTGCCATTTGAACCACGTGAAACTGGTAACCTCAAGTGTCGCGACTGTTTCCGTAAATAATTTAAAACGCCTCACTAAAATGAGGCGTTTATATTTGTATACCAATGACACACAATTTATACTACGTGTGTATGGGAAAAGAAATCCAATTAGAAGAATCCTGGAAAGAACGACTACATGAAGAATTTGAGAAGCCATACTTTACGGACTTGAAAAAATTTATACATCAACAATACAAAAATGCGGCAGTATATCCACATCCTAAAAATATATTCCGTGCGTTTGATCTATGTCCATTTGAAGATGTAAAAGTGGTGATACTCGGACAAGACCCATATCACGGTAAAGGACAGGCAAATGGGTTGTGTTTTGCGGTGGAAAAGGAAATAGTATTACCACCATCACTCAAGAATATTTTTAAAGAAATTGAATCTGATCTTGGATCTAAAGCAGAAGAGAGTGGAAATTTAGAAAGATGGGCAACACAGGGAGTATTGTTGCTCAACGCAACACTTACCGTACGTGCATCGGAGCCAGGCAGTCATCAAAAGAAGGGGTGGGAAGAATTTACCGATGCAGCTATACAAAAACTTTCCGATGAACGAGAAGGTTTGGTTTTCTTGTTATGGGGAAATTATGCAAAAGAAAAAGGTAAGAATATCGATACAAAAAAACATCTTGTATTAACTGCGCCGCATCCTTCGCCGTTCTCGGCACATTC
>CEQS01163068.1_pt1 | contig 21720 bp, 15 predicted proteins | sample 530981 | NCBI WGS metagenome assembly CEQS01 (sample SAMEA2621176, study PRJEB7988) | marine metagenome | biome: marine biome (ENVO:00000447); feature: mesopelagic zone (ENVO:00000213); material: "saline water (ENVO:00002010), including plankton (ENVO:xxxxxxxx)" | depth 800 m
TGTGTATGATTGTTGGTATAGTGTCTGGATATTACCCGGCGCAGAAGGCTGCCCGACTCGATCCTATTGAAGCTCTACGCCACGAATAGATTATAGGAACCGAACTCCAAAGTAAAGTCGGATAGAGCCGGTTGTAAAATCAATGCGACCTTCATTTTCTCCATAACTAAATTGAGAATAATCCCAGAAAGCCGAAACTCCGGCAAATATTTTTTCTGAATTGTATCCAATACCCATTCGGGCGTTAAGTTTAAAAGCCAGTCTTGAATTGTTTTTAACCTGATTTCCAAGACCATCGGTTGCCTTTAATAGAACAGTTGCTAGCCCTGGTGCAATTGCCATGGTCATGTAGAATTTTTTAGCCATAACATAGGTGTACGCATACCCTCCAAACCCACCAATTGAGACAGCACTTAAGGACTCATAATAGTCATCCTTTTTAAGTGTATCAATTATTTCGGTGGGCCCAATAATGCTGTCCGCCGAAAGATTAAATCCTGATAATGAGCTTCCAGCATAAAAAGTTCCTGCCGATTTTATCTGCCATTCGTTATTCGTAAATGTGTTTTTAAAAGAAAAGGTTTTGTTATTGAAAACATAGAAGATATTGCCTCCATATGCAAGTGTCGAAATATCAGCTCGGACAGGAATCAGTGTATCTAATTCCAGGTCAGGATCAATATTGCTGGCATTGTCAATATAAAAGCCCTTATAATATTGGAACCGCATATCAAACCCCATTCTTCTGGTGTACATGTTGGCCTGTAGATCCAATTTTCGTGTTCTACCATATTTTTCGTTGTCCTTATTTCCCAGCGGAATAAATGCGATAGAAACTCCAAACGACTTGTAGTTTAAGCCAAAACCAAGGTTGGTGACATCATTGGGTTTAAAGTCCGTTGTAATTTCATTTTTCACATCGGTTACGGAAAAGTTATTAGCCTTGCTTACAATGTAGGTTTTAACTATAAGCTTTTCATGGAAGTCTTTAATGTAGGTTGTATCATGCCCTTCATTACTTAATACCACCTGCAAGTCAGAATCTTGCCCCATTAATATGAAATGAGGCATTAGAAAAAGAATGATTACAAATACTCGCATTAAACCAATTGTTGCTGCAAAACTACTCCTATTAATAACTGAAAAGAAGGGGAAATTATTACAAATTCAATTTTGTCAGAAAACTCTCATTCCAAAATAGAATCGAAACATTTGCCTGTTGTGATTTAAGTAAGCAAAATCCAAATTGGTTTCATCTAGGAAATAGGTCAATCCTCCAAAGTAGCGGGTAGAGTTAAACCCTGTGCCTGCTCTAAACGTGAAGCCAATTCGTCCTATTTGATCCGGTGAATTATTACCCAAACTGTTACTGCTGTTATTAACAAGATTGAATATTGGAGCAATGGCGCCAGAAACAAAAAAATGTTTAGCAAAGACCAATGTATAGGCATATCCACCTGAAACTCCTAAGCTAAAAGCATTTATGTGTGTGGGAAATTGGTACGAGGAAATGCTATCGTAAATGTCTAGAGGAGCCAAAATTGTATCCCCTGAAATTGAAAAGTAGCTGAATCGTGATCCTGCGTAAAATGAGCCCGCCGTTTTTTTTTGCCATTCATTTTGAGTAAATAGGCTCCGGAATGAAAACTCCTTGCTGTTGAATACATAAAACAAATTGGCACTAACATCGGTGGTTGTTATATCTGGTCGTTTAAAAGTTTGGCCTTCTACCAGGTTAGGGTTGAGGGCATATGCATTATTGACATAAAATCCTTTGTAATAGCTAAAACGAAGATCGGCTCCAATTTTTCGGGTAAGAATGTGGGTCTGTAAATCCAGGCGCTGAGTTTTTCCATAATCATCAGAACTTTTTGACGCTATTGGAATAAATGCTGCTGAAAACCCAATGAACTTATAGTTAAACCCTAATCCGACAGACAAAGCCTCGTTCGGAACAAAATTGGTGGAGATGTTACCTGATGTGTCGGTAATAGAATATTCGTTTAATCGGCTAACCAATAATACTTTTAGAGTAAGTTTTTGGGTAAGATCAAGAATAAAAGTGCTATCGTGGTATGAATAACTCCTGCTGGCGGCATTGTTCGAAAATTCAGTTTTCTGTCCGGAAACAGACAAGAATGTACCAACACATATAACAAATAAAATCAGACGCATTCGTTGCGTAACAAAGCTAGAAATAAAAAAGGCCTCCATATGGAAGCCTCTTCTATCAATATTTAAAAGGTAAAGTTATTTAACCTCTTCGAAATCTACGTCTGTTACTTCGTCTTCTGAGTTTGCAGCTCCGGAAGCAGCATCAGGTCCGGGTGCACCTTGTGCTTGTTGCCCTTGATCGGCGTACATTTCTTGAGATGCTGCCTGGAAAGCGGTGTTTAGCTTTTCCATTGCAGGCTCAATCTTGTCCAAATCTTCAGCTTTATGAGCTTCTTTTAACTCAGCTAATGCTTCATCAATAGGTTTCCTTTTTTCTTCAGGAATCTTATCTCCAAATTCCTTCAGTTGCTTTTCAGTTTGGAAAACCAAACTATCGGCAGCATTCATTTTGTCTACCTTTTCTTTAGCCTTCATATCTGCTTCAGCATTAGCTTCAGCTTCCTCTTTCATTTTTGCAACTTCTTCATCTGAAAGTCCGGTTGAAGCTTCAATTCGAATAGACTGCTCTTTGTTAGTAGCTTTATCTTTAGCAGAGACATTTAATATCCCGTTCGCATCAATATCGAAGGTAACTTCAATTTGAGGTGTACCTCTTGGTGCGGGTGGTATTCCGTCTAAGTGGAATCTGCCAATTGTTCTATTGTCTTTTGCCATTGGGCGCTCTCCTTGAAGAACATGGATCTCTACCGATGGTTGATTGTCAGCCGCAGTTGAGAAAGTTTCAGATTTTTTAGAAGGAATGGTGGTGTTCGCATCAATAAGTTTAGTAAACACACCTCCATAAGTTTCAATTCCCAGAGAAAGAGGAGTTACATCCAAAAGAAGAACATCTTTTACTTCTCCGGTTAAAACTCCACCTTGAATAGCAGCGCCAAGTGCAACTACTTCATCAGGATTAACGCCTTTAGAAGCTTCCTTTCCAAAGAAATTCTTTACTGCTTCTTGAATAGCTGGAATACGAGTAGAACCTCCAACCAAAATTACTTCGTCAATATCTGAAGCGGTAAGGTCAGCATTTTGAAGTGCTGATTTACAAGGCTCAATAGTTCTTTTAATTAAAGAATCTGCCAATGTTTCAAATTTTCCTCTTGAAAGGCTTCTTACCAGGTGTTTTGGTACACCGTCAACGGGCATAATGTATGGCAAATTAATTTCTGTATTGGTTGTACTAGAAAGCTCAATTTTAGCTTTTTCAGCAGCTTCTTTCAGGCGTTGAAGAGCCATTGGGTCTTTTCTAAGATCAATGTTTTCATCAGCCATAAATTCATCAGCCAACCAATCAATAATAACCTGGTCAAAGTCATCTCCACCCAAGTGAGTATCACCGTCGGTAGATTTAACTTCAAATACACCGTCACCTAATTCAAGAACAGATACATCATGGGTTCCGCCTCCACAATCAAAAACTGCAATTCTTATATCTTGTCCTTTTTTATCAAGTCCGTAGGCAAGAGACGCAGCGGTAGGTTCATTTATAATTCTTTTTACATCTAAGCCGGCTATTTCGCCTGCTTCTTTAGTAGCTTGTCTTTGAGAGTCGTTAAAATAAGCCGGAACTGTAATTACCGCCTCGGTCACTTCTTGCCCCAAATAATCTTCAGCAGATTTCTTCATTTTTTGAAGAATCATTGCTGAAATTTCTTGTGGCGTATATAATCTATCGTCAATTTTTACTTTAGGTAACTTACCATCTTTTACAATTTTATAAGCAACCATGCCGGCTTCATTTTTTACTTCTTCATAAGTTTCCCCCATAAATCTTTTTATTGAGTAAACTGTTTTTTCAGGATTGGTAATAGCCTGACGCTTTGCTGGATCTCCAACCTTTCTCTCTCCATCCTTGATGAACCCAATAATAGAAGGGGTAGTTCTTTTTCCTTCGCTATTTGGGATAACCACGGGCTCATTTCCTTCCATTACTGAAACGCATGAGTTCGTAGTTCCAAGGTCAATTCCAATTATTTTTCCCATATCTATAATGTTAAGTTGTTATCTATTTTAATATTCCACCAGCGCATAGTCAATCTATATGCCATATGCCATTAAAAATAATATTGGGTCGAAATGTCAGCCATTGATTTTTATTGAAGAAAGTTGGCAGATGTATATGTGCCAATTAGGCAGTAAAGACTACTTACAGAGGTCGCTACCTACATTGCCTACTTCTGGGTCTATACAGAATCCTTTGGAGGCAGTACCTAATTGTATCGGATCTTCACCATTACCTTGTAGAATATAACCTCTGTTAAGAGCTTCCTGGCTGGTACGATTTAACAAAACCCCAGGCATGCCTTTTATGGAGATAATGTCTTCCTGGGTGCCAATTGCCCAGTCGGTCATTTTTACTTTCATTCGGGATACAAATATGCCAAACCCATTTTCGATGTTTGAAAACTGAGGTTTAAGCTGATTAAGATCATCAGAAGGAAGTGTATTTTCCCTGTAATAATAGTAGTTTTCATCACCTAATACAATTTCAAAGTCAACATGCCCGGGCATACGCTGTTTCAATTTAGTTGCGTCGAAATCCGGTACAAGAGCTGCTATCAATTGATAAAACCTCTCTGATTTTATAGCAAAATCTGTTTTATAAATTTTTGTTTCGCTAAGAACAGGAACGATAACCTCACCCATTGTAGCTTCTATAAAATGGTGGGTCGTATCACCGTTTAAATCGGTGTCAATATAATTGAATGTAAACTTGAGCTCCGCAATTTTTGTAAAGGGTGGGATTTCCACGTCTTGTAGCACAATTCCTTCTGTCAGTTTCGTTGCACTGGCAAAACCGATTTTGGGTATGTCTGCATTCCACTTGGTTCTAAATTCACTTTGCTGAAAAAAGTCTACCCGGTATTCCGGTATAGGATTCATTTCAGCACTAATATTTATATCACCATTAACTGTTCCCTCAATTTTATATGATACTCGATTGCTTACTTGTCCTTCAGTTATCACCGTTTCATTTAAATACTTTATACCGTTTGGCTTTAGTTTTGGAAGGACTGTCCCATAGACAACATTTTCCGGATTGGCAAAAATTCCAGGCTCTTTATTGTTAAGGACCATTTTATTAAGCACGTAAGATTTTTGTTTAATCCCATTGTGATATTCAATCAATTTGAGATCAACCTGTTCAAAAAGTGAGGAATCTTGAACACCAGCATAATTTCGAGGATCATCATTTCCTAAAAATGACTTATTGACCTTAATCACTTGAAGTGAATCGTATTGATTTAGCAGGCCATAAACAATTGGATAGGCTCTATAATCAGCGTTAATCTCCAATTCTTTTTTACAAGATTGGAAACCACTTCCCGCAAATATGAAGAGTATTGCTATTAAAAAAAAATTGCTTTTTGTAGAAATCATATCTTTAGTCTGTTACCAGTAGGTCTAACTATATTTGCCTTGAATAAAGGCGCCAAATTTATAAATTATAAAGTCCTATTGATTATAATATTTATAAGAGGTAATTTTTGGAGTTTGGTTGGCCATTAATACGTTAAGAAATGTCACATTATAATTCGGTTGGAAAGAACGTTAAAAAGGTTACTACTCACGTATTGCAGGAAATGAAGACCAGTGGTGAGAAAATTTCAATGCTTACCGCTTATGATTATAGTATGGGAATGTTGATAGACCAGGCTGGAGTTGATGTGATTTTGGTAGGAGATTCAGCTTCTAATGTTATGGCAGGACACGAAACAACGCTTCCGATTACCTTGGATAATATGATTTATCATGCTTCAAGTGTAATTCGTGGCGTTAAGAGATCATTGGTTGTCGTGGATTTGCCATTTGGTTCCTATCAGGGAAACTCCAAAGAGGCCCTAATGTCTTCAATTAGGATAATGAAAGAAGCCGGTGCTCATGCGGTGAAAATGGAAGGAGGGGTCGAAATTATCGAATCTGTAAATAGAATTGTTTCTTCTGGAATTCCTGTAATGGGCCATTTGGGTTTAATGCCTCAATCTATTTACAAGTATGGTACCTATGTGGTTAGGGCCAAAGAAGATGAGGAGGCTTCAAAACTATTAAGTGATGCAAAAGCTCTGGAAGACTCAGGTTGTTTTGCCATTGTATTGGAAAAAATACCAGCAGAGTTAGCGTCCAAAGTAGCCCAGCTCGTTTCTATCCCGGTAATTGGAATTGGTGCCGGTGGTGGAGTAGATGGTCAGGTGCTGGTTTCTCACGATATGTTAGGAATTACTCAGGAATTTTCACCCCGATTCCTTAGAAGGTATCACAACCTGGGAGAAGAAATTTTAGGAGCGGTATCTGCCTATGTGAATGATGTTAAAACCAACGACTTTCCTAATGATAAAGAGCAATACTAATTTCTATTGCTGATTCAATGAGTGTTCCTGAAATTATTTTTGAAGACAATCATTTGTTGGTGGTCAATAAAAGATCATCGGATATAGTACAGGGTGACAAAACAGGTGATGTTCCGCTAGTTGATATTCTTAAAAAGTATATCAAGGACAAGTACAATAAGCCAGGTAATGTTTTTTTGGGTATACCGCATAGGTTAGACCGTCCAACAAGTGGAATAATCATGTTTGCCAAGACCAGTAAGGCCTTGGTTAGGTTGAATAAAATGTTTAGAAATAGGGAGGTGCAAAAGACCTACTGGGCAGTTGTAAAAAATGCTCCTCCACAAAAAAGAGGAACATTAATTAATCACCTTGTAAAAATTGAACGAACCAACAAGTCAATTGCTGTCACTGGTGAAATAGAAGGAAGTAAATATTCGGAGCTTAATTATGAGGTTATTGCAAAAAGCGAACATTATTATTTGTTAGAAATTTTACCCAAAACAGGAAGGCATCATCAAATTAGAGTTCAACTTTCTAAAGTTAAGTGTCCTATTAAGGGCGATATAAAGTATGGTTTTAAAAGGGCAAATGATAATGCTTCAATTCACCTACACGCCAGACAATTGACCTTTATTCATCCGGTAACCAAACTGGAAATGGTTTTGGTTGCAAAAACACCGAACGACCCCCTGTGGAATTACTTTTCTGAAAAAGTGTAAACTAATGCAGGCTTGTTGAAATAATGAAGCTGCCGGCGTACTCTTGAATTTCACCAGATTGACCCTGAACTTTGGCAACCCAATAAAACTCATCTCCATCTTTTGCTTTTTTGCCTGATTCGGAAGCAATTCCGTTCCACTCCTGGTCAGGACTTTGAGAGTAAAATGCCTGATTTCCTTCAGCAGATATAATTCTTATATCAAATGGTTGTCCTGACCTTTTTAGCCCATCGGGAAGCCATGTTTCTTTTTCAGGGTTAAATACCTGAGTTGCTAACAAGTTGTACGCCTTAAGAACCCGAACCAATTGCGTACTTGAGTCGATACACCCATTGGCATCACACGAAACAAGTTTAACCGGGTATTTTCCTTTGTTAATGAAAGAATAGGATACGGAAGAAGTAGAACCTATGTGCTTGTTACCAATGTACCAAGACATTTTTGAGTGGTCCTTATCTGCGACATCAAAATGCGTTACCGGAATCTCTTTTGAATGGTCTTTATGATAACTAAAATCAGAGTTTACTTTCTGGTGAACTAAAATTGTTCTGCTCTCAATTTTTTCTCGTTTGTTTTTTTCATTTAGTGCATATAGCTCCACGTTATGCTTACCTGACTTATTGAGTTGATAATTAATTGCAGGATTTGCTTTTATCCATTTATTATCTATTCTTACCAAGTATTTGTCAGAAGAGTTATCAGCAATATTACCTGTGAGTATTTCACCAACACAATACTCATTCTTTTCTATGTGTAGCTTGGGCATGCTAGGTTGTGTAATTTCTTTAGAAGGAATGTCCAATGACGCAACTTCAGGGGCTTTGTTGGTTGCAGTTGACTGATAATCAGCTTCAACTTCAATTGTTGATGTATTCTCAACAACAGGAGTAGAGATAGTAGAAGCACTTTCTAATTCCGCTTCTGGTTGTATTTCATTTGTGGTAACATTATCACTAACCTGCAATTCAGGTTTTGGGGATTCAACTTGAACTTCAGCTATTTGCTCATTAGAGCTCGAGTTTAAAAAGGAATAACCGAAAAACCCGGAGAGCAATACTCCAGAAATAATGGCCGCCGCACCTGCAATTCTTTTAGTAGCAAGTTTTGATTTATAGGCCAAATTATTTTGCTGAACCCTACCCGCAATATTATTCCAGGCATTTTGATTGAAACCAGCATCATAACCTTTAAGGTTATCTCGAAGTGAGTCTAAACTATTGTTGTTTTCCTTCACCTGACCTTCAATGGCTTCCCATGCTGATTCGTCAAATCCAGCGTCGTAATTATTTAATTTACTTCTTAAAAACTCTTCCATTTCAACTTTATGAAGCATGTTTTGCTTCAATATATTTTATAAGAATCTTTCTCAGGTTCACCTTCGCCTTCGATAAGTTAGATTTTGAAGTACCTGTAGAGATTCCTAATTCTTTGGCAATTTCATCATGAGTATAACCCTCATAAACATATAAGTTCAACACCGTACGGTAAACCGGGGAAAGATTCTGAATTGCTTCAATTAGCTTCTCCTGACTAACCGTTTCAAAAAGGTTTTGACTTATTTTTTCTTCATTTCTTAATTCTATCTTACTTCCATCCGAGTCAATGCTTACTAACTGAACTTTATTTCTTCTTAAAAAGTCCAGCGACATATTCACGAAAATTCTTGTGGTCCATCCTTCAAAAGAGCCTTTTTCATTGAATAGGTCAATTTTGTCAAACAGTTTAATGAATCCTTCCTGAACAACGTCCTGAGCATCTTCTCTTCGATTACAATACCTTAAACAAACGCCTAACATTCTGCCATAAAATGCCTTGAATAAAAGCTTTTGGCACTCAGGGTCTCGCTTTTTACAACCCTTAATGAGTTTCTCTAAATGCACGCTTGTTAGCAATTCCATTATTCCGTGTCTATGACGCAACTTTTTTCAATTGGTTGCCTCTTCATTTCTATTTATCTCCAAATTTACGGATTAAGTTACAATTTGTTGAGGTATATCATTTCATAAGCGTCTCCAATCCATACTTTTGCACCCGATTATTTTAGGGTTAAAAAATTACTAATACAATAAATAAAAAATAAATATTCAGAATGAAAGTTACAGTTGTTGGAGCCGGAGCAGTAGGTGCGAGTTGTGCCGAATATATCGCCATCAAAGATTTTGCTTCAGAAGTGGTAATAGTTGACATTAAAGAAGGTTTTGCTGAGGGTAAGGCTATGGATTTGATGCAATGTGCTTCTTTAAATGGGTTTGATACAAAAATTACAGGATCTACAAGTGATTACTCAAAAACTGCAGGAAGTGATGTGGCAGTTATTACCAGTGGTATTCCTAGAAAACCAGGTATGACCCGTGAAGAGCTTATAGGTATTAATGCAGGAATTGTAAAAGATGTATGCTCAAATATTTTGAAGCATTCACCCGATGCGATAATTATTGTAGTTAGTAATCCTATGGACACCATGGCTTATTTAGCTCATAAAGTAACTGGGTTATCAAGAAACAGAGTGATTGGAATGGGTGGCGCTCTGGATTCAGCTCGATTTAAATACAGATTGGCCGAAGCATTAGAATGTCCCCAATCCGATGTTGATGGAATGGTTATCGGAGGCCACAGCGATGTTGGAATGGTTCCGTTAATTGAAAAAGCAGCAAGAAATAGCGTTAAAGTTTCTGAATTTTTATCCACTGAAAGAATGCAGGAGGTGGTTGAAGCAACTAAGGTTGGAGGTGCAACCCTTACCGGCTTGTTAGGAACCTCGGCATGGTACGCACCAGGAGCAGCAGTTTCTGCACTGGTACAGGCAATTGCACAAGACTCTCAAAAAATGTTTCCCTGTTCTGCGTTGTTGGATGGAGAATATGGACTTAGTGATATTTCCATTGGAGTACCTTGTGTTTTAGGTAAAAATGGAATTGAACGAATTGTTGAAGTGAGCTTAAGTGATGCCGAGTCTTCCAAGCTAGCAGAAAGTGCTGAGGGAGTTAGAAAGACAAATGGTCTTTTAGATAGCGTTTTAGCTTAAGCTATTTCAAATAATTAAATAAGAATAAGAAAGAGGTCGACGGAAAGTCGGCCTTTTTTTATTTCATTTTTGGTTTTATTGAAGTTAAAATACGTTGATATTCAATGATTTATTCCTTCTAAAAAGTATGTAGGAATAAACGAATTGAAATTCTATATTTGCAGACTTTTTTAAACAATATTTTTTATCAGTTAATCGTATGCAGAATAAATCAGCTTTGTGGATTTTTACAGTATTGCTTGCCTTGTCTTGTGTATATGTATTGTCATTTACATGGGTTACAGCAAGTGTAGAATCAGAAGCAAAGGAATTAGCACAGGAAAAACTTGATTCACTTCTAGTAGAAACACCGGATTTGAGTGTTCAACAGAAAGATTCGGTTCTAGATCGATTCGAGGCCAATATTCTACTGAGTAAAAACTCCGAAGAGGTTTATCCTATTCTAGGGTATACTTACCGAGAGTGTAAGAGAAGGGAATTGAGTAAAGGCCTTGACCTTCAAGGAGGGATGAACGTTACCCTTGAGGTTTCAGTAATAGACCTTATCAAAGCAATGTCAGGAGACAGTGAAAACAAAGTATTTAATGAGGCACTTGAAAAAGCTATAGTTGCTCAAAAGAATACTCAAGATGACTTCACCACTCTTTTTGGTCAGAAAATCAATGAAATAGACCCCAATTTTAAGTTGGCATCTGTTTTTCATAACCGTGAAAACAAAGACTTGTTTCCAAAAACAGCAACCAATGCTGAAATATTGGATATCATTCGTAAAGAGGCGGTTGACGCAGTTAAACGAACAGAACAAGTTCTTAGAAAAAGGATTGACAACTTAGGTGTTGTTCAACCTAAAATTCAACGATTGTCTACTTCAGACCGTATTGTTGTTGAACTGCCAGGTGTTAAGGATAAAAGTAGGGTAAGAAAAATTCTTCAGGGAACAGCTAAGCTAGAGTTCTGGGATTGCTATGATAACCGGGAAATTCTTGCAAGTTTCGAACAAGCAAATGAGTACCTTAAGGAACTTAATAATGTTGGGAATGACTCTGATACGAACTCGTTACCTGTTGATACAGCAAGTGTTGATACGACAAAAGTAGAACCAGTTGCTGGTAGTACTTCGGAAGATTTGGCGGTGGAAGATGATTCAACAAAATCTGATGACTTATTATCTGACCTAAAGGGAGATGAGGAAGAGAGTGATTTATTAGGAGAATTAGAAGGTGATTCTGCTGGTGAAGGCGTAGGTGAAGACGAAGAATTCAACTTTGACAAATTTGCTTCTGAAAATCCGCTTTATGCCGTAGTTCAATTGAATTTGTATCAGGGAGCAAATCAGCAAACGGAAGCTGGAGAAGGCCCTGTTGTTGGTTACGTTGATAGCAAAAATCGAGAACAAGTTGAAGGATATTTTTCTGATCCTAAGATCATGAAATTCTTTCCAAAAGACATTAAATTATTTTGGGCTGCTAAACCCATTACAGATAACGATGGCCAACCTACTGATATTTATGCGATTTATGCTATTCAGGTAAAAACGAGAAACGGCAAAGCAAAAATAGAGGGTGACGTAATTACCAATGCTTATGTTCAGGCAGATCAAAACGGTAACCCTGAGATTTCAATGACCATGAATGGCGCTGGAGCTAAGGCCTGGAAGTTGATGACTGGTGAGGCAGCAAATTCAACGCTTAACGGTCAGCCTCTTAAGAGAAGCGTTGCCATTGTCTTGGACGATTTAGTTTACACCGCTCCAACTGTATCTGGAGAAATTGCAGGTGGACATTCTTCCATTTCAGGTCAGTTTACTTCCGAAGAAGCTGCAGATTTAGCAAACGTATTGAAGGCAGGTAAACTTCCTGCTCCTGCAAATATTATTGAGGAAGCCATTGTTGGCCCTTCGTTGGGTCAGGAAGCAATCGAAAGTGGTATGATGTCGTTTGCATTGGCCTTCGTGTTGATTCTTATTTACATGGTATTTTACTACTCAAAAGCAGGAGGTATCGCTGATGTTGCACTTGTAGCAAACATATTCTTTGTGTTTGGAGTGCTAACCTCAATCCATGCAACACTTACCCTTCCTGGTATTGCTGGTATCGTACTTACTATTGGTATGTCAGTTGATGCCAACGTACTCATATATGAGCGAATACGTGAAGAAATTAGAGCTGGCAAGGGAATGAAACTGGCTATTCACGATGGTTATCAAAATGCATACAGTTCCATTATTGATGCTAACATTACAACCTTGCTTACAGGTATTATATTACTTGTATTTGGTACGGGGCCGATAAAAGGTTTTGCAACCACTTTAATTATTGGTATTCTAACCTCTTTGTTTTCTGCAATTTTTATCACTCGATTAATTTTTGAATGGTATTTAGGAAGAAAAGAGAGCGTTGCTTTTTCAACAAGATGGACGGAGAACATATTCAACAACTTGAATTTTAAATTCATTACCAAGAGAAGAATGTACTATGTTGTTTCTGGTATTGTAATTACAGCAGGGATTATAAGTTTTGCTACTCGTGGCTTAAACTATGGTGTAGATTTTACTGGAGGTAGAAGTTATTTGGTGCGTTTCGAGAATACCGCAGATGTTAATGCGGTTGGGTCTGCATTGGAAAATGTATTTGTAGATAACGACGGGTTAAAACAAAGGCCAGAAGTTAAAACCTATGGTACTTCAAATCAGGTAAAAATTACGACCAAGTACTTGATTAATGAAACAGGCTCTGAAATTGAAGATCAAGTTGAAAACACAATGGAAGTTGGGCTAAATACATTAGGGGACAATTATGAGATTATGAGTTCTCAATTGGTTGAGCCAACCATTGCAGACGATATTAAACAATCTGCAATTTGGGCAGTATTGTTCTCGCTTATAACCATTTTCTTGTACATATTGATACGATTCCGAAAGTGGCAATTTGGAATGGGAGCATTGGTTGCGGTATTCCATGATGTGTTGGTTGTACTTGGAGTGTTCTCTATATTCTATAGCGTTGCTCCATGGTCTATGGAAATAGATCAGGCGTTTATTGCTGCCATACTAACTGTGGTTGGTTATTCGATAAACGATACCGTGGTAGTGTTTGATAGAATCCGTGAGTTTGTTGGTCTTCATAAAAGCAGGCCATACAAGCAAGTGGTTAACGATGCACTAAATAGTACGTTGAGTAGAACCATAAACACGTCTTTGAGTACATTCCTGGTACTTCTAATGATCTTTATTTTTGGAGGTGAAGTTATACGAGGGTTTGTGTTCGCTCTTATGGTTGGTGTTATTGTGGGAACCTATTCGTCCTTATGTGTGGCTACGCCCACAGTAATTGACTTGGTTAAAGAAGATAAAGATTAATTCGATATTATAAAGGGGCGTTAATCGCCCCTTTTTATTTTTAGGTATGCTGTTTTTTTTCAACTTAGGTGGTGGAGAGATTTTTATTATAGTCCTCTTTGTATTGCTTTTTTTTGGATCAAAGCGTATTCCTGAAATGATGCGTGGTATGGGCAAAGGCATCAGAATGTTTAAAGACGCAACGCAGGATATCCAGCAGGATATTGAAGATAGTGTTAAAGACGTCAAAAAAGACATTGACGAAACAAAGAAAAAGATCGGTAAATAAATTATACCATAATCAGGAATAAAGAAAGGGGTAGATTCATAGTTTACCCTTTTTTTATTGATTCCCCTTAAAAATTAGGGGTGCTGTTGTGCTAAAATGCAATTTTTAACCAAGTATTGTTAAAAAACGCAGGGGGTGTTGATAAAATAAATGCAAAAACACCGAGCAACCCCTATAAAAATTGAATATTTGCATCGTAAATTAATTTTATTGCAATTTTTATGGCTACTTTAAGATTTTCAGCACTCGAAAAAATTTTTGATCGACAACCCAATTGGCAGGATCCACCCTCCAATAACATCTCAGATTATTTTGGACAGAATGTGTTCAATATGGATACTATGAAAGAGTTTCTTTCAAAAGAGGCATACAACAGCATCTTAGATTCCATGCAAAAGGGTAAGAAAATTGATCGAAAAATTGCAGATTCAGTAGCTACTTCCATGAAAGCCTGGGCTATGTCTAAGGGGGTTACTCATTATACGCATTGGTTTCAGCCATTAACAGGTAGAACGGCAGAAAAACATGATTCTTTTATGGAACCAGTTGCCGGAGGAAAAGCCATAGAATCATTTGGCGGAGGTCAGTTGGTTCAACAAGAACCCGATGCGTCTTCATTCCCCAATGGTGGAATAAGGAATACATTCGAAGCCAGGGGATATACGGCATGGGACCCTACTTCTCCGGCATTCATTATTGGGAAAACACTTTGTATTCCTACAGTGTTTGTGTCATACACTGGTGAGGCCTTAGATTATAAAACGCCGTTGCTAAAGTCAAATGTTGCGGTTGAAAAAGCAGCGCTTGATGTTATGAAGTTTTTCGATAAAAATGTAAGTAGGGTAATCCCAACTTTAGGTTGGGAGCAAGAATACTTTTTGGTTGATGCTGCACTTTACAATACTCGACCAGATTTGGTAATGACCGGAAGAACTCTATTCGGGCATTCTTCATCCAGAGGTCAACAATTGGACGATCATTATTTTGGGTCTATTCCTGACAGGGTAATGGCGTTTATGCAGGATTTTGAAAACGAAGCCCATTTGTTGGGTATTCCCGTAACTACACGGCATAACGAAGTTGCACCCAATCAGTTTGAAATGGCTCCAATGTATGAAGAAGTTAATATTGCTGTGGATCACAATCAGTTGGTTATGGATATTCTGGAGAAGGTCGCAGTAAAGCACCATTTCAGAGTGTTGTTGCATGAAAAGCCGTTTCAGGGTATGAATGGTTCTGGAAAGCACAACAACTGGTCGCTGGCAACTGATACAGGAATTAATTTATTGAGCCCGGGAGTAAACCCTAAAACGAATCTACGATTCCTTACCTTCTTTGTAAATACGATTGCCGCAGTACAGAAATATGACAATTTACTTCGCGCCACAATTGCTTCAGCAGGTAACGATCACAGGCTGGGGGCAAACGAAGCTCCACCAGCCATCATTTCGATTTTTATAGGGTCTCAGCTTTCGGCAATTCTGGATGAAATTGAAAAGAAAGTACATCATGGTAAACTCCTGCCGGATGAAAAGACAGACCTAAAACTTCGTATTGGTAAGATACCGGATATTATGTTAGATAATACCGATAGAAACCGTACATCTTCTTTTGCATTTACCGGAAACAAATTCGAGTTTAGGGCGGTTGGTTCCCATTCCAATTGTGCCTCGGCAATGGTTTCTTTAAACACTATTATGGCCGAACAACTAATTAGTTTCAAAGCCGATGTAGATAAATTAATTAAGGCAGGAGATAAAAAGGATGATGCAATTTTTAAAACTCTTAAGAAGAACATTGTAGCCTCAAAAGGTATTCGTTTCGAAGGTGATGGTTATAGCGACGATTGGGTAATTGAAGCAGAAAAAAGGGGATTGGCAAATGTCAAATCTACACCCTACGCTCTGGATTTTATGATGGATGATTCAGTAAAAAAACTATTTGCATCACACAACGTGTTTTCTGAGGTGGAACTTGAAGCCAGATACGAAATTGCTCAGGAGCATTATAAAATGAAGGTTCAAATTGAATCCCGATGTCTACAGGATATGGTTCTAAACCAAATAATTCCATCAGCAATCGATTATCAGCATAGGCTGGTTAGCAATGTTACCAAAATGAAGGAAATATTTGGAACAGGCTTTAAGAAGCATGCCGAACCACAAATGAAGATAATTGAAGAGATATCAACTAGAATAGAATCACTTCAAAGTATGGCAGAGGAAATGAGGGTTGCTCGAAAATCTGCCAATAAAATTGACGATGTTGCGTTACAATCCAAAGCATATTGTGACAACGTTTTCAAATTCTTCGATGAGATTAGGTATAACGTGGACAAACTTGAAGTTATAATCGATAACGAGTTGTGGCCAATACCCAAATACCGAGAAATGCTATTTACCAGATAGGCTATCCGGGAATATTTGCTTTAAGGACATTATTCGAAATCAGAGAGGTCTTTGAAATAAATTAGAATCATTCTTTATAATTGTAAGTGACAGATATACAGTTTGTTGCAATTTTTTGCGCAGACTTAAAAGCCAAGTTGAGGAATTATTAAGAAACTTTTACATTTTTGATTTACTTTCGGCGTCGGTCAAATTCTTTGATTTTCGTTAAAATATAGTTTAATTTGTCCATTGTAGGAATTAAGTCCATAGATAGATTTTATGAAGATTAGATTTATTATTACAACATTAACAGTCCTAGTTTTATGTACAACTAGCTTCGCTCAGGCGAGCAAAACTGAAGCGGCTGACTTTGCCTATAAGACTGAGCACTACTACGAATCAATCGATTTGTATAAGCAAGCCTATACTAGTGAAAAGGACAGAGACCAAAAGATTAGAATCATATACATGATTGGAGATTGTTACCGTTTGGTATACAATTTTGAAATGGCAGAAAGCTGGTATCTAAAAGCAGAAAAGGCCAAATACGGTGAAAAAGAGCCGGAACTTTATTTGAATTTAGCTGAAGTTTTTAAGTCTCAGGGTAAATTTGCTGATGCTACTGAACGATACGAAAAGTACAATTCAGTAAAGCCAGGAAACCCAAAGGCAACCGAGGGGCTTGAAGGTTGTAAACAAGCTCAGAAGTGGATGGATAAACCTACCCCTCATATAGTTGAAAACGTAAAGGCGTTAAACTCTAAAATGTATGATTATTCACCGGTTATGACAGGTAGAAGAAATAATGAAGTGATCTTCGTTAGCTCAAGACCTGGAGGTACCGGCAATGAGATTGATTCGAGAAGTGGTGAAGCATATGCCGATTTATTTACTGCTGAAATGGATCGTAAAGGGAAATGGAGTATCCCACGTCCGCTGCCTCAACCAATCAATACCGAGTTTAACGAAGGGCCGGTAACTACAACAAAAAAGGATAAAGAGATGTACTATACTCATTGTCCTACTGAGACCAAAGCCACAAAACCTTGTGAATTATGGATGGCTACAAAGAGAGGAACAGATTGGGCTGAACCAAAACCAATTAAATTGGTTCCGGATACAGTTTCAATTGGTCATCCTTCTGTTTCCAAAGACAATCAAATGATGTTTTTTGCCAGTGATTTACCAGGTGGAAAAGGTGGTAAAGATATCTGGGTGGTTACTTGGGACAAGACTTCTAAATCTTGGGGCGAACCTACTAACGTTAGTTCTGTAAATACAGATCGAGATGAATTGTTCCCCTTTATCAAGGATGACGGAACATTATACTTTTCATCTACTGGACACACTGGTATGGGTGGGTTAGATATTTTCAGGGCAGAAAAGACTGGAGCGAAAGAATGGGCTAATGTGGAGAACCTACAGTACCCAATAAATTCTGCCGCTAACGATTTTGGAATCTTTTACATCGGAAATAAAGAAAGAGGTTATTTTTCTTCAGATAGAAAAGGTGGTAAGGGTGGAGCCGATATCTATAGCTTCAAACTTCCTCCAATTATTTATACCCTTCAAGGTACTGTAACTGATGTTGAATGTAAAGCTCCAATTGCCGGTGCAACAGTCAAATTAATTGGTACAGATGGTAGTTCAGTTGAAGTATTGACCGATGCCAATGGGTTTTATAAATTTGAAGAGAAGGAAAATGGTGATCGTTATATAGTGGAAAACACTTCTTACACCATCTTGGTTGATAAAAGTGTTAGTGCAGCAAAAAAGGTAACCAAGGAATGTGGAACTCCAGAATACAAAGACAGAAAGTACTTAAGTAGTAAAGGGCAAGAGACTACAGTAACAGTTGAAAGGTCTACAGCTTTCGTTCACGATTTTGCATTACAGTGCTTCAACTGTGGAGACATTAAGTTTAAAACCGTTCTGTATGAAACCGCAAAATGGGAACTTATGGTTACGCCAGAAATTAATTCAAAAGATAGTTTGAATGACCTGTATCAAACCTTGATCGATAACCCGAATATTGTGATTGAGCTTTCTGCTCATACTGATGCGAGAGGAGCAGCTGATAAAAACGAAGTTCTTTCCCAAAAGCGTGCTCAGAGTTGTGTGGATTATCTAATTGAAAAAGGAATCGATGCAGAACGATTGGTTGCTAAAGGATATGGAGAGGGTTCTCCATTAGTAATTGAAAAAGACGGTAAGACTATTGTCTATGATGAAGCATACATTAACAGTTTGCCTACTAAGGCTGATAAGCTTGCGGCCCACCAATTGAATCGTCGTACTGTTTTCTCTGTGCTTCGTGATGACTATGAGCCTAAACCGGAAGCTCCAATTGATGGAGAGGACCCAAATAACGGACAATAGCTATACGTACTATAGAATATAAAATATTCCTAATTGGAAGCGCTCTTAACTAAGGGCGCTTTTTTTGTTATGACCCAAGATACAAGATACAATCAGAGAGGAGTTTCGGCAGATAAAGAAGATGTTCATGCTGCGATTAAAAACCTGGACAAAGGGCTTTTTCCTCAGGCGTTTTGTAAAATAGTGCCGGATTTTTTGGCCAACAGTGATGATCATTGTGTGGTTATGCATGCTGATGGAGCAGGGACTAAATCTTCACTGGCATATGCCTATTGGAAAGAAACCGGTGATGTAGGTGTTTGGAAGGGGATTGCACAAGATGCGTTGATCATGAATGTCGATGACTTGCTTTGCGTAGGCGCTACAGATAACATATTGGTATCTTCAACCATAGGTCGCAACAAGAACCTTATTCCCGGAGAAGTTATTTCAGCATTGGTAAATGGAACCGAAAGCGTAATTCAAAATTTGAGGGATGCCGGTTTAACCATTTCGCTTACAGGAGGAGAAACCGCAGATGTTGGTGATTTAGTAAGAACGATTATTGTTGATTCAACCGTTGTAGCTAGAATGAAGAGAAGTGATGTAATCAGCAACCATACAATCTCTGAGGGAGACGTTATTGTTGGTTTAGCCTCTTACGGACAAGCAAGCTATGAAGATGAATACAATGGAGGAATGGGTAGTAACGGGCTTACATCGGCCAGACACGACGTATTTAACAAAACCGTTGCAGAAAAGTATCCTGAGACCTACGATTCAGCAGTTCCTTCCGAGTTGGTATACTCAGGTTCTCAAAGGCTAACCAATAAGGTGGCAGACAGCCCATTGGATGCGGGTAAACTGGTACTTTCTCCAACTCGAACGTATGCCCCGATTATAAAAGAAGTTCTTGATAAGCACAGAAAGCAGATACACGGAATGGTACATTGTAGTGGAGGTGCTCAGACCAAGGTTCTTCATTTTATTAATGACTTACATGTAATCAAAGACAATTTATTTCCTTTACCTCCTTTGTTTAAACTAATTCATGAGGAGTCTCAAACTCCCTGGAAAGAAATGTACAAGGTGTTTAATATGGGACATCGAATGGAAATCTATCTTCCAAAGGAAATAGCTGAGGATGTAATTGCTATTTCTAAGTCTTTTAATGTTGATGCCAGGATTATTGGAAGAGTAGAAAAGAGCTCGACAAAGCAGGTTACTATTAATTCAGAATTTGGAAATTTCGTTTACAATTAGGCATGAGTAATTTGGTAAAAAAGCTGGAAGAAATTGTTAACCGCTTCAAGGAAGTATCGGACCTTATTGTGGATCCTGAGATTATTTCCGATATGGATCGGTACGTTAAGCTTAACAAGGAATACAAAGATCTGGAGCCTATAGTACAGGCACATAAAGACTATACCAACATACTTGGAAACATTGAAACTTCTAAAGAAATAATTGATTCAGATGAAGATCCTGAATTAAAGGAAATGGCCCGGATGGAGTTGGACGACCTTCTTCCTGCAAGAGAAGAATTGGAAGAGAGAGTTAAGATCATGCTGATTCCAAAGAATCCGGAAGATTCTAAAAATGTAATTCTTGAGATTCGGGCAGGAACTGGTGGCGATGAGGCCAGCATTTTTGCAGGAGACCTGTACAGAATGTATTGGAGGTTTTGTGAAAAGATGGGTTGGAACCTGGAACTGATAGCTCAAAATGAAGGAACCAGTGGGGGTTTTAAAGAAATATCATTTTCGGTTTCAGGAGAAGATGTGTTTGGAACACTCAAATACGAAAGAGGTGTTCACCGGGTTCAGCGAGTTCCGGTTACAGAGTCACAGGGAAGGGTACATACCTCAGCGGCTACAGTTGCTGTGCTACCTGAAGTTGAGGATGTTGAGGTGGAACTTAAAAAAGATGATATTCGGGTTGATACCTACCGCTCTTCTGGCGCAGGTGGACAGCACGTTAATAAAACAGAGTCTGCAGTTCGTTTAACTCATATCCCAACAGGAATTGTTGTTGAATGTCAGGATGGAAGATCTCAACACAAGAATAAAGACAAGGCCATGAAGGTACTTCGGTCCAAATTGTATGAGGTTGAATTGGAAAAACAGGAAAAGGAGCAGGCCGTTGCACGTAAATCTCAAGTTTCAACTGGAGATAGATCTGCAAAAATTAGAACTTATAACTGGCCACAGGGTAGAGTAACCGATCATAGAATTGGACTTACCTTGTATAACCTCGACGCTATTATTGGAGGTGAAATTGACAGCATTATAGAGGCGCTTCAAGTTGCTGAGAATGCTGAAAAGCTAAAAGAGGGAGTATAATGAATCGCGAACAACTGGTATCACAGATAAAGAGTAAAAAAAGCTTTCTGTGCGTTGGGCTAGATACCGATTTGGAAAAAATTCCTTCCTTTTTATTGGCCGAAGAAGATCCCATTTTTGAATTTAACAAGCGGATAATTGATGTCACAAAAGAGTACGCAGTTGCTTATAAACCAAACATTGCCTTCTACGAGTGTTTAGGCGCGAGTGGGTGGAAAAGTTTAAAGCGAACACTCGATTACATTCCTAATGAGTGCTTTACGATTGCCGATGCTAAACGTGGAGATATTGGTAATACCGCTGCCCGATATGCAAAAACATTCTTTGATAAATCGGCTGCTGGGTTGGATTTTGATTCAATTACCATTGCTCCGTACATGGGAGAAGACTCAGTAACTCCTTTTCTAAAAGAAGGTAAATGGGCAATATTGCTTGCCCTAACATCAAACCCTGGATCAAACGATTTCCAGCAACTAAAGGTGAAAGAGGAGAATAAATTGTTTGAAGAGGTAATTACAACTTCTCGACAGTGGGCGGACTCTTCACAGTTGATGTTTGTAGTAGGTGCTACCCGGGGTGAAGCCATTGCCGAGGTTAGGAAATTGGCTAACGACAATTTCTTTCTTGTTCCCGGGATTGGTGCTCAGGGAGGCAGTCTGGAAGAAGTAGTAAAGTATGGAATGACCAGTGACTGTGGGTTGCTTATCAACTCTTCCCGTGGAATTATTTATGCCGGATCTGACAAGAACTTTGATGTTGCGGCAGG